>Ga0115005_10004654_pt1 | contig 10819 bp, 7 predicted proteins | sample ArcOceMetagenome_FD_87163 | JGI IMG/M metagenome (GOLD analysis project Ga0115005, IMG submission 87163) | Marine eukaryotic phytoplankton communities from Arctic Ocean - Arctic Ocean - Greenland ARC118M Metagenome | ecosystem: Environmental > Aquatic > Marine > Oceanic | place: Arctic Ocean...
AATCACTATTTCTTCGATATTTTTTTGTGCATTTTTAATTGCTAAAATATCGATAAGTATTACAGCCATGTTAAACTATATTTTTCATTTCAGTCATTGATTTTCTTAATTTTTTTCCAATTTTCTCAACTGAATGAGATCTAATTTTTGAATTAACTTCAACTAATTCTTCATTATTAATAATTGAATTTTCAACAAACGAATTCCCAATGACATTTTTTGATAATTTGTCAATGTAGTTTTTAATTAATGGTTTACAAGCGTGGTCGAATAAGTAACATCCGTACTCTGCGGTATCGGAAATAATTCTATTCATTTCAAATAATTTTTTTCTTGCTACAGTATTTGCAATAAGAGGCAACTCATGTAGTGATTCATAATAAGCAGACTCTTCTACAATTCCAGAAGAAACCATGGTTTCATAAGCAAGCTCAACTCCAGCCCTTACAAACCCTACCATTACAACACCATTATCAAAATATTCTTGCTCACTAATCTCGTCTGTTGTCGCTTTGGTTTTTTCAAACATTGTTTGACCAGTTTCAGCTCTCCACTTTAATAAATTTACGTCATCATTTTTCCAATCTTCCATCATTGTGGTTGAAAAATGACCAGTCATTATATCATCCATATGTTTTATAAACAAAGGACTCATAAGTGCTTTAAGTTCTTCCGAGATAGCATAAGCTTTAAGCTTAGATGAATTTGAGAGTCTATCCATCATACTTGTTATACCTCCGTGCTTTAACTCTTCTGTTATTACTTCCCACCCATTTTGAATTAATTTTGAAGCATAGTTTTTATCAGCCCCATCATCAATCATTTTATTAAACAATAGTATTGAAGCTGTTTGTAAAACTCCACATAATATAGTTTGCTCCCCCATTAAATCACTCTTTACTTCAGCTACAAATGAAGACTCTAATACTCCAGCTTTATGACCACCAGTTGCTACTGCATAAGCTTTAGCCTGCTCTAATCCTTTGTTTTCTGGATCATTTTCAGGATGAACAGCAATCAATGTAGGTACGCCGAAGCCTCTTTTATATTCTTCTCTTACTTCAGTACCAGGGCACTTAGGAGCTACCATGATAACAGTTATATCTTTCCTAATTTGCATTCCTTCTTCAACAATATTAAATCCATGTGAGTAGGATAATGTAGAACCCTTTTTCATTAAATGCATAATTGAATTCACTACACTAGTATGTTGTTTATCAGGTGTTAAATTTAAAACCATATCTGCATTAGGAATTAATTCTTCATATGTACCTACTAAAAAGCCATTCTCACTTGCGCTCAAAAAAGACTGTCTTTTTTCATTAATTGATGCTTCTCTAAGAGCATAAGAAATACTCAGCCCTGAATCCCTCATGTTAAGTCCTTGGTTTAAACCCTGAGCTCCACAGCCAATTATAACTATTTTTTTAGTTAATAATGCATTTACTCCGTCTTTGAATTCATCAGGATTCATAAATCTACATCTTGAAAGCTGGTCTAGTTTTTCATTCAAAGAAAGTGTGTTGAAATAATTTTTCATTGTATTAATTTTTAAAATCAGATAATATATCTGATATATTCATTGGTTCTTTTGTTATAGCTATTGCTCCCGATCGCACAAATTGCAAAATTCCGTATTCATTTAACTTGCTATACAGACTGTCAATCTCTTTTCTTCTACCAGATTTTTCTAAAACAAAAAACTCTTTATTTACTGTCACTATTCTGGCATTACTATCTTTTATAATATTTTGTATTTGTCTATCGTCAAACAATAAACTGGATTTGATTTTAAATAAACAGGACTCTTGATAAACAGTATCATCTTCATTATGATAATATGCTTTAATTACTTCAATTTGTTTATCTATTTGTCCAATTATTTTTTTTATTTGGACTTCAGTAACATTTATCAAAATTGTAAATCTATATACACCTTCAATTTCTGAAGCTGAAGAGTTTAAACTATCTATATTGATATGTCTTCTTTGAAATATTGCTGAGATTCTATTTAATAACCCAATATTATTTTCAGTGTAAATTGATACCGTAAATGTTTTAACTTCTTTTTCCATACTTATTTTAATCTTATTTCTGAAACCGATGCACCGCTTGGAATCATTGGAAATACATTAGATTCTTTTTCTACTACTACTTCTAAGAAGAATGAGTCTTTTGATTTTATCATTTCTTCAACTGCAGAAGACAACTCTTCTCTTTTAGTTACTTTTTTACTTTTAATATAATAAGCCTTAGCAATTGCAGTAAAATCTGGATTAACAAGCTCAGTAGAGGCGTATCTTTTTTCAAAGAATAATTGCTGCCATTGCCTAACCATTCCTAAAAAACTATTGTTTAAGACTACAATTTTAACTGGAACTTTAGATTGAAATATTGTTCCTAATTCTTGAATAGTCATTTGATATCCTCCATCTCCAATTACCGCAACTACTTCTCTTTCCGGGCATGCCATTTTAGCTCCAATAGCCGCAGGAAGTGCAAAACCCATAGTCCCTAAGCCACCTGAAGTTATATTACTTCTAGATTTATTGAATTCAGCATAGCGACACGCAATCATTTGATGTTGACCAACATCTGAAACAATTGCAGCATCTCCTTTAGTAAAAATATTGATTTCTTTCAATACTTCACCCATAGTTAAACCTTCTTTAGTTGGGAATAAATCATCTTTTATTACTGAATCATATTCTATATCATATAGTTTTTTAAAATCACTAAGCCAATTATTATGTTTTCTTGATTTTAGTAACGGTAAAATCTTAGTTAAACTTTCTTTAGCATCACCCAATACAGGAATGTCAACTTTTACATTTTTATTTATCTCAGCTGGGTCTATTTCAAAATGAATTATTTTAGCTTGCTTTGCGTATTTATCTAAATTACCAGTAACTCTATCATCAAACCTCATTCCAATTGCAATTAATAGATCACATTCATTTGTAAGCATATTTGGGGCATAATTTCCATGCATACCAACCATTCCGACATTCAAAGGATGAGAAGTAGGTATAGCCGAAACTCCCATTATAGTCCATGCGGCTGGAATTCCTGTTTTTTCTACAAAATCTTTAAATTCTTTTTCTGCTTCTGAAAGAATAACTCCTTGTCCCCATACAATCATAGGCTTTAAAGACTTATTAATTAAATCAGCCGCTAGACTTAAGTTTGTATTATCCAATTTAGGTACTGGCTTATAACTTCTTATGCCAGTTACCTTTGAGTACTTAAAATCAAACATTTCAAATTGAGCATCTTTAGTAATATCAATTAAAACTGGTCCGGGCCTACCACTTTTAGCTATATAAAAAGCTTTTGCTAGTACTTTTGGTATATCAGAAGCTTTGGTAACTTGATGATTCCATTTGGTCACAGGGGTAGATATTCCAACTATATCGGTTTCTTGAAAAGCATCACTTCCTAATAAATTTGATGCTACTTGTCCTGTGATACATACCATTGGAGTGGAATCAATTTGAGCATCTGCTAAACCAGTAACTAAATTTGTAGCTCCAGGCCCTGATGTTGCAATTGCCACACCTACTTTTCCTGAGATTCTTGCAAAACCTTGAGCAGAATGTGTAGCTCCTTGTTCATGTCTTGTCAAAACATGATGAATTTTATCTTCGTATTTATATAGCTCGTCATATACCGGCATTATAGCCCCACCAGGATAACCATATATTATTTCAACTCCTTCAGCTATTAAACATTTAACAACAGCTTCACTACCGCTTATTTTTTTTATATCACTCATTTTTAAAATTCATCTGTCACGCAGCCCATTGAAGCTGATGAAACAATTTTTGCATATTTATATAAAGAACCAAATTCAACTTTTAATTTTGGCTCACTCCATTTATTTCTTCTTTTCGCTAATTCTTCATCTTTAACATCTAAAATTATAGTGTTTTGAATAGCATCAATAATAATAATATCTCCATTTTCAATTAAAGCAATATTACCACCAACTTGTGCTTCTGGAGTTATGTGACCCACAACAAACCCGTGAGTCCCACCAGAAAATCGACCATCAGTAATTAACGCAACATCTTTACCGAGTCCAGCACCAATTATTGCAGCAGTAGGTTTTAGCATTTCAGGCATACCCGGACCACCTTTAGGCCCTTCATATCGTATAACAATAACATCTCCTTTTTTTACTTTTCCATTTCCTATTCCTTTATTAGCATCATACTCCGAATCAAAAACTATCGCTGATCCTTTAAAAATTAAACCCTCTTTTCCAGTAATTTTAGCAACAGAGCCTTCCTTGGCTATATTCCCATATAATATTCTTATGTGCCCAGATTCCTTAATTGGGTTTTCTACAGTTTTTATAACATCTTGGTTGGCTTTCAAGCCATCCACGTTTTTTAAATTTTCTTCTAAAGTATGACCAGTTACCGTAAGGCAATCACCGTGAATTAATCCTTTTTTCAAAAGGTATTTTAAAACAGCAGGGGTACCTCCAACTTCGTGTAAATCTTCCATTAAATACTTACCACTTGGTTTTAAATCTGCGATAAAAGGAGTTGTATCACTTATTTTTTGAAAATCATCCAGTGTGAATTCTATTTTTGCAGCTCTAGCAATTGCCAAAAAATGTAATACAGCATTAGTAGATCCTCCAAGAGCAACAACTAATCTAATGGCATTTTCTAAAGATTTTCTAGTAATTATATCTAAAGGTTTTAAATCTTTAACCAATAGATTTTTAATTGCTTTACCACATTTTACAGATTCAATTTCTTTTAATTTACTGTTTGCCGGATTTGAAGAATTAAAAGGCAAAGACATTCCTAATGCTTCAATAGCAGATGCCATAGTGTTAGCAGTATACATCCCACCACATGCTCCTGCCCCTGGGCAAGCTTTTTTAATGATGGATTTATATTCTTCATCACCCATTGTGCCTGAAACTTTACTCCCCCATGCTTCAAAAGCAGATACAACATCTAATTTTTTACCATTATGACATCCTGAATCAATAGTCCCACCATAAAGTAGTATAGAAGGTCTATTTAATCTTATCATTGCCATTAAAGCACCTGGCATGTTTTTATCACAACCTACAACTGTTATAAGAGCATCATAACTCATAGCTTGGACAACCGTTTCCATTGAATCTGCAATAATATCTCTAGAAGGTAAAGAATAGCGCATCCCAGGAGTACCCATTGAGATACCGTCACTAACTCCGATGGTGTTAAAAATTAAAGCTGTAATATCTTGAGCTTGAATTCCATTCTTAACAAATTTGGATAAATCATTTAAATGCATATTACATGGATTTCCTTCATATCCAGTACTTGCAATTCCAACTATAGGCTTTTTAAAATCAGCCTCTTTCAAGCCTATTGCATGTAGCATTGCTTGAGCAGCAGGCTGAGTGTCATCTTGAGTTACTGTTTTACTATACTTATTTAAATTCATTTTATAAAATTCTCAGTATTAATGCATTAAATTAAATAATTCTTAATTAAATATGGGTAAAACTATTTAATCCATAATTAACTATTTTTCAATGGTTTACACCTTGAATTTAAAGAATGAATATATATTTATTAATTGAATATTAAAAATTTATGTTGGTAATATTCATCATAAATATTATTTAATAATTTATTTGTTATTTCTGTGTGATAAATGAGAAAAATTTTGACCTAAGTCGTTCGGCAATTGAAAAAAGACTAAAGCTAAGAAATACTATATACTTAGAGACTGCCGCATATGGTCATATGGGTAGAAAAAAAATGAAATAGTTAATAAAACTTTTAAACTACCAAATGGTAATAAAATATCACTTGATGTAGAGCTGTTTACTTGGGAAAAATTAGATTTAGTAGACCAAATAAAAGCAGAGTTTAAACTAAATTAGTTTTATTATAAATCATAAACCAATCTAAAAGTAATAAACCTTGGCTGTATAAAATATTCCGTTGAACTTATTGAAATATTTCCAGTATTAGATTGATTTTGAGATTTAGTGTCTAGTAAATTAGTAGCTTTTAATTCAAACTCCCATTTACTATCCTGATCTTTCTTATATGCCAATGAAGCATTCCAAAATTCGTATTTATTTAACCCACCCCTATCATCACTAAATGTGTTATTCGTGTATCTAGTTCTAAAAGTAAAAGATTTTAATATTAATGCATCAATATCAATAAATGGAGCTTTGGTGCTAGACGTGCTATTAATTGATCCTAATATGTTTTCAGAAAATGAGTAATTATACCCCAACTCTACATTTGGAGCTTGTTTAAATGAAGTTCTAATAGTTGCTCCATAATTTTGAGAATAGCTCTCACTTAAACTTGGAGTTGTACTAGTTTGAATAAACTGGTTAAATTTACTATAATTAAACCCACCTTTTAAGGATACTCTTAGTTTACCAAATTGTCTTTGAAATCTACCATTAGCTGAAAAGTTTTCATCTGCATAAGCAGAATTAAATGGAGAACTTGAAGCTACAACACTCTCAAATGTTGTCAAGTTTCTTATCTGATCAATACTTTTATTATACGATAACCTAGCATAAACATTTGTGTAGTTAAATAAATTAAAACTAAAATAATTTAAATTTAGATTGTGCGATATGGCATTTTGTATTTCATTATAACCGCTAAATATAGAATTATAACTATTTAAAACTAAGCCTTCTGCTATTTTAGAAACATCTGTGAACTGAGTCCTCATTGCATAATTAAATGTTAGAGATTCACTTTTTTTAAGTTGAATTCTTGCATTAAAATCAGGTAGTATTTTATAAAATGAATCTGAAAAAAGCGAAGAAGAAATACCAGAAACACTGTTCTGCTCATTTGAACTATTATATGCATGAACAGTAAAACCTGGACTTAAAGTAAAAATACCTGTTTTTAACCTATAATGCATTCCTATATAATAGTCTTTAAAATTATAACTGACCATATTTGAATCTAGCCCATTATTTATAACAGGAGTTGATTCAAAAATATCTCCGTTGTCTAAAAATTGAAAAATGTTTGAATCGAAATTTTGATTACTTAAAATCGTACCAATAGTAAAGTTGATATCACTTTTAAGGTTTAATATATTCCAATAATCTAGTTTCGCATCTAGTTGATTAGTTTTAATTTTTTTATCCTGTGCTATATTAAAGTTAGATTGAGTATTATCAAACCCTAAACCTATTGCAGTATTTTGGTAATTATCAGAATTTTCCAAAACAGCATTATAAAAAGGGTCTTCTTTACTTATTAAATGTAAAGCTTCAAAAGCAAAAATATTATTAGCATCAGCAGTATAATAATAATTTAAATTTTGATTAATACTATAGGTATCTACATCGTCATTTTGCAGAGTATTACCTAAAATATCAGAAAAAACATTTTGATTTTGGTCTTCTTTTGAATTTCTAGTTAGTATTTCATAATCCAACTGCTTATTTGAATTAGGCTTATACTTTAGAGTGAATTTAGACAACGCTAAATCACTTAACTGACTGGTATTACTTTGGGTCTCTTCATTTGGTATCCCAAGCTCGGTATCTATATATTGAGTAGAGTTGTTTTCTTGTAATTCGATATCACTACTTGTAAGAATAATAAAACCTGAAAGATCCAGTTTTTTATTAGGTGAATAACTAAAGTTAGCTGCACCAAATTTAGAAGATATATCCTTGGCTCTATTATTTTGTAACTGTAAAAAACCTAAATTATTATTACCAAGATTAATTGAAGTCCCACTTTTATTACTTGGCTGGTTAAAGCCACCCGAAAAATTCCAATAATCTCGTCTTGTAAAAGCTAATTCTCCAATGTTGTTTATATCTCCAATAACATTTATACTATATTCTGGACTGTAATAAAATAATTTTGGTTGAAACAAGTAAAGATCCTCAGTAGTAGACTCACCACCACCGGCGGTAATATTTCCAAACCAAAACTTATCTTTCCCTTCTTTTAATTTAATATTTATTGCAATATTATCTTGATTATTTTGAACCCCGCTCAACTGCCCTACTTCTGAATAGTTTTTAAGAATTTGAACCTTATCAATTGCATTTGAAGGTATATTTTTAATGGCAATTTTAGTATCTCCATCAAAGAAATCTTTGCCCTCAACCATTACTTTACCTACTACTTTTCCTTCAACCTCAATTTGACCATCATCGTTCACTTCTACCCCAGGAAGGTTCTTTAAAACATCTTCTAGTTTTCTTTCCGTACCAGTTTTAAAAGAATCTGCATTGTAAATTAAAGTATCTCCACTAACAGTTACTGGCATTTCATAAGTCAGCTCAACCGCATCTAGCATATTACTTTCATACAAAGTAAAATCTTTTTTTAAATTAGATTCATTGGACTGAATTAGCTTTGAGATAGATTCCATACCGATATAACTAACCTGTAAATTATAAGCAGTATTCTTTTTTAAAGCAAGTTTATATTCCCCATTTTCATTAGATATTGCAAAACTTTCCAAAGAGCTAGTTTCTTTATTTATTAAAATAACGTTCGCTAATTCAAGGGGACTGTTTAGGCTGTCTTTAATTACACCTTCCATTTTAATTTGAGAGAAAGTTAAATTAGTTACTATAAATAATAATGTAAATATTGTATTTTTCATATGCTGTTTTTTATTAGAAACGTTTACCGCCTTGACCTCTACCTCTATTTTCTCTCATTTCATCCATCTTAAATTTTACAATATCATTGTATTCTTTCTTTGTAACGATATCTCCTTTTGTTAGTCTTACTATTTCTTCTTTTATTTCTGGGTTTAATACAATTTTAGTACATAATATTGTAGTTTTATCAGAGTTTAATTCGAGAATCAACCCAGGTAAACCAAAAGATTCTCCTGGTCCATTGCTAACAGGTATTTGAGGAGTGTACCAAGCTGTAACTACAACCTCTTTTGGGATATCTATTTCTATTTCGGTTACTTCAGTTACTTTCTTTGATTTAATAGAATCTGTTTCAGTCTTTGGTTTTTTAGGCGCTCTCATGCTTCTCCAATCTAAATCATCTACTTTTCTTACTGCAGTAGCTTTAAAGCAAATGTATTTACCAATTTTTTTTTGTTCAGTACCCATTTTCCATTTTAAGATTGGCAAGTCGTCTTTTATCAAGAATTTTTTACCAAAAAATTCATTTTCTTGAAGGTATATTTTTTCTTTAACGTCTTTGTAAATTTCACCAGCAGCACCACCAGCAAACATCGCTATCATACCACCACCACCTTGACCTGGAGCGGCTAATCTTTCCTCTTCTTTATATATTGATTCTGATTTGTTAAAAGTTAAGATAAAAGTCTTTTCTAAAAAACTCTTCATCCTGTCCTTCATCATGTTTTTTTGTTGTTCAGACATTTTACTGCCCCAACTACCAAGGTCCATCGTAGTTTTTGTTTGATAATATGCTTTACCTTGAAATTCTTGAGAAAATGAGTTGGTTGAAATTGCTAAAGCAACAACTAATAATAATTTGTTCATTTGTATAATTTTTATCAAAAATATAAACGTTGGATAATAAAACCGTTAATAATATCTTAAAAGATTGTATATTAAAATTATGAGGATCTTATTATTGTTTTTTTTAATTCACACATCCATCTTTAGTAATAAAGATGATTTAATTCTTAAATTATCTTCAAAAATAGCAGTCAAAAACATGGTAATTAAAGGAGTGGATAATTTAAATAACCTATACTCCATAAAAAACAATGAATTAATTAAAACCTCTAAAGAAAAAACCTCTTTTTATAGAAATAATCTTTACTCAAACATAACTTCAATTGATGTTAAGAACTCTTTAAAAGTTAAATTATTTTACGAGAATTTTAATACGTTAATTATTTTGGATAATAAACTATCAGAAATTTCAAAAATCAATTTTAACGTTATTGATCCTGATAAAATTATCTCTAAAGTTTCTGCTTCAAATGATAATAACATTTGGATTTACAATGAACTAAACTCAAAATTAGAATTGTTTAATTATGTAAATAAAAAAATTAAAGTTGTTAACTCTGAAATATCTGGAGAAGTGATTTCTCTAGTTAGTAATTACAAATATTGTTGGGTTCTTACAGATAGTCACATATTTAAGTTTAACTATTTCGGCAGTCTAATTAGCAAATTAAAAGTTACTAAAATTCAGCAAATTGAAAATTTCAATAACACTTTGATTTTTAAAAGAGACAATCAGCTATACTACTATAGTGAAGATCTTTTAACTGAAAATAAATTTGATTTAGGAGATTTATTAATAAAAGATTTTTTTGTAACCAATCAAAGCTTGTATATTTACGATTCTGAACATTTTATTAAATATCAAATTCAAAAAAATTAAATTATGCATATAGCAATTGCGGGAAATATAGGCGCTGGAAAAACTACTTTAACTAATTCACTTGCGAAACACTATAATTATGAAGTTCAACTGGAAGATGTTATAGACAATCCTTATTTAGATGATTTCTATAACGAAATGGAAAGATGGAGTTTTAACTTACAAGTTTATTTTTTAAATAGCAGGTTTAGACAATTAATTGAAATAATTGAAAGCTCTAAAGATGTAATTCAAGACAGAACAATTTATGAAGATGCAAATATATTTGCTCCGAACTTACATGCAATGGGCTTGATGGCTAATCGAGATTACGAAAACTATAAATCTTTATTTGAATTAATGGAATCAAAAGTTAAGTCTCCTGATTTATTGATTTACTTAAGAAGTTCTATTCCAAATTTAGTGTCTCATATCCATAAAAGAGGAAGGGATTATGAAAATTCAATTAGTATTGATTA
>Ga0115005_10004655_pt1 | contig 10819 bp, 7 predicted proteins | sample ArcOceMetagenome_FD_87163 | JGI IMG/M metagenome (GOLD analysis project Ga0115005, IMG submission 87163) | Marine eukaryotic phytoplankton communities from Arctic Ocean - Arctic Ocean - Greenland ARC118M Metagenome | ecosystem: Environmental > Aquatic > Marine > Oceanic | place: Arctic Ocean...
TCATCGTCGATTTTGTCCCAGAGGGTAGTGTACACTTTTATTGCGTTTGTACTTTTACAGGTATTTTCACTCGAAAATGGAGTACAGGGGGACTACACGTGTACGTGTGTTGCTTGAATTTCATAATTTCAAATTGTTTTTTATTTTCTTAAAGAGCATCTAGGCTTGCCTGGATTTTAGATGCTTGATCTTCAAGTCCGGCAAGTTCAGCTTTAGCTTTCTCGACAAGGTGTTCAGGTGCCTTTTCTACGAAACCAGGTGACTTCAATCGGCCTCCAAGTTTCTCAATCTCCTTTCCGATCTTCTTAGACTGTCTCTCCAAACGCTGCCTTTCTTTCTCGGGATCGATCAATCCTGCTAGAGGAAGGTATACTTCAATACCATCCTGTACAACTAATTGAACTGATTCGACGGCTGCAGCTGCCTTCGCTTCTTCACTACCGGATTCGAAAACCGCAACCTCCTTAGGATCAAGTTTGGCAAGAAGAACAAGAGATTTAAGCTCGGTTTCAATCAATTCTTTCAGAGCCCCACTGGCGACAACTGTTGCGCTAATTTTCTTTCCTTGCTCTACATTGTACTCAGCTCTGGCATTACGGATGCTGCGTGTCAATGTCTGGAAACATTCGAATGCACTGATTGCATCGTCGTCGACCACCAAGGGATTCTCGTCGTCCATTTGAGGCCAGTCTGCAAGCATTAGAGAATGCGATACTTGATCGGTGGAAGGAGATGCTCTTGGGAGGTGGTGCCAGAGTTGTTCGGTGACGTAAGGCATGTACGGGTGGAGGAGACGTAAACTGGTATCCAAAATGTAAACTAATACTCTTCTAGCCGATTCGGCCTCTTCTGGGCTCCCACCATTTCCTTCGTACAAGCGGGTCTTTGAAATCTCAATGTACCAATCAGCGTATTGGTCCCAAAGGAACTCGTAGATCTAAACAGAAGATTAAATTGTATGTGCGTTGTGAATATCAGTGTACTATGATGAAGTTTGGTGATTTGCAATTCTCTTACCTTGCTTCCAGCGGATCCAAGCTGGTAGTTTTCAATTTCTTTGGTAACATCTGCGACCAACTTGTGACATTTGGAAATAATGTATTTCTCTGCAACTGGCAGAGCGTCAAACTCTTCTTTTGACATTGGACCGCCAACGCCCAAAGCAGCTATCTCATCTTCACTGGCTTCTTTCAAAGCATTATCAGTAACGAACTTGCAACAATTCCATAACTTGTTGGCGAAAGATTTGTTCGCTGCAATTTTTTCCATGTTGAGGGGAATATCTTGCCCTGGAGTAACACCAGTGACGAGGGAGTACCTGAGACTGTCAGCGCCATATTTAGCGACAGTATCCAATGGGTCTACTACATTGCCCTTGGTCTTCGACATTTTGGTTCCATCAGTTGCACGAACAAGTCCGTGCAAGTATACTACGTTGAAAGGCGATTTACCAGTCAATTCAATACCCATCATTGCCATACGAGCAACCCAAAAGAAGAGAATATCATACCCAGTTTCCAGACATGTTCCAGGATAAAATCTTGCAAAATCAGAATTGGGGTCGTTTTCATTATTTGGCCATCCTACGGTAGCGAAAGGCCACAGTCCTGAACTGAACCATGTATCAAGAACATCTTCTTCCTGACGAAGGACTACGTCCTCGGGGTGACCATTTTCAATAGCCTGCTTGCGGGCATCAGCTTCGCTTCTGGCAACAATGTATTCACTCTCTCCCGTCTCCCCAACATACCAAACGGGAATACGATGACCCCACCACAACTGCCTTGACACACACCAATCACGAATTTCACCAAGCCAATTGTACCAAATTTTGTTGAATCTCTCTGGAACGATTTTAATATCTCCATCTTCGACTGCTTTCAAAGCCTTGCTGCCCATTCCTTCCGTCTTCACAAACCACTGACTGCTCACAAGGGGCTCAATGACTTCTCCTCCTCTCTGGGAACGAGGAACACGCTGGGTATGGGGATCAACCTTTACAGCAGCACAAAGTTTTAGGGCAAATGTTAATTTCCATGAAGTTCGAAATTGATAAAAATTCTTACCTTGACGGCAAGGCCATCAGCTTCCATATCTTCCCAGAGCTTCTCTCTTGCGACAAAACGGTCAAGCCCATTGTACTGCCCAGCGTTTTCATTCAATGTACCGTCTTTGTTCATAATGTTAATGATAGGCAAATCAGCTCTCTTTCCGATTGCATAATCGTTAGGATCGTGTCCAGGCGTGATCTTGAGAGCACCAGTTCCAAAATCCATGTCAACGTAATCATCCGTAATAACAGGAATAGTCCTTCCTCCGCTCATAGGTACGACAACATTCTTACCAACTAAATGCTTGAACCTATCATCTTCAGGATTCACACAAACAGCAGTATCACCCATGATGGTTTCTGGACGAGTTGTTGCTACAGCCAAAAATTCATCGCTGTCCTCGATCATGTACTTGAAGAAATATAACTTTCCCTCTTCCTCAGTGTATTCAACTTCCAAATCACTGACAGCAGTTTTAAGAAGAGGAGCCCAATTTACCATATATTCACCGCGGTAAACAAGTCCTTTCTCATGAAATCTAACAAAAGCTTCAGTTACGGCTTCGCTATTCTGAGCATCCATTGTAAAACGCTCACGACTCCAGTCAGCAGAAGCTCCGAGAGATCGAAGTTGGCTAGTAATTGCGCCACCCTGTTCCTCCTTGTATTCCCAAACACGCTCAAGGAAGATTTCACGTCCTACTTCTTCTCTACTGGTTCCTTCAGCAATAAGCAACTTTTCAACCTGCAACTGTGTTGCAATACCCGCATGATCCGTTCCTTGATTTACATGTTGAATGAGTTCAACAAGGTGAAAATATATAATGAGGAAATGGATAGATAAAGAAATGGAGCTTACCTGGAAGCCAGAGTACCGGCCTTCCTCTCATTCTGTGGAATCTCGCAAGAACGTCCTGCAAAGCCACAAAGATAGCATGTCCCATGTGCAAACGTCCAGTAACATTAGGAGGAGGCATGGGAAGAACATAAGATTCCCTTCCCTTACTAGCAGCCTCTTCCTTTGTTTGTTTGGCATCGGGCTGAAAGCACCCGGCATCCTCCCACCATTTGTAAATCTTTGATTCGAAATTTTCAGGTTCGTAATTTCCAATTCCTGCTGCTTTGTTTTCAATATCGTACTTGCTGTCAACCAAAGAGGGAGACGAAGGTTTTTCGACGGTAGTGGACATGGAGAGCTTTGTATTTCCAAACGCTTGATGGCGAAATGATTTATTGAAAGCAAACGCAGTAGATGTGACCGAGCGACGTGCAGGAGCAGTAAATGCTCTTGCAGAAGTAGACAATAATGCTAATGCTACCATTGTTGACTTTCGCCGTCTATTCAGTTGACTTGGCATCACTTTTTCTTCTTCCTGAAGCGCTTTACAATAATCGTTATTGGAAGGAAATAGTATCACTGCAATCAATTTAAAATGCCAAATGTTAAAGGATGTAACAAAACGCTTTGATCGGTGCGAAAGAAAGATTTGTTGTGCTTGCTTCTTGCTTCTTTCGTTGGATACAGATCAGCGCTGATCTCGTAGATCAATGTGATGTTTTCATCTTGTGATGTGGGGCTGACGCACTTTCGAACTTCGGGAATCTCCTCTGCGCGCGAGTCAAGCTTTGCGCGAAAAAAATCCCGAAAAAACAGGATGAGGAAGTTCGTAATCACTGTCAGGTCGGTGAATGAATGCAGAAACGTCACAGACAAAGTATGCCCCCTCATTTTTCCATTCTGTACATACGGTATCCGGTACAACATACCGACAACATACCCGGGTACCTAATAGTGCAGTGCTTGCATTTCAATTCTTTTCTCATCTCTTAATACCTCAAAGCTTTGCGATCCAGATCCTGAAATGAACTTCAAACTTTCTGCCTTCCTTCTAGCTTTTGCTGGAAACGTCAACCCAAGTAATGGATTCACAGTAACTGTTTCTAGATCCTCGAACCTATCTTTCCAATCGAGATCGAGTTCGGCTCTGAATATGGAGATTGAAGACAATGGAATGGGACAATCTAGACTCGGGGGTAATCAACGTGAGCCGACCATCCAAGACATTTCTATCATGGACGACATGATCACAAAGATGATGGTTGCCAAACCATATGAATTACCAACTGCTGTATCCAAGGCCATCCGAGTTGTTTCCTCTCCCCGTTTCTTTATGAGAATTGCAGAACGTTCTGATGTTGCTACTAACGAAGTCGAGAAAGAGCAACTTGCTGCTCTTGCTGCTAATCTCGCTACCACTATTGAAGCGGTAGTGTCCACCACCGAGGATAAACTTGATAATCGGGCTAAGGATATTGAGAAGGTTGTTCAGGCAGCTGCAGAGCCTGAAACTGGAGAATTTCTTGTTCCGCTTTCGGCTGAACGTGTAGATGCAATGCGCCAAACTCTCTCCAAAATTGATCCTGCTGATCAGGATGAAGGATTTCTTACCACCATTGATGCCTGGATGAATAAGAGTCACCAGGACGGTCTTGATGGTATGGTAGACATTTTGCAGAAACTTTTACAGATGTATGCAGGTGCGGCCATTGTTAGGGCTAGAGTTGAGCTGCAGGCTAATGTTGGCGCTGCTGTTGCTGGAGAAGGTCAAGCTGTAGCTGATAAGATTGTTGCAGAAGAGGAAGTCTCTGGTCCTTCGCCAGCTGCTTCATTGATGGATAAGCTCATGAAAATGGATACAGAAATGTGGGGAGTTGAAATGAAGAAGGAATTTGCACAAGAAGAGAAAGGAACAGTGACCGCACAGTCACTCAAGGGGGAAGTGCAAAGGACCATGGAGGCCGTTGTACTTGGGTTGGAAAGTGGTTCTATGGCGCAACGCGTGCAAGCAGAATACTTGAAGGAATTGGTGACAAGAATTGAGCAACTTTAAAATTGGGCTTTATTTTCAATTTGGAGAATTAAAATGAAGTAAAATTATATTTACATTGCTGAAATGATAGTGTATTGGTACACCGTGTATATATGCATCGTAGAATTAAAATACGCACGCTCAATTGTTTATGACTTCTGTATTACTTTTCACATTTCGTATCATTTATTAAAAGCTTCGCTTATTCACCAGAATGCGCACCAACCGATAAACAATTGACACAAATTTTCGGTACTCGTTGCTTGAACAATAAGACGCTGGACTTGGTCTTGAACATCCAAAGGATCTGTTTCCTCGTCAGGCGGATGAAAGTCGGTTCCAGTAAGTTTGTCTTGAACTCGTCGGATCACCTTCAGGGCCTTCTCGTTCAGCGCTCCCTCTGTCGCCGCGTTCGCGCCGACGTCATCCCCACCAGTTATGCTACTCATGACTTCTCTCTGCCTCACACTCCTATCGAGTCGGGAACGGGACACAGATTCAGCGAGGAAATTATGGACAGATCCATCGCCAGTGATGCTTGCAATCCTTGAAGACATGTTCAAATTTGATGCTAAACTTTGGATGTCGGAATACATCCTGAGCCCCCTTTCCGAGTGAATGCTCGCTGCGGCTGAGGATGCGGCTACATCTGCCGCCGTCCTGCTTTCGATAAAACTGGCGTGTGACAGGGGTTTCACAGGGAGCATTTGCGTTTGCTCGTGTAAGTGTTCGTGTTCCGAGACCTGACGATGTTTATCATCTTCTGCTCCATCCTCCTGTATAGTATCTTCCCGGATAGGGTTTTGTTTCATGATAGATCTTCCGTGAGTGACATTACCCCCAGTGCTTCCTTTAAGTCCGAGGTCATTCTGTCCATCATTGCTGGACGGAGGGATATTGTATGACTGAATGTTTTCATTTTCAGCATTTGGACTCTGACCCAAAAGTCTCCAACTGATTAGAGGGTCGTAAACAAATGCTTCCAGCATTGCAACTAAAGAGTCCCTATTATCTCGCAACACAGTCATCGTTCGCTCGCATGTGTCGCGGTAACTGCCTTCTATACCTGATACTTCCATTGCCTTGATCAGCATTCTTGTCAATCTGAATGGAACTTTTTCGGGAAACTTTTCCCTATGCATTGCAACTTCAAAGCAGTCTCCGAAATCAATATGCAAGACTCGTCCACTTATTTGGTCCAACATTAAATTTGAAGGGTGGCGGTCTCCTAATCCAAGAATGTAACCAACCATGCTCATTACTGCAAGGCTCCGTGTGAATTTTGTACGACGGTCGAGCCACTCCTCGCTGTTCATGCTCTTGGTCCATAGAACATCATGAATGTCATTGCCCTTACCAGTCGTTCGTTCGAGAGCTTCTGAGAATATTTCTACTTTCTGCATCACCGTTAAGAGCTCATAATCTTGCGCAAGTTTCAACATCTCACGGTTTTCCATGTTCAGGGGAATCCTTTTAGACGTACGATAGTCCCGGATGAGACTATGAAGTGTATCGCAGTGGGGGACCCACCCAACGACACCTGCATTATGAGATAGTGGCGTAATGCAATACCTTTGTATATTCAAGTCGTGATTGTTTGTTCTTCGGTCTCTTACAAGAAGTGCATTAACTAAACCAAACAATTGCATTACTCGCTCGTCTTGTCGAAGATCCTCGTGCCCCTTCAGGAGGAAGACGTAGTCCTTTCCGTCACCTCCTCTCAACACAATCTTTCTTGGTCTCTGTTTACTTGTAATCACATGTATGCTACGCGTAGGACAGAATCTTTCGATTTTCACAAAACTGCCGTTTACACGATAAGACCCAGGAACGCCAAGTTCCAAATTGTGTGCATGAAGCAGAGCAGGAGAACAACCGCTCAATTCCAGGGTAGTGAGCCCCGGAAGCTGTTTGTTAATTTTTCTGAACACCGAGTAATATAAATCCCATACGGCGTTCATGGCATTCTCTGCTTCTTCTTTCTGACGAGCATGTGAGACAGCAGGCTGCTGCCCTTCATTTGGATTCATAAATCCCCCTTGTGATGGAATCGTCCCACCATCGATTTTAACCAATCTTATATATTCCTTCACGTATGCATAAGCTTCTACGAGGTCTCTACCAAATTTGGCATGAAAATCTTGTTCTCTGCGTGTAGATGGGCCGCGTTCTAGTGCTTCGTGCAAAGGAAGCAAGACATCCAACATGCCTGAAACGTTTCCCTCTCCAAAATATAGGCGCGAAGCATCTTCTAGGCCTTCGTGCCATTGCTCGAGCCAGAGAATAGCAACTCTGATTAGCTCAGAGGATACCATTAGCGCATCTTCTACCAAAGCGTAAGAATGTTTTTTCAAAGAATTCATCAGGCTTTCAGCTGCTTCCTTTCTTTCTATTACAGGGCTTTTGACAAGGACGGATAATGGATACATGAGAGCCTGGGGATGTTTCTTTCCGAGACGGATTAATAGTGGATGGAGCACAGATCTCACTGATGGTGACTTCATGTGGATTCTTGCAAGAAGTTGTGGTAGCACTCCAAGCCATGCTTCAATGGCCACTGCGCCTATTTCAGCGTTTATGATCTTTGCTACTTCAATCAATTGGCCGTACCGAAAAAGGCAAGTGAGTAAGTGCAATAGATCTTGCTGGACAGACGCACTCCAGCGTTTCGTTCCAAGACAGATGGCCTTCACAAATCCTTTGACAGCAGCGTCAATATGACTCAACAAAGTCTTGGATAATTTGTTAGATCGAGACTTTGATACGGATCTTTTCCCGGAATCTCTCAGTATGTTGTGTCTGTGTTCGTCATGTTGTTGAGCAAGACGGAAATTCATCAGTGCCCATGTGTGCCAAGCTTTATAGCCATTCTTATTTTGAAATGTTGCTCGTTTTAGAGCCATCAATACTTCATACTGAGTTTTTTGTGGTAACGAGAATCCATGGTTCTGCGAAGAGGCGATTTTCCATTCTCCGAGTCTTAACCAACATGTTACTCGAAGCTCATTTGTTTGTGCATCACCTGTATGGGCAACCAAGTCGACCACGTTTGCAAGTCGAGTCAATCTATCCAGAGCTATTTCGCCATCGTTCATTACCCAAAGATGATTCACATACGCGAAATATAGCTTGTGCTGGACACAAAGCCTTGAGAGGAGAGTTAAAGATTGTTAGATTTCATTTGATGATAATATCATGTTGATAGATACATAGCTACAGCGATAAATGGTCTTACCTTTCCAAGCCTCCAGCTTCGTTTATCAATTTCTCACAGTACTGCTCGTGAAGTAGTCCATGTTCTGGAAAGAAATCACCAGCTTCACCCGATACCAACAAATCGATAGGAAACCTGGAATCGAAGTTGATTTTGTTCTTTATCTTAAGAAGTCCAATCTCCAAAGAATCTGGCAGGTGAAAACCAAATATGCTAGAATCCAGATCAGCACCAAGTTGCTCCAATGGCTCGAGCAAGACTCGTTCGCACAATTTAAATTTTTGAGCTTGTCTGGAGAGTGCACTTAAAGTCAGTGTTGCGTCTACCTCGTCTGTGGGACCAAGTACTAGTGATCTTACTGCAAGAATTGACGAATGAACTTCAGCGTCGACGCGACAACCTGCGAGGCGCTTTCTCCACAGCAGAATAAGACGCGCTCTGGCATCTTTCTCATTTTCTTTATTTGCAGGATGTTGATTCACGCTAATCAATGCTCGTTCTTCAAGCTTCCGAAATGCAATAATCTCTTCCATTTCAGCCAAAGTCTGCGCTGTAACCATACTAGGATAAGCCCTCTTACGGGATTCGGCCATTAAAGCAGTGAAACGCGAATCCATTGACCTTCTCGCATCGTCAATATATCGAGCAGCAACTGCCCAATTCTTTCTATGAATGTTTAAAATGGCACTAAAAAAGGAACCATCAAAATCAGCACGTGGTGCAGCTCCTGAATACTGGTCAAATGTATTATCCAATAGACTCGCTGAATACCTTTCCAAGTCATTCCACTGTCCCAATCTCCAAGATGCCTGAGCGCAGAAATTAGCAGCTTTCCTCCAATCTCGGTGAGATATCTCATTCGCAGTAAAGGCATTGAAGCTTTTGTTACTTAATTCTAAAACTCTCTTCCAGTTACCACGAGCATTCAAGCAATTCATGCACCCAAGTACAGCCTTTATATCCGTTGGATGCTCCAATAGTCTTCGTTCATACATAGCTAATGCATCGGACCACGACCCTAGTTTTGCAAGCCACGACTCTTCCATTTCCACTCCATCCCAAGCGCCGCTACCCCGTGCTGCTATTTCATTTGCGGTGGACATCACGCTATAGGCTAAACCCTCCCCTTGATGACGATGAAAAATCCTTGAGGAGTACTCTGATCGCATCTTGCCATCCAGGGAACTTTGGTATAATCGGTCCCATGGCTGTGCACCGCTCCGTTCTTGCTCAAACTGGGCAGCTTTCAAAACTCCAAGTGCAGCCTCTGTAATAATGTAATTTCAAAGTTAGAGTGAACAAAAAAGACAGCAGTAGCCAAAATTGCTTTCAAAGGTACTGAATGCTTACCAGGAAGATCTAGTTTTCGATTAATGGTGATGAGATCTTCAATGCAATTCCCCCCTCCGCCAAGTTCATGTTCGCGTTCTTTGTAATGAAGTGCTTTTGCATATGAGCGACATTTCAAAGCAAGTTCCGCAAGGACATCTATTTCGATAGGGAGCCCACCGGGGATTCCATCCCTCTCTGCATACTCTGCCAGATTCAACAAAGTTTGTAAAATTTCAGGGGAAGCATCAGCGAAAAACGCTACTTTTAAAGATTGAACTAGATCCGCACGATAAGAGTCTGATAGTTCTGACCAACAGCAAGCAAATGCAGCACTGAACAATTCTCGAGCAAGCGGTTGATATGCGTATGCTAGCTCTGCGGTTGCCCGTAAAGCTGGTGCCGGTGCTTCCCGAAGAAGTTGAATTGCAAAATGTCTCATCCACTCGTCCCAGTCCTCGCGTGTTGTCTTTTGTGACACATCCCACGCACGTTTTAGGTTTATTTGGCTCACTTTGTGTTTGCTGCTCTGATTTGCTGTGGGCTGGGCAATAGGATTGAGACCATCTTGTATGAGATGACTTGAGCTATCAACGCCGGTGCTTCCTTGATTCTTTGCTAAGTCTTCTTTGTCATTGAAACCATCTTCGTCGGAAAAGAGTCCTTGGCTCGAAATAAAATCCTGAATCAAATCGTCATACATCTTCAAGCTTGAACAATTTCCACTGACTTCGGATTGAGTGAGATCTTTGTCTGCAAATGTATTCGAGCCGGGAACATCAAACCTTCGATTCCAAGATAAAATGGCATTTCTTGCAGCTAAATGGTATAATGGGAGCCATCTACGTTTGCCTATTTTGCGCGCGCATATACAGAGAGCCTCGATGAGAGTCACTCCAACTTCTTTGTCAGATTCAGCCCCTCCCAGTAGTCGGATAAGGGGTTGTGCTGCAAGTGCTGGTATCTGCTCCATTTGCCCTTTTAAAGAACTCGTAGTCTTGGTTTGAAGTAGCCTCGACACTGTTTTGATGGAATCAATTGCAAGAGGGCGGAACTTTCCACTTTGGATACCAAAATATAATGATGGGTTGACAAGTGAATCAGTCAATTTCAACAGAGCTGGAAGAAGTATATGGATATATTCAACTAAGTTCTCACGTAGATCACACATACTCTCCAGAACCAATTGCACGCGATCAAATTCGGCTCCTGATGTCTGGATGTGTTTTGTCCAACTACCAGATTGAAAGTCGTCTAGAGTAGAAAGGAAGCGCGTGATGATGAGAGAGACGTATTCTCTGAATGCGGCAGGCACCCCCAAAGCGATCATCTCAATGAGCTTCAAAATTGTGGCAA
>Ga0115005_10004656_pt1 | contig 10817 bp, 7 predicted proteins | sample ArcOceMetagenome_FD_87163 | JGI IMG/M metagenome (GOLD analysis project Ga0115005, IMG submission 87163) | Marine eukaryotic phytoplankton communities from Arctic Ocean - Arctic Ocean - Greenland ARC118M Metagenome | ecosystem: Environmental > Aquatic > Marine > Oceanic | place: Arctic Ocean...
AGTTTCAATTTAAAATAGAACAACATCAACAGCAATGGTACAGATCAACTCCAGCAAGACACACGACAATTCTGCTGGTGTTAGTAGGAATATCAGATGCTGAGGGAAGAACCGCTGACGGTGGAAAGCCGCCATTCTTGGATTTCTTGGAAGCTTCATCACGATCTTGTTGTTTCTTGGTAATAGCAGGAGTACCAGCCTCCTCAAATTCAATGCAGCTGCTACTACTACTGATGCCACCGACAAGGGAACATCACCGCGATTTACTGAACCAACACAAGTATAGGACTACACGTAGACTGAGTGAAATAGTAATGCTAAAATTCACGGAGGGGAAAACGGCTCTGTAGAAACAGTTGACGGCTGGCAATTAAAGAAAGGCAACTGAAGCTGAGTCCATACATACAGACGAAGGCTGATTGTTACGTCTGTATTGGCCTTGAAATGGATTATTTATAATATGTGAGTTGAAAATAGCACAATGAACAGCAACTGTTTATAGAGGAAATGCCTATACTTTCGTGATGCTGGTACAACAGTTACTGGTACGTGTACCGCGCAGCACTATTACCACCTTCATCATTATGATACATCTTTTGGTTATCGTGGTTGGAAACCGTTCTATTCCAAAAAGTGTCATAATTTAAATTCCCGAAGGTGGGCTGTAAGGATAGGTAGGGTACAAGGTACAGCTGGCAAGTTCCCGCCGCTGCTTCCAATAAAGAACAACGAACAACAAAACTACGACGGTAGAAGTTCAAAGTGTGGCGAGGAGTTTGGAATTTCAAAGTGAAAACAAATTAGCTTCAATCGCAAATCGGAAGAAAAAGGAGGTTATTCAATTCAACGATGGAAGACCAGGGCAACCCTCACTACCAGACGACCCTTCAGAGCTCCGGATGGTACATTTTGTTCTTCGCAATATCACTTTACTATCTTCGAGAAAATGGTAAGTCTCTATTTAAAAAATAATTCAGAACGCCCAGTCCAATATTCATACCGGTATATCTCACAGGAAGCCTTAGTTATCAATCCCTACATCGACCAGCGAAAGAAGAAGAAAAACTATGAAGAAGCTACGGCGCCAGAGCGGGTGTCAAGGCTTCGGGAACAGATGCTGAAGGTTCGTGAAGAACAACAGATTCAAGCACTCAAGAAGTCTCAGGAAGCTAAGGAGAAGAGACAACTGATAAAGTCAATTCGCTTGAAGGAGACTGCAGTCAATCAAACGTCCACAACTGGTCGAAAATTTGGATCAAAATCTGGAGATGACAACAAAGGGAAACCTACTTCTCGGTCGTCATACAACCCTCTGATGCCATCGAGTGGCAGTGCTGGACCATCATATAGGTGAGAATTACATTTAAACGAAGTTTGAACCTTTCCATTAACAAGACTTTTACCAGGTATTCTTCATTTGAAATTACTTACGCCCTATCACTATCAACCTTGAGCAGGCCGTCAAGAAGGAGTGCGGGTGGAGGTGGATGAGGTTAGTGGGGTAGGTCAAACTATCCCAACCACGAAACAATATTCTTTTGAACTTGGAAGACTGCAAGAATGACGCTCTACAAGTAAAAGGTCGAAAGGAAGATCATTACTTGAAGCAGCTGAAATATGCAATCATTTCAACCCCGAGCTCAATTGAAAGGACTTTTCTTATTATATAAATAGTAATTCTTTGTTGGTGTATGATGTATCTTTGTTGGTGTATGATGTGATGTATCTTGTTCTTCCCACTAACTCTGCCATGGATGGAATAGAGTAAGTAAGTGTTTCATTCGGTCGCACGTTTAATGGTCTGCTGTAAATCTTGAATTCTCCAAACATAAGATAACACCAGGAAATAGACGTACCTGGTTCCATAACATACTACTGTATCAACAAATCAATCTTGCAGATAACTTATTCTCCTCAAAATTCTTCGAAGACCTATAAATACATAGCCCTTTCACTTTGCAGATAGCTTGAGAACATGCCGAACAGCTTAAGTTCAGATCAAAAGGGCTATGAACGTCATCTGTGTCAAGGGCAGCAGCATGCATAAATTTTCAAACAAGTGGCTTCTGCTGAGCTACACACTAGCAACCATCCTATGCTGCAATTGTAGGTTCGGCTCAGATCTTCGTGAACTCGTACTGTACTATGTAGTAAAGATAAAAAGATCAAAGATGTATGAAAATGAAAAAAGGTTCGTTTTGGTGAGTATTATTTTCACCACTTATCGGTATAATATACAAACAATCCCTCGATAAGGACACTCTCTAGATTTCCCGAATACAGGTGCGCTTATAACAGCTACTCCCTATAAGGACACACAATTATTACACTTATAAAAGACGTCCTTATAACGAGTTATTGTTTGTATAAGTATGTTATGGAGTATTATTTCTACGTCCTATTTCTCCCAACATTATTCCTTGATCTAATGAGGAGAGTCTTATTTATTAGCACAAGTACTAAAAGATTTGATCGGATAAGGTATGGCTCGCAAAGTTCTGGAATGTACAAAGGTAGAGCTGCTTCCAATTCTTGTCGTTCGAGAAGAAAACAATGACAAAGATTAAAGATCGAAATGCCAACGGGGATGGCGAAAATCACGAGAATGACGATTATGGCAACCAAGACTTCATGGTCATTTGAGTTTTTATTTTATAAAAACCCGGTGGAATACAATATTGAATATGCCGATGAATTCATCGGCAAGTTCAAAGTGATCTCGTCATCGGTGATACAACAGTAAGATTGTAATTAAACCGAGGAAAATACCGTGAATCCATAAGGTGATAAATGTCAACACAAGTTCAAGTAGAATATATTTACGGCACTATGACCCGGGACCAGTCCTGTATATGACCGAAGTTCAAGGTGGTGCCAGCGGTGGTGCCAGCGTTGGTGCCAGAAGTACAGCTGTACTATCAAATTCAACAAGGGCTATGATAAATAAAGGGAAGCGTCAAGTTCAAGCTTCAAGTTCAAAGTTCAACTTGCATTTTTGCCGAAAAACAACAATGTTTTCGGACTGCTCATAATCAACAGTTTCAACCAGAACACATCTTGAATCTTTCAATCTTACAGCACACTTACACGCCAACGAAACAATGACTAAGATGCTTTCCAACTCCGAAGAAACCCTTAATTCCCTAAAGCGCACTGCAGATGAGATGTCTGACGACGACTCCGCCTCCGCTGATCCTACACAAGAGGAGGATTCCTGCTCCGATACTGGTACTAGTAGCACTAACAACAATAAGAGAGCCAAAACCCAAGAAGAGAAAAGGCTCGACCGCATCCTTGCCAATAGAAGGTCTGCACGCAGAAGCAGAGAGAGGAGAAAGCAGCTTCAAGACAACCTCGAGAAATCCGTCTTCCTCCTAACTAAGCAGAATGAAGACCTTACTCATGAGAACGATGATTTGAAACAGGATGTCAGGAACCTAATGAGCCTGTTGAATGAAAAGAGGAGTCTTGAAAGCTCGCCCGCCCCTGCACCACCTGCTGCTGCGTGCAATTTGTCTGACAGTAGTCTCTACCAAGAACTTCTCCTACGCATGGCTGAATCTGGATCTAGCTCTGCTGGTGGGAATAATGTTATCTCTGCAACTGCGGATAGGAATAATTCTTATTCAACCGCACTCGCTGCGTCTTTGCAGAATAGGCAGTTACTAGCTGATCTTTCCTTTCTTGGAGGAGCTAGCGCCGGGAATGGGCAACAACAGTTTTACAACGCCAACGCCAAGAGCCCGGGATTGATTGGCGGAAGAGCATGGGATCTCAGATAAAGCATCGTTTCGTTTCAACTTTCATATTACTACACACTACTGTGTGCCGCTGCGGTATTAGTATTGCAAACCATCTGTACAACTAAAAAAAGACTTAACTATAAAAAAAGACTTAAACCAACAATCTATATATATTCAATTACATACACCATAAATTAGCTAATCAACCACTCTAGAAATGTAGTAGCTACTATCAAGGTTTCGATAAGAGCAAATGAAATGTCCATCCTGATTCTCATATTAAACAAATTAGAAAGAAAACCTAACTGCGAAACTGTACAGTGCTGCAATACTCTTCATCGGTGTTCAAATATCCTCAAGATACATAACGGATTCCCTTCTTCAGACGTGGCTGGATTCAGCGCTGGCAACTGGCGAGCTGGAAAGAAAAAAGAACGTTGCAATCATGTTGGAATTGTTCAACAGGTAAGTGCCCAAAACAGATTGAACCGGCCTTTTAACTTCAACCTCACCCTCTACTTCAACTACAACCACGAATGAAACGAGTTATCGGGTTAGAAGGGGAGGAGAAGAAGAGAGAGTTTGGGTGCTTCTTGCTCGCTTTGCTTGCGTGTTCTTCTGATGACTGACTCCTCGTCACACTCTCGTCACTAGGCTTTGCTGACACGGCAGATTCTGATTCACTTAACAAGCAAATTAGGATGAACACGTTAGAAAGAATGCTACAATATTACTCTGCATCATGTTCAAATATCCTGAAGGTACATCAAGGATTCCCTTCTTCAGACGTGGATTCAACGCTGGAAAGAAAAAAGAAGGTTGCGGACATGATGGAATGTTCAACACAGCGCCCACCACATGATTGAACCGGCCTTTAGCTTCAACTTCACCCTCTACTTCAACTACAACTACGAATGGATGGGGCAAGTTTGTTGTAAAATATGTAACGTCAGCACTTTTACACAGTTTTTCCGCTCCCAAATAACTTGCGCGAATTATCGGTTTAGAAGGGGAGGCGAGGGAGGAGGGAGGAGAAGAAGAGAGAGATTGGGTGCTTCTTGCTTGGTGCGTGTTCTTCTGACGCCTCGTCACTCGACTTTGCTGATGCCAACTGCTGAACAGATCCCATTTTTTGTGCAATCATCTTTCTCATAAACAATCTTCTATTGCACTACTGTACTATCTAACTACTGGTATAAAGCAAAGGTACATACAGCGTAAAGTTTAGTTCCTGATAAAAGCACATTATCGAAACTATGGTATCCTATAGATCAGCAGCAGCGGCTCTTGCCGTAATCGCATCGGCAAATGTTTTCACTATTCAAGCATTCACATCGACATCGAATAAGCTCTCGAGCAGTTTGAATACTCAAATTACCAAACCATTTGGTATCAGCATCGGTAATTCTCCATCGACATCCTCGCTCCAAATGGGGGTGGTGGAAGATTTCATGGCGGGCACTGATAATGAGAAAAGAAAGGCACAGTATGAAAAATATCTCGCAACCCTCACTCAGCGTGTTGAGAAAATTAATTCACTAGAACCCACCATTGAAGATCTCGGCGACGATGAAATCCTTGCGAAAACTCAAGAGTTTCAAAAGAGGCTAAAGGATGGAGAGGATATTAATGGACCAATTCTGGAAGAAGCTTTTGCAGTAGTCCGGGAGGCGTCATGGTAAGTCTATCGCATGAAATTGCCATTTCCTAAATGCATTGCATATGCATATCAATCAATCAATCAATCAATCAATTGTCATCCATCAAAAACAAACATTTGCTCAAACATGAATCTGTTTCCTATCAATCACCTGAATAGGAGAGTATTGGAAATGAGGCATTATGATGTTCAGCTAACAGCAGGAATGATCCTTCATGATGGACGCCTTGCGGAGATGGCTACAGGTGAAGGTAAAACTCTTGTGTCTACTCTTCCAATCTACCTCAATGCATTGACAGGTCAAGCAGCATTCGTCATTACAGTCAATGACTACCTCGCAAGGCGTGATATGGAGAAGATGGGACAAGTTCATAGATTTTTGGGGTTGACTGTAGGGTTGATTCAGTCTGATATGACCGAAGAGCAGAGAAAGAAGGCATACGCTTGCGATGTCGTGTATGTGACCAACTCAGAACTTGGATTTGATTATTTGAGAGATCATTTGGCATTGAGTCCTGCACAAACTGTTTTGCCTCAGAGTGGAAGTGGCGGAAAGGGAGAATTTGAAGGATTTTGCGTTGTGGATGAGGCCGATTCTGTTTTGATTGATGAGGCACGTACGCCTCTCATTATCTCCAAGCAAGTTCCTGCTCCTGCATCCAAATACCAGGCAGCAGAAACTATTGCTGGGGCTCTGAGACCTAAGATTCATTATGACGTTGACTTGAAGAACAAGAATGTAATTTTGAATGAGAAGGGATACCGTGACTGTGAAAATTCTTTGGGGATTCAAAGTTTGTTTGAAATTCCAGAAGACGGAACTGGTGCATGGGCTCCGATTATCATGAATGCAGTAAAGGCGAAAGAGCTTTTTTCGAAGGATATTGATTACAGTGTGATCGAGAAGGATGGGAAGAAGGTCGGAGTGGGAATCATTGATGCCTTCACTGGGCGTGTCTTGGATGGGCGTAGATGGAGTGATGGACTTCACCAAAGCGTTGAAGCTAAAGAGGGAATTGAAGTTAGTGAAATGAGCAAAGTAATTGCCAAAGTCACGTATCAGGTAAGAGAGATGATGATGCACAAGATAGACGTGGCATAAAAGAGTATATCTAATATTGTCTTTCGTTGTTGCAGTCCCTCTTCAGACAATTCGGTCGTCTCTCTGGAATGACAGGTACTGCAATGGCAGATGCTACAGAACTTGACCTTACTTATGACCTTCAGGTCACTCCGGTCCCAACTGCGCTTCCTATCGCTAGAAGAGACTACCCTGATGTAGCTTTCAAGACCAGAAAGGCTGCTGATGAAGCGCTTGTCAAAGAAGTTATTTTGGTTGGAGGAGGAGAACCAGATGGACGCCCGTGTCTTGTCGGAACTACTTCTGTAGCACAAAGTGAAAAAGTTGTTGCCGCATTGGCAAAATATGGAGTTAAGTCTTCATTGTTGAATGCTTCTCCTAAGAATGCACCACGCGAGTCTGAGATTATCGCACAGGCGGGACGTGCAGGTGTAGTGACTGTTGCTACAAATATGGCTGGTCGTGGTACTGATATTCTTTTGGGAGGATGCCCCACGACTATGTCTCGTATCAAGGTTAGATCAATTTTAGTACAACAGGGAGTGATCAGCACCGAAGAGGCACAAACTCTGCCGCCAACTCCTGTGGAAGAATATTTCCCTTGTGCTCTTGACGATGAAACTACCTTTGCACTCAAGAACGCCGCAGCGGCAATTAAGAAGGCTCTTGGGACTGAAATGTCTGCTATTGAACTTGACGAGCTTTTGACTGTCGCAACAGATACAACCGAAGGACCTGCTGATCCTGACCACATCGTTTTGCTTCGAGATGCTGCAGATGCTGTGAAAGAGCTTTACAAAGAAATCTTGGGCGCGGAGAAGGAAGCCGTAAAGGTAAAAGGGGGTCTTTACGTTATGGGAACAAATCGTCACGAGAGTAGCCGAATTGATAAGCAGTTGCGCGGACGTGCTGGACGTCAGGGAGACCCTGGAACTTCGCGATTTTTCCTTTCCTTTGAAGATGATATGTTTGTTGTTTTCGGAGGAGACAGTCTACAGAACATTCTTAAAACATTCCGTGTATCTGACGATATGCCAGTTGAAGCCCCTCAGGTTTCCAAGGCACTCGATAAGGTGCAAAATGTCGTTGAAGAGAAATATCGAGAAATTCGTGAACAAATTTTACAGTTTGATGATGTGCTAGACAGCCAGAGGAGATTGACTTACAACCGTAGACAAAAAATATTGTTCAGTTCTCTTGAAGAGACCTTGGATATGGTCAGAGAGTACAATTCGAAAGTTGTTTCAAGTATCGTGACAGCGCAGACTTCTGAGGAAGGCTCTGTCAATGTCGAAAAGGTCCTGGAAAAAATTGGGCAATTCTTCCCTCCCGCTGCTCCTTTTATCACCGCAGAAGATATCTCTGGCGTAGACGGAGATGGAGTCGCGGGATTTATCTCTGTTGCAGTCGATGAAATCTTTTCACAAAAGGTGAAAGACTTAGATGCAAAGGCAGAGGCGGAAGGAAGACCACCAATGTCTCTTGCACGTTCTGCAAACTACATCAACCTAATCACTGTGGACAACGCATGGAGTGATCATTTACAAAATATGGAAGATTTGAAGGAAAGTGTCATCCTCAGAAAGTATCAGAATCTTGATCCAGTTGCAGAATACAGGGAGGAATCTTTCGGCCTTTTCCAAGGTCTTGAGGACAAGATGAGATTAAATTCTGTGTTTTCACTATGGCAGAGTTTGTAAGCCTAAGCTAAGCTACTAATAAATATTCGAAAACTTTGAAGCGTGTACTTTCAAACTTGGATCGACAGATTGAAGATTATCATAGCGCATAAAGATAGAGAATATATGTTTACTTCCTGGTTGTTTCTCTATGACGAGGATCTCTAGGGGTCATCCCTCTGTTGCTTGGGCTGGTGTGTCGCCGTCGACCTCCCCTGCGAGAGTTATTACGATTCCTTGGCCCTGAACTGTCGCATCGGGCACTTTCGCGACATGGACGATTATTCCTCCTGAAGTTCTTATTGTGCTTACGACCTCCACCACGATAATCTCTATCATCGCGGAAGTGCTGTGGGCTGTGATTTCTCCTCTTTGAAGGGCTCCTGGAACGGCTCCAAGCCCGTTTTGTGCCATCATGATTACCTCCACGATTGCGTTCTCTCGCTCGGCTTCTACTGCGGCTTCTGTCTCTACTTCTGGATCTTGATCTGGATAGAGATCGGCTTCTGGATCGGCTTCTGCTCCAGGATCTTCCTCTATTCCAGTGATCCATTTGATGCCTGGGGCTCAGTTCTTCTGATTCTGATTTGGTTTCGTGTCCAATAACAGTTCCCTCTACTGGCAATGGATCTATGCTGCAATGAAACCGTTGCAATGGCAGATGCATATAACGTCCCTGATAACGACGAACGCCGCGTCCTTTGTAAACAGTGCCTCCTGGGCTAATTCTGCCTTGATCTACTGAAAGCCGATCATGGAGCGACGTCAAGGGGATAGCACCATGGTCGTTTCCAGATTCTTCCGGTGGGTCTGCCATGTTTGAAGTACCCATCATGGAGTAGGTCACTTCCGTAGTGGAAAACGTGACTGTCTCAGATATATGATGCCTGTCTTTCAGGAGCGTTTCCTCAATCATTAATCCATCGCTTAAGACAATTGAACCACCACAATCATCAGTATCAACATGCACTACCTCGCTTGCCGCGAGAGATCCAAATGATTTGACAGAACTTGGCCGTGACGTAGTACCAGTAGAACTTGCGTACGATCTTATAGACCCAGCAAGCGATGTCGCTAAAGAGCTAAGCCCTGTACTCCCCGCCCGTTCCAGTAGACTTCTATTCAGTGGAGGACCCATATCATTTATAGTAATACTTTTGGCGGAGAGAGAACCAAGAACACTTCCTTTTACTGGGGAGGCTCCAAAGAGGGTTGTGGCATGTTGATTTCTATTCATAGGATGAGAGGAGAATATGCTATGTGTCCACGTTGATGTTTCAGTTGCAAACTCAACCCCGCGCTCGTTTTTTCTTCTCCATTGCTTGTCTATAAACGGTGACTGGCAAGACGTTGCGTTAGGCGTAGAGTTGGCATTGCCAGAATGAACCGTCCCGTCGCTGGCCATCATATCGATATCTTCAGTCACGCTTCCAGAACATACGGTAGCAGCGTCACTTTTGACTGTTGTTTCAGAGGCAGCGTAAGTTATTCCATTTGGAAAAGTAGTAATCATAACTTTACCAACGGGCGCATCATCACACCCAGTAAAGGAAAGCTTAATATCGATATCGCATTCGGCAAAGACCGATTTTGTCTCACTCTTTTCACTCATACCGCCAACAGAACTCCCTCCACCGATGCTATCAATTCTCTCTTTCACAGATCCCATTGATCCAAGAGAGCGCATCGAGCGATTAGCCGTAATAAAATATTCGATGGAAGATACTGATCTAATTTCTGTATCATCACCAAGGACAGATTCAGGTGGTTGGACGATGATGGATTCCAAATCTTCTTGCGTAGGAAATGAAGCCGTATCTGAAAAATTAGAATCATTAGATGATTCATCATCAGGATCATCTTGATTGCTATCATCATCGTTGGAGTTATTGGAGTTCTCATCACAGTGGTCATGACCATTATCGTCAGTGTGACTATTGACGCTACCTCCTTCGGCGTTTCTATATTGATATCTCAAGTCTGGTCTATTTCCTGAATCTTGATCTAGAGCGGAGCCTGATCTGTAATGATCGCTGGCACTCATGCTATCATTCGAATAGTAGGAAGAATTAGAGTTCCCATTACTATTCTTGCGATTCCGGATCGATCGGCCTCGATTTGGTTCATCGTGTTGATCGTCTTCCACATTGGAGAAACCCATATGAATATTGCACGTAATCGCTAAGTTGTTCTTTTTAGTGACTCAAAGATTTCTGAAATTGGTGACGGCTCTTTAAAAAAATTACAATGTACACCAGTGATTTCATTAGGTCGTGCAATGGTGTAGTGACTAATGTATTGTCTGGTGCTAACGGTATGTGTTCGTTGGAGACTTTCCCTTATTAAGATTTGAAATCTAGGAATTTCCAAAATAATATCGATGAAGTATTTTTCTAGTTGGCGAGATTATAAAGCTAGGTTTTTTGTTATTCGAGGAGTCTGTTGTTGTGGTTGGCAGTGAAAGTTAAGATTGAAGATAGGGATGTGCAGTACATCTTTTTTCTTCTCCATCGTGAACTGGACTTCGATTCGCGCGTACGAATGCATGATGGTGGGGGGGGGGGCATCGAGAGCGGGTAAGACGGTAAAACGGGTGGTTGCCTGTACCACCATGGTAGGAGTTTTTAATGAGCTATTTCGAAACCCTTTTCGAA
>Ga0115005_10004657_pt1 | contig 10817 bp, 4 predicted proteins | sample ArcOceMetagenome_FD_87163 | JGI IMG/M metagenome (GOLD analysis project Ga0115005, IMG submission 87163) | Marine eukaryotic phytoplankton communities from Arctic Ocean - Arctic Ocean - Greenland ARC118M Metagenome | ecosystem: Environmental > Aquatic > Marine > Oceanic | place: Arctic Ocean...
CTTGCGCGATGTCACTCGTTTCCGTCGAGGCGGCCACTCCTGCTGCAGCGACCGGCTGTGCCTCTTCCGAGGTCGGCACAACCCCCGCCTCAGGGCTTTGATCAGGCTGAGCAGCTGCTCCCGCCAGAACGAACAATGCTCCAGCAGCCTGCTCTTGAGGGCTTTGATCATGCGCCTTCGGCACAGCGGAATCGGGGGTTGCAGCCTGTTTCTTATCACCTTCAGTTGTGCCTTCTAATGGAATTGAAGGATCCTGGGCAGACTCACTCTCCTCCCCGAACGCGGCCCCGGAATCATCATCTTGTGTCAACGGACCACCCAGCCCCACTTGGCCTTCTGAAATTATATAGTCTCTCACAACCTCGACCAAAGATCTCTTCTCTGATTGGCACAACTTCTTTTGTGCCTCCGTTAGGATTTGGCCTTGTGGAGTATTTCCAAATTCTTCCATAACAGAGCCCACCGATCTCTTAACCTCTGCTTGAGCCAACTCATTTTGTGCATCCCTCCAATCGCAATACAAAGGCGTAGAATCAGGCGGCACCTCTAGACCTGTCCTGGGAATAACTTCACTCTCAATTCGTTGCAGGTACCTGTGGCACAATGTACCGAACAAAGGCTTATCGACACTCCACTTGTAGTATTTCGTCCTGTTTGATTTCCAGTCTGTTGAGTTACTCGCTGGAGAGTGAAGATTCCAAATCACCAGCCTTGCCATGCGTTTAGTGAGTAGCACCAACCGATCAGTAGGCGAGTCTTTCCAAGCAGTAGCGTCAAATGTAGAGCGACGAGTAATTTGGTTGATCGCATTGAACTCTTTACGACAATGTGTCTTGTTTTCTTCGTATCCTTCTTCAAAATGCTGATCATATACGTATTCATTGTGGGCTCTAGCCGTGCTCTCCCGGAGGAGAGAGAGTCGATACAGCCTAGCCGATAACCGGTCCATTTCAGCTAACAGTTCGGAGTCCGGCAGTTCAGGTTCGGTTTCGTGGCTCACTTCCGCCTCCTCGTCCGAGGTGTCAGGAACTTCGTCGGGGTCAACTTCCTTCTTCTTCTTTCGCTTCTTCTTTCCTTTACCACCACCACCACCACCACCAGCAGCAGCCGCAGCAGCAGCAGCCGCAGCAGCATCATCAGCAACTGCTAGCGCCATCAATTTGTCAGCAAGTATCTGGCGTCGGTCTTCCTTGGACACGGGCGCTTCTGGTTTCTGGGGACAGATACTTGTAGGTTTCAAAATGGTCTCGTAAAAATGATCGTTCAAACAAAAAAACTTTGCAAGATAATCATCAATCTCTTTTCTTGAATGTTGATGAATGTCGAAGAGCCTTGGTTCATTCTCCCCTGGTAATTGTTCCAGTCGGTTCGGGAGGTAAAGCAGTCCAATTATGACTTCCAACAGGCAATATCGGTCGGTGGTCGTAGTCCTGTCGGTGTCAGGAAGTAAATAGGTGGAACCAGCTTGTCGGTTGAAAGCCGTCCACCATTCGATATCATCGGCAGGTTTGGTAGAAGTGGTCAAACCCTGGCAGCTGGCCTTATTGAAAACATCCCTGTAATCTTCTTTGCTAGTGAACCGAAGGACATGTTGGGAACCGGGAGTATCAGTTTCGAAGCTGGTACCATTCTGGAGGAAAATGAGCACCATGATCATCATCGGCATGTTGGAAATCTGATTGGCGCCGATTCCTCCTTTGTTGCTGTACATACATTTGTACATATATTTCCATTCAGAAGTTCCTTTCTGTATGCCGCATTCATGAGCGTCCCTGTCCAGATACTGGACCATGTCGACTTCACTGAATGGATTCAGTGTAAGAAGGTAATACAGGTAGGGCATCGTTTCGTGGAGCTGTTGCGAAACCGGCAAGATTGGTCCCAATTCATTGTAGACCTTCAAGATGTCATTGTAGGCAGGAGGCGAATGACGGGACCGTAGCAATGCCATCATAGCGCCACCACCTTTGTTTTTGTGTGCTCGCACTTTACATTCGCACCAAGCCTTTGCAGGCTGGACCACTAGCCATAGCAACCGCTCCAGGTATGTGATGTTACCGGAACTGTCGACAGGAGTAATGCTCTGCAACAAGACAAGCAAGTGAGAAAGACAGATCCCCATGAGTTGAACTCGACTTCTGTTTAACTAGAAAGAAGAAAAATAGGCTTACCTTCACATTCGTCTTTTCGACAAAACGCTCAACCCTTTCCTGTAGTGAAGAAACAATATGCACAACTGAGTTAGCGAACGATAAAAGCGCAATTGATTGGATTCCGGGTTTGTTGGCTGTATATCGTGAGGGCCTTCACGATATCCAGCCAATGAACCCGGAAACAAATAAGTTCCGGGTTTGTTGGCTGTATCTCGTGAGGGCCCTCACGATATACAGCCAATAAACCCGGAAGCAATCTACAAACACGACCAACTTGAGAACACTTGGGTTGAGAACACTCCAATTGAGATCACTTACTTTGTCATCTTCCGGAAACTTAACCGGATATTGATAGGGGGAGCCAGATCTGATGAAGAGGTATTTGCTGCGAGGGGTATACTGCATTCTACCGGAAGCACCCTCCTGGATGAATAGCTTCAGCTCTTTTGTCATCATGTTCGCACATCGGTTCGAATTAGACCATACAAAAGACTGCGATAGCAGAATCACTAGCACTGACGCATGGGGTGCCGGGATGTTGTTGGATCTATACAGTACTCCACCCCCAAAGTTAGTTGTCAGGATTTCACGCAGAGCATCTTTCCTCTCCTCAACTGTATCGATTGCTGTTTTAGCAACTTTGTCAAAGTAGTCATTCATGACACTCTGCATAGGGTTTCCCTTTTCATCTTTCACTTCCTCAACCAAGAAATCGATAGCCGTTTTTGCCATAGCCGTCGTGTGGGCGTCCATTGTTGCAGTTTTATACCAATCCTTTTTTCGTTCTAGAGCTTTCGTGTTCATTTCAGGGTGAGCGTAATGTTTCTTCAGGTACTGGCCGTTCTTCCCGTTGAGTAAATCTAGGAATGTCATCATGAGGGATATCACATTGGTTCGAGACAGAGCTTCCGCCCTAGTCTGCACCAGCTTGCTGTAAAACTTCATGAGCTTTCTGAATTTTGACTGTTCCATAGCCGAAATTCCCTTGGCAGCATTGCCTTTTAGTCCGAAGTCCACCAAGTCCACACTGTTGTTCTGCATGCCCACTATTTCATGCACTGCCGGCTGCAACTCCAACGACATCGCGTGCCAGTGTGGATGCTTCAAGTTCTGCCCCAAAATCGGATGAAGTCCCAGCAGTGCGTGGACAGCAGTGAAATGTCGGCCTTGTCCCTCCAGAAAGCACAATCGAACTTTGGAGAGTCCTTGGAAAAGGATCATTGTCGTGTAGATCAAGTTCTGCTCCGTCTTAGGCGAGACCAATGCACCGAGATCATCTTCACCATACACTTTCGTCAACCGCCAGTACAGCTTCTTCCACTGACGAATGGAACGAAACCCTGAGTACTCTTGATCAAGGCGTTGGATCAGAACAGACAGCCAGAACTGGGCTTGGTGTTGGTCTTTCAACTTCCCGAATACTTCGGCTGCCGCCGGAGCGAATTTGATGACACTTTCAAGTTCAACTGCTGAACCCATCAAGGACGTCCACAACTGGAAAACTGCTCCTGTTTCCAAGGGCACCGCCACTGGCTTTCCGATGAGGCCCTGCTGGCAACACTGATCAGTCGGGTACGAAATATCAACCGCATTCCGCGGCGGCGGCGCTGCAACATTCCTTGCTTGTTCCTTGACCGTGCTGGTTTCTATTCCATAGGGCATTGCGGTAACCCCGTGAGCGACCATACTGTAGTCCGTTTGTCCAGCGCATGTATCCAGAATCTCATCCACCCTTTCCCTTTCAACGCTCTGCCGACTATTCCATTGAGGCTGTGACCAATAATGCAGACAAAATGGAACCCTGCCCTTTTCCTCCGTCGACAACCCCCCCGTCAGTAACGAGGGTCCCTTGTGTGCAAAAAGTGACAACGTAGAGGGACTTGCTGTCGTTGTGAGCAATAAAGCCAAGTTATCGATGTTCTTTTGAATTTCTTTCAAATCGTCCACGGGAGAAAAATTGATCGTTCCCTCCATAGTAGCAACTACCTTCGGTGATGTTGCATAACTGCACCTGTAGGTAGAGTGATCGAATAGGACCTTAAGTTCCATGGTCGTAGAAACATTGAGCTTGTCGTACTCGGATTCTTCACCCGAGAGATCCAAGAAGAGATCCAAGTCAGCGCGCGGGGCTGCATCATCCGGGGCTTCATGCAGATAGATCAGCGAAGCCAGCTTGTCGATCTGAAAGGCCGCCTCTGTCATGGTTGCAAGCTCTTCACCGTTCGTCATACCCTGCAAGAAGTCCATAGTGTCGATCCCGAGATTCGGGTAAGCTACAGCAACAATACCTAGTTGCTTGAGAAGCGACTTAATGGTCGGGTTATCCTCTTGTCCATAGCATTGCAAAAGGGTCAATGCTTCATTTCTTTCGGTGCCCAACTTAATTTTTATTTCCAAAAACGCCTCATAGGCAGGTTTAGTGTAGGCCAAATTTGCAAGCGCACTTTTCCCCTTACTGTAGTTGTGTCGACGTGACGAGAAGGGACGAGAGTGCGTTAGTTACAGGATAGAAAGCACTACAAGATACGATTTCGAGAAACGAGTATTCTCAAGTCGATCGTGATTGCAGCTTATTTCCGGGTTTGTTGGCTGTATCTCGTGAGGGCCCTCACGATATACAGCCAACAAACCCGGAATAAATGTAAAGGGTACCGGATAGATCCCGGGAGGACCATCGCGGAATAGAGCCAACCCAACCGGAAGCAATGGACATATTGTTGTGGTAACAAATGTGTCACAGTTTACTCACCTGTTCTGACAGAACTTTTTGTATACCTTTGACCCAATTTGGAGTTCTGCATTTCCTAGGCTTTCCAGTGTTGCCGGCGTCCACTTAACCCTTTCACCGTCATGATCAGGAACGGGAACGCCAGCCGCGTTGTCACGCGGGTCGGCAGCAGGTGCGCCCTCGCGTCCATCTGCTGCCTTGGCACTGTCCACCTTGTCACTTTCCTCCGCCATGGTTGCGTTGAATGTTCTTTTTCCAATGTCTTGTTATATCTGTCTTCACGAATCCGAGCGAACTTGAATTGTGACCCTATTATCAAATCGGCCACCAAACCACCGATATTTTTTCCATTTTTCTCGTCTGTACCAGTCATACATAGAACGGCGTACAATCCTATTTCTTAACGATTCAACTTCAATACCAATTCTACGGAAGCAGGCGTCGGAAGTTTATTTTGCCATAAAAGTCTTTTGTACCAGGTTCACGTCAACTTGCGTACACCCCAGTTTGTCCAATTGAGGATCTGAAGAATAATAATTCGATTGTAATATTTTGGTACCATGATAGCTATGAACAGATACGTCACTCCTCTTCACTGACGCGGTCGAACTCTTGGTTGCTCTTGGAGGTTTCTTCAACAACCACTTATTGAAGAGCTTGACTGCGTACCACAAAGCGCGGTTCCACTGGTTTCACTAATTTGCTGGATTAGTAGTAGTAGGATCAACACAGCATACTATTAGTAGCCTAGTATAGTTATGGCTCACAACCATGGCGGCCGTTGCCGATCCAGTAGCAACAACAATGGTGAAATGAGCTCATCCCCCTATTCATCACCAGCAGCAGGAGGTACGTCGTTTACTTTATTTTCTCCAATTCCCAAAGTAGTAGCTCTAGACAAGAGTAGGTGGCTGTTCCTAGAAGAACCTGTTCAGTTTAGACATTAGTTCGCCATTATATCGAAGTCATTGTATTGGCTATAGCCCCTAGTCATTCTCGTTCTATCAACAAAGAATACGGGTCGCGGTTCAAATCCAGCCCGGAACAGTGTCATCGACTCTATTTCGTGATGGCCCTCATGATATCTATCCGTTACTTGATTACCAGAACCCGGAATTTGACGGATTCCGTGAGGACCCTCACGAAATAGAGCCAACAAACCCGGAATTGAATCGCATTGATGTTGAAGCCATCTAATCATAATCACCCTTTTCCTACCATCTTCCACACCAGACGCGCAAGAATCACAGGCCTCCTCCCCCAACGACGAAGAAGAAGGCCCCGATTCTGAACTTCTTGCGGAATTTGAATTGTTTGACATGCTCCCACTAGAAGAGAAGAAGTACGGAATGTGTTCAATTACCACTGACATCGACTCAATCTGTGTTTCGGGTACTAACTTCCAATACGTGTGCCGTTCCGTTACCCAAAAAGCGGAGTCGGTGATGATCCCTCTACTCCTGAATCGTCAAAATTTCAACGGAACATCCCGCATCCAGATGAAGTGCTTGCAATCGACGAACTTTAAACCATTGAGATACGGCCGCCCAATTTCATCAGTAAACCTCGACCAGTTCAAGAACATGGAGCTTTTCTCAGTCATGAATCACAGTATGGAATTCAAGATGATTATCTATCTCATCGACCACGAGAACATACCCACGAACAGAATGTTCACAGATTTGCAGCTCGCGGTCCTTGCGTCAGCTCTGAATGCGGCGAAGAAACACATCTCGAAAAAGTGGGAGGGACTGGAGCTTTCCGTTGAAGAAAATTCAAAGCGAACCGACGCCATAAATGCCTGCCACCGGTTGAGCGATATCGAATGTTCCACTGGAACGGGTTTTGATAAGGCGAACCAGAGTTTCTCGAAGGGGAAGCTGTCGGCTACTGTATCACACTCCTTTCTTCCAATGTTCTACCGGCACCTCGAGGAGATGGCGAAGCCGGCGGAATCGTGGGAATTCGACTATGACAGTCTACCTTACCACGGTTGCAAATCGCTGAAAGGCACTAGGAACTTGCGAGGGCAAATGCAGGCCGCCGCGGCAAATATTGTCGAACAGGCCTTCTTTCACCTACAGGCAATTGGGGTGAAAGATATATTTCCCAATGACAAGAGCGCTCCCACGGACATAATGAACACTGCCCGGGTCAACGAAATCGTTGCCGACGGAGTCTACAGATGCATCCGCTATTTGCAAGTCCACATTCTCACTGTGCACGGCGTGGACGAAAACGACAGCACCGCCATAATATTCTCCCCTGATGTCGCCACAACCTTTACACCAATGAATCCCAACATCTCCTATGCCCCCAATGGCAACTCCGCCGCTTCGTATTTGCACGTGTTGGTTAAAGGCGCTCCCGCCTATAGCAATAGGCAGATGGAGAGTCATCGTCCCGTCCGCACCATGGCCGGGGTACAAGATGACAACTACGAATCAGAGGACGACCGCCCCCCGGACACCACCGTCAACGCCCGCAGTCTAGTCCCGACGCCCATGCCAGAGAGCGGCGAGGGGGATGCCGGCGACGGCGACGACGACGAGGAAGACAATGGTGACGACAGCGGACCGATCGACCTAGATAGGGTCTCGCGCATTCTTAGGCGGGCCCACAGGGAAACTGTCGAGCTTGCTGGACTCGCCAACGAGGAGCTAGTAGGAGATGAGAAAGACGACAATGTTTTAGACGACTATGTTCGTATCAAAGAAGCACTCAAATACGTATATGGTCATTACTGCACCAACGGCTATGTAGGCAACGCGCACACCTCAAAAATTATCATGGTGCCGAATGCTACGTCGTACTTGGGCCTCGATGGTTGCATCCAGGTCGGTCTTGGACAGTACAAGTCGACTGTCGCAGGCGGGCAAGTGTACCAACCGATCACCCGAGTGTTTACGAAGAAGTTGACCCGCGCGAAATTCTATTCGAAGCTGGCCTATCTTGGAATCCACCTGGAGAACCTCATGCAGGATTGCCCGGATCCTAATCTTCGCCTCATACCTCTCTCAGCGTCCGAAAAAGCGGCAAGAGAGGTCATCGCGGAGCTGGCTGACATAGTCGACTCCTACAAACACAACATGAAGCATTGCGGGATAAGACCAGGCTGTGTCCGATTCGAGATATTTCACATGGGCACCGACCTTGTTTTCCAACACCGGCCTGTACCCAGCATTCCTTATCACTCCATCATACATGCATGCCACACGAAGGAGATGAATAACCTCATGGTAGACATCGTAGAGGAGGCTATCGTTCCGCTGACAACAATGTTTTTGAATGAACGACCCGATGGCATTTCCGAGGATTTCACTGACATGTCAACGCAGGCCAAGGTGTCCATGATGCTCCAGGCAGAAATAGTGTCACAGGTATTGGAAGTCAAGAGCTACTCACAGCCTGTCTTAGGGCATTTCAGCAAAGAACGATACTCACAGCAACTGGTTCAAGTCCCAACATCATACCGCGTGTCCTTGACGTCCGAAGAGAGGAATCGAACCGGCCTCCGATACGGCGTCTTCCCTGGTCTGCTTCCAAGCAGACGCAGTGTCCGTCGCGATACAACAGTTGCGGTCCACCGCAATCGCGAGTTCGAAGAGCGCTGCAACCAGTACTGTGTGCGTCTGCACACTGTCGTAAGGAACGTTCGCGAATTCGTGGAAGCTGAGCGCCTAGTTGTCGAAGCGTTTTTGATGGCGACCGCACCGGCAGAATGTTTTGACGAAGACGACGACATCCACTGCGTCTTTGACACACCCGACTATGCCACTCTGAGATCCATCTCGAAGCCGGAAAGCAAGGCACTGTATGCCAACCTCTGTGAGACGCTCTGGCATATGTACCAGGTTGAGTGGTCGTATATCATCAGCAAGAAGACCGCAAGGATTTGCCGTGCCAGCAGCAGTTTCGACCCGGTTTCCCATGTGCAACCGTTAGAACCCGAATCGGTGCCAACGACTCTTTTTGGTCTAACGGATGTCGAAGACCTCTTCTTGCCTCTCGTCGGCCAACCGACAGAGGTCCGGGGATTGCTAGGACTGCACGCCAATCAAAGTCGTTGCATCTGCGACATAGGTAAGAAACAACATTGGAGTACCGGACAGATCTTCTGATGCCCTTCACGGTCCGGCCCCACCGGAGATCTAATTGCACAACCCGGAAATGGCCGTATTCCGTGAGGGCCCTCACGATATAGAGCGAAGGAACCCGGAATATATATAGTGCCAAAACACCCGGAGATAATCCAGCCTCCCGGCGTTCAAAAGCCGCAACCCGGAAACCTCCCTATTCCGTGAGAGCCCTCACGATATAGAGCGACCGAACCCGGAAATTTAGAATCTGCTGACCCATCCTTTTCTCTCCATACGTTCCAGAGGACCTCATGAAAACCTGCTTCAGGGACGATCTGCATGCCTCGGAGATAACCAGTAATCCCGCCTGGAAGAAGTCACCATCTCGTCGTCTCCTGAATACAATTTATGCGCACTTCCTGCACATAGGGTCAGCCCCCACAACCGATTCGAGCACTAACCCACTTCACCGCGCTGGGTTCCACCGAGCAATGAAAAGTTTCATAACGGGAAAGCTGACACACAGTTCACAGTCGGGAAGCGACACAACTGTAGTCTGGGCTACAAAACAAGGAGAACAGTTCATCCGATTTAGTAGTAATTTAGCGATCGAGGTCCGATTCCAGAGAGAAGGAAGAATCCGTTCCCGTGCTGACGCACAGTCACCACTGTCGGCGCGCATCCGAATGAGGAATGGCCAGTCCTCTATCATGTCAGAACAGAATCTTGCTTGGGACCCTCTTCTCAGTGACGTACAAGACAAATTCAACGTATGGATGTGTTCGGATTTCAATAAACAAACAAAGTCGCTGCTTAACGTTGTCCTGGGGAAGGTCATTTTATTCAGCATGATCCAAGGCCTCCTAAACCGGTTTCCCGGTTCACCTCCCACCGGATATAGTAAAGCTACTGGGAAGGAAGCCCTGGATTATTATGTCGGAGGCGGTCTTCAGTTGAAGCATCTTTTCAGCAGCCTAAAGAAGGCACAGCAATACCTAAAAAATCATTTGAAGTCATCATTCAGTTGGAAACTTGTTAACCAACACTCCAACCTGGACTCCGTGGAAGCAATGTTGGCAACACACAAGCTGGAAGCCTGGAATTTTGTGCTAGGAGGCTGGGACATGTCATTCTACGAGACAGCCTTGAATCACCTGAAGGCGGGCGAAATTCTCCCGGACGCTGTCAGGGCTGGTCTTTTATCATACGAAGGCGCCGATCAAGCCTGCACCATGTTGGACGATTTAAAGACAAACGCTCTAGCAACGTGTCACAGAGAAATGGTTACACAATCATTTACCCTCCAAAAAGTAACGTCTGTGCTGCTGGCCATAATTGCTCAGGCACGCATGGAGTTCGTAAAGAATATCTTACCGGTGTACCAGGCAACCAACCGGGCAGACATCGAGGACGCTACGTTTAGGTTCAAGGCCTGGCTATCGGCTGTAACCCATGTGGATCACAGAACTACTGTCGTTCCTTCATGGAAATCCGCAAGAACCTTCCCTTCATACGATGCTGTCTAACTTTCCATGGGGTCGAACAAGTCTGCAGCACATTATGTTTTGGTAATTTACATTTGTAAAATGTTAGTCGCATTAATTGGTGAATTTATCCCAAGTAGCAAAGATGGGTAGTTGAAGTGTGAACAGTTCACCTACCATGCCAGCGAGCATGTGCGACAATCGCAAAGAGCATTGATGCGATATGTCACCGGTGGCCATATTTGATAACCCGGAAATCGCTGGATTCCGTGAAGCCCATCACGGAATTGAGCAACATCCGGGTCGTGAGATATTATGCGAGCTACTGTGTGCGAGCTACACAGGTACTGTGTTCGAGCTATTGTGTTCGAGC
>Ga0115005_10004658_pt1 | contig 10815 bp, 11 predicted proteins | sample ArcOceMetagenome_FD_87163 | JGI IMG/M metagenome (GOLD analysis project Ga0115005, IMG submission 87163) | Marine eukaryotic phytoplankton communities from Arctic Ocean - Arctic Ocean - Greenland ARC118M Metagenome | ecosystem: Environmental > Aquatic > Marine > Oceanic | place: Arctic Ocean...
TACTAGCTTAGTACTAGAGAACAAGACAAATGGCTGGGATAGCAGGATTCGAACCTGCGCATGACGAGATCAAAACCCGTTGCCTTACCGCTTGGCGATATCCCAGAAATGTCTAACATAAAGATCAAAATGGTGGCTATGACTAGATTCGAACTAGTGACCCCATCATTATGAGTGATGTGCTCTAACCAACTGAGCTACATAGCCATTTTAATCATTCTTGAGCACAGTGGCTGTACTTAAGGACGCGAATTATTCCTTGTTTTGGGGGTGCTGTCAACACCCAAAAACAAAGCTTTTAAACATTAAATCTGAAGTGCACCACATCACCGTCTTTTACACGGTATTCTTTACCTTCTAAGCGCCACTTACCGGCCTCTTTGGCGCCTTGTTCACCATTACCAGCAATAAAGTCATCATAACCAACGACTTCAGCACGGATGAAACCTTTTTCAAAATCTGTGTGAATGACACCTGCTGCTTGAGGTGCCGTGGCATTTTGTTTTACAGTCCAAGCACGAACTTCTTTGACGCCTGCAGTAAAGTAGGTTTGTAAACTCAGTAATTCATAACCGGCTCGAATAACGCGGTCTAAACCAGGCTCTGTCATGCCAATGTCAGATAAGAATTCACGCTTATCTTCATCGTCCAGTTCGCTAATCTCAGCTTCAATTTGGTTACAAATGGCCACTACTTTGGCGCCTTCTGCAGTAGCAAAGGCGTTCACTGCGTCAAGGTGTGGGTTATTTTCAAAACCGTCGTCGGCCACGTTGGCAATGTACATGGTGGGTTTGCTGGTGAGTAGGTGAAAGCTTTTTACCATTTCTAGCTCGTCATCATTTAACTCTAGCGTGCGCACGGCAATGCCTTCACTGAGAGGGCCAGCTAGTTTTTCTAAAAATGCCATGGTGGTTTGGGCTTCTTTGTCGCCCGTGCGAGCCACACGATGCACTCGGGACTTTTGCTTTTCTACAGAATCTAAGTCGGCCAAGGCCAGTTCCATATTGATAATACCAATGTCGTCGATTGGGTCAATACGGTTAGCAACGTGGATGACGTTATCGTCATCAAAGCAGCGCACAACGTGGGCAATGGCGTCTGTTTCTCGGATGTTAGCTAAAAACTTGTTACCTAAGCCTTCCCCTTTAGAGGCACCTTCCACCAAACCGGCAATGTCTACAAACTCCATGGTCGTAGGCAAAATGCGCTCTGGGCTAACGATGGAAGCTAAAGCATCTAAACGTGGGTCGGGCATAGCCACTACGCCTGCATTAGGCTCGATGGTGCAAAATGGAAAGTTTTCAGCGCCAATGCCAGCTTTGGTAAGGGCGTTAAATAGAGTGGATTTGCCAACGTTAGGTAGGCCTACAATGCCGCAATTGAATCCCATGGGATACCTCTAGTAATTTTAGTTAGACCGCTTGATTAATTTGTGTGCAGGTCGTTCATGGCTTTTTGCCATTGACCAGATATGGCCTCTGGCATGGCTTTAATGGCTTTATCCATTGAATTAGTAATGCTGATGCGCTCGTCAAGGGGCGCTTTTTTCAATACATAATTGGTCACCAGCTTGGCATCGCCAGGATGACCTATACCTAAGCGTAAGCGATGAAAGTCCTTATCGCCGCTACGTTTATTGATAATGTCTCGCAAACCGTTGTGGCCACCATGGCCGCCACCTAATTTAAGGCGGGCCGTGCCTGGGGGCAGGTCCAGTTCGTCATGGGCTACGAGAATGTTTTGGGTGTCGATTTTATAGAAGTTGCACACTGCTTGTACAGCCTGCCCGCTTAAATTCATAAAGGTATTGGGGATCAGCAGGTGCACTTTGTGCCCCGCGATCAGGCCTTGACCATAGTCACCGAAAAAACGCTTTTCTGGCGTTAAACTAATGCCAGCTTCGTTAGCCAGTTGGGTCAACCAGTCTTGGCCTGCATTGTGTCGAGTTTGCTCATATTTGGCGCCAGGATTGCCTAGACCAACAATAAGTTTGATGGGTGTTGCAGGTGTAGTATTAGGCATAGTCACGGGGCTCCAAATAAAAACGCCCTTGCTAAATAAATAACAAAGGCGTTTATTACAACAACAATTAAGCTGTGCTAGCTTTACTTGCCCTTGACGCCAGTAATCGTGGCAATCGCTTGGTTGTGATCTTCACCTAGGCGCAGAGCGCGAACAGTCACACCCTTTGGTAGTTGAATGTCTGACAGGTGCACGATGCCGCCGATAGCGATATCTTGCATGTCTACAGTTACAAATTCTGGCAAGTTAGCCGCCAAACAAGTAATTTCAACTTCGCTTTGAGCGTGAGATACCGTACCGCCACCGATCTTAATGGCAGGTGCTGTAGCTTCGTTGATGAACTTAATAGGCACCAAAATATGGATCAAGTTTGACTTGGTAATACGCAAGAAGTCAACGTGTTGAATTTCTTGTTTGGCTGGGTGGCGCTGTAAGTCCTTAACGATGACAGGCTCTTCTTTGCCGCCGATGTTTAGGGTAATCACAGAGCTGTAAAAACCAGCTGTTTCTGACGCTTTCCAAAGGTCTTTGTGGACCAAAGTAATGGATTGAGGCTTCCTGTTCTTGGCACCGCCAAAGACGATAGCAGGAGTGCCACCAGATAGACGACGTAGGCGGCGGCTCGCACCTTTCCCTAAGTCATCACGGGCTTCAGCATGTAGAGAGATAGACATTTGTCTTTCCTTATTTATTGTCCTGGGCACTTGCGACCGGTGCACGGTAGGACGGTTAAAAGAGCCTAATTAAAGGCCGTTAATACTAGTGCGAATGTTGTAACCTAAACCTAGGTGCGAAACATCGCGCTAATGGATTCTTCATTACACACCCGACGCACAGACTCAGCTAATAGATCAGCCATGGTCAGTTGACGAATGTTGCCACAGGCTTTGCCAGCAGCTGATAGCGGAATAGTGTCAGTGACGACGAGTTCGTCAAGCGACGAATTAATGATGTTGTCTATCGCTGGGCCAGATAATACTGGGTGGGTCGCGTAGGCTATAACGCGCTTGGCTCCATTAGCTTTGAGTGCGTCTGCAGCTTTGCACAAGGTGCCAGCGGTATCGCACATATCATCAACCAAAATGCAGGTACGGTCGGTGACATCACCGATAATGTGCATGACTTGGGATTCGTTAGCTTTTTCGCGTCGTTTATCGATAATGGCTAAATCCGTATCCAGCTGCTTTGCGACTGCACGCGCCCGCACAACACCGCCTACATCTGGAGAAACAACCAATGGGTGGTCGTAGTCTTGGTTAGTGATTTCATCCAGCAACACTGGAGAACCAAACACATTGTCTACGGGGATGTCGAAAAAGCCTTGAATCTGTTCTGCATGTAAATCAACTGTCAGCACTCGGTCAATGCCAGAGCGCGCCATCATGTTGGCGACCACACGGGCGCTAATTGGCACGCGAGCAGAGCGAGGACGTCGGTCTTGACGTGCGTAACCAAAATAAGGCACCACGGCGGTCACGCGCGCGGCAGAGGCGCGGCGCATGGCGTCTGCCATCAAGATGAGTTCCATCAGATTAGTGTTGGTGGGTGCGCAGGTGGGTTGGATGATAAACACATCTTTACCGCGCACATCTTCCAGCAATTCTATAGCGCATTCGCCATCACTAAAGGTTGATACTTTAGCTTTACCTAGGGGCACACCTAAACGGTCTACAACCATCTGAGCTAACGCTGGATGAGCACTACCGGTAAAAACTTTAAGTTTTGACACCCTGGGCACCTATGCTTTTGCAGTTATATTAAGACGCAAACCTTAGCCTGCGTCAGAGAATGTGGCTGGGATAGCAGGATTCGAACCTGCGCATGACGAGATCAAAACCCGTTGCCTTACCGCTTGGCGATATCCCAGAAATTTCAGGCGCGTATTCTCGCCGAAACGACACCTTATGTCAACATTATTCGTTGTTCACTCCACGTTTGGAGTGGCTGCGAAATCGGGATTAAGGCGAGGAAATGGGAATAAATTAAACCAGCTTTTAAACACCAAAACGAGGCGTATGTCGGTGCCGATAATTTCGATTTTTTTGGGCATGGGTAAGCCCGTTACCTTGCTGTAAGAATGGTAGATTACCTGCCAGCCTGCCTGTTCGATGGTCGCCGCTTCACCGTCTGCATTGTAGGTCATCTTAGCAGCCGTGTTTGGGTGTGCAATACCTCTGGCCCAGTACCTTAGTTCTTCCATGGGAAATTGCCAGTCAAAGGCTTTTTTAAATAAAGCCTCAATGGACTCAGCCTCCACCTTGCCTTTGCTGCTGGTGGCGATAACAAAACCGGGTGTGCCTTCAATAAAAAGTTGACCACTGCCTAAAGGCCCGTTAAGCAATAAATCAAAATAGCCTGACCTTTGACGCCACGTCAGTAAGCCGGAGTTATTTTTGGCACTGGTATACACGGCTAATTTACCTTCTACATCCCATTGGACAAGCTTTTCCAGCTCCGCTTGCTTGTATGCAAATGGCGCATAAGCATGGCTTGCTGGAGGTTGGATGTTGCGGGTTGGACCCTGACTAGTGGGTGCGTTACTGCAAGCGCCTATGGCTAAACAAATTAATCCTAAAAAGGTTAATTGTGTGAGGCTGTTAAAGCTGTTACTCGCTTTGGAATTCATTTTGTGCATCCAATATGGCTTGTTTAATGAGGGCGTTGTCGGGTTCTAGGCTAAGGGCGAGGTTCCAGGTTTCAAAGGCACCTTCTGTGTCTCCAAGAGCCCATTTTACTACACCCAAGTGGGCAGCTATTTCAGCTGCTGGCATTATATCATAGGCCTTAGTCAGCAAACTTAGAGATTGCCTTAAATGCCCTAGGCGATAGCTGACCCAGCCTAGACTATCAATAATGGCGGCATTATTGGGTTCGTGCGCTAAGGCTTTACGAATTAATATTTCCGCCTCGGCTAACTTGATACCGCGGTCGGCATAGGCATAGCCCAACGCATTAAGGGCATTGGTGTGATCAGGTTCTAGTTTAATAATGCGCTGTAACATCAGTTCGGTGGTGTTGAATTGATGTGAGGACTGGGCGAGTAGGGCATAGTTGTAAAGCAAGTGAATATGATTAGGGTACAGTTGCAGCGCAGCTTGGTAAGACATAAGTGCAGTATCAGTGTCGCCCATATCTTGCAAATACTGGGCTTCTAGGGCGAATATGTCTGCTGCTATATCTTGGTTCTGGTGCCGCAGCTGTTCAAAATAGGTGATTCTTTTTTGTGCTTCTGGGCTGTCTAAGTCTAGCAGCAGAGTGAGGGCATTTAAACGATCTGGCCCTTTGGAGACTTGCTGTAAGTAACCCACAGCCTGCGCCGGTAAATCTTCATGCAAGGCGCTTAGGCCCATATAGTAATAGGCGCTATGGTTGTCTGAATCAAGTTCAATGAGATGCTGTAGATGACCGTAAACGAGGACATATTGATGATTTTCATAAGCTAGTAGTCCTGCAGAGTAACTGTAGCCTGGGTCTTCAGGGTAGCGCGTGGCTAGCTCATTAAAACATTCGTAGGCTCGCTCATACTCGGCCATTAAGGTTAGCACCTGAGCATGCAGGGTAATCAAATGCCGTGGGGCCTTTTTTAAGGGTTGCGTGAATTGGCTTAAATAAGCGTCTGCTGCCTCTGTTTGTTGGCTGGCCAGTAAGAGCTCTCCATAAACCACTTGTGCTTGCAAGTAGTGGGTATCCTGCGCCAGCGCTTTGCTGGTATAAATAATGGCCGTATCAAGCTGCTCAGAGTTTTGTGCTAGAAGCGCAAGCGCTAAGAGTAGTTGTTTATGGTTGGGGTAGGTGTCGAGCCATGATAGAAAGGTGTTTTGCAATTCCACTTGAGTGGCGACCGTGTCATTAATGCTGAGGCTAGCAATGTAGGGGAGCCCCGCACCCCCACCGCGCTTCAGTTCTTGCTCTAGGGCCAGTGTGGCTTCGTTAAACTGACCCATAAGGCTTGCTGACTGGGCCATGTATTGCCAAGGTAGTGGGTCTTGGGGTGAGAGCTGACTCCACAGTAGGCTGGTTTGTTGCAATAAATCTGGGTTTTGGGAAAATTGTGCTAAGTAAGTGGCGCGCTTGGCTGTGTCTAGGTCTTGGGTGGACTGGGCGACGGCCAGCAGACGCTGAGTCGCCGTCTCACTGTCGCCTCTTTGTAGGGAAAACTCACCAATTAAAAGGTGGGATAAGTTGTCACTGGTAAGGCTTTCCGTCGGGGTGAGTTGGAGTGGTTGGCTACTTTTTATCGAGTTGCTGCAACTCATAATCAACGCGCAGGCTATGCCTATGCCAAAGCAGCGTAGTTGGGGCCAGTCGCAATTGAAGCGAGTATTAAGGGACGAGCATGGCGACAAAGTAAGGTTTCTTTGATGAAGCGATAATCATTAAGTGTAACAAATAGAAACCGTTGCACAATACCGATGCCCACATAAAGTTGTTAAAATAACTCACTAAGCCGACAGCTATCTGCACAAAGGGGTAGATATAGCCTTATAGTTAGCTATGGGGGCGCTTAAGTTTGAGGTATAATATTGCCTTTAGTAGCTATAATAGCTATATCTTAACTATACCTTAACTATATCTTAACTATATAGGCACCTACACACCATCTCCATGACTTTGTTTGTATTTGGCATTAATCACACCACGGCTCCTGTTGATGTGCGCGAAAAGCTAACCTTTGCGCCAGAAATCACAGCGTCTGCTCTACAGCAGTTAGTGAGCCAAACGCCTGTGTCAGAAGCAGCCATCCTGTCAACCTGCAACCGCACAGAAGTGTATGGCAGACTATCGATGGATGCTATGCAAGCGGGCGAGCCCCATCATTTGGTGGCTCAATGGTTATCTGAGTTTCACCAGGTGTCCCTAGATCAAGTTCAGCCCCACAGTTATTTTCAGCAGGCTGACCAAGCCGTTAAACACATGATGCGTGTCGCCAGTGGCTTAGACTCAATGGTGTTGGGTGAGCCACAAATATTGGGCCAGTTAAAATCTAGTTTTTCTGTAGCACGACAAGAAAAAACCGCCACAAGCCATTTAATTCGTATGTTCCAAAGTGCCTTTAACATGGCCAAGTATGTCCGCACCCATACGGCTATTGGTGAAAATCCAGTGTCTGTGGCCTTTGCAGCTGTGTCAATGGCGAGGCAAATCTTTGCCAGTTTGGAAGATCAAACAGCTTTACTGATTGGTGCTGGTGAGACTATAGAGTTAGTCGCCCGACATTTGCGCGATGCGGGGGTCAAAAGAATCATTGTGGCCAATCGAACCCTAGCTCGGGCAGAACAATTGGCGCATGAGTTTAATGCTCAAGCCGTTTTGTTGGCCGATATTCCAGATTATTTAGCAGCAGCTGACATTGTGATATCGTCTACTGCGAGTCAATTGCCCATATTAGGTACAGGTGCCGTAGAGCGAGCACTTAAGCAGCGCAAGCACAAACTCATGTTTATGGTCGATATTGCAGTACCACGTGATATCGAAGCAGAGGTTGGCGAGCTAGATGACGTCTATTTGTATACCGTTGACGATTTAAAAGATGTGATAGACGAGGGTGTGCGCTCTCGACAAGAGGCTGCGAAAGTGGCTGAAGTCATGATTGACGAAGGCCTGCTAGCCTATTTGGAGTCTGAGCGTTCGTTAGATGCAGTTGACAGTATTAGGGACTACCGGCAACGCATGGAATCTATGCGCGACAGCGAGTTAGAGCGAGCTATGGCCTTGTTGGCCAAAGGTGAAGACCCTCAGTTAGTAATGCAGCGCCTGGCCAGAGGCCTGACCAATAAAATGATGCACGCACCTACAGTGCAACTAAAAAAATCCAGTGCGCTAGGAGACGAAAAAAGTCTGGCGTTATTGCAAACCATGTTTGATTTGAATAAAACTTTATGAAAGCCTCAATACTTAGTAAATTAGAACGCTTGCAGGACCGTTACGAAGAGCTAGAAGCTCTTTTGGGTGTGGCCGAAGTCATTATGGATCAAGACAAATTCCGGGCCTATTCGAAAGAATACGCAGAGCTTGAAGATGTGGTAAAAAACTATGGGCAATACGTGCAGTTGCAAGCTGATATGGAAGAAGCTCAGCTCATGCTCGCCGAAGATGATGCCGAAATGAAGGCCATGGCCGAAGAAGAAATTCTAGATGGCAAGCAGCGTCAAGCAGAACTGGAGTTAGAGTTACAGAAACTGCTGTTGCCAAAAGATCCAAATGACGGCCATAACACCTTTGTGGAGATCCGAGCAGGCACTGGTGGTGATGAGGCGGCTATTTTTGCTGGCGACCTATATCGCATGTACACTCGGTATGCCGAAAATATGGGTTGGAAGGTGGAAATTATTAGCCAAAACGAAGGTGAGCATGGTGGTTATCGTGAAATTATTACGCGCATGGTGGGTAATGATGTGTATTCACGGCTAAAGTTTGAGTCTGGTGCTCATCGGGTACAACGGGTTAGAAACAGAATCTCAAGGTCGCATTCATACGTCTGCCTGCACTGTAGCCGTGATGCCCGAAGTTGATTCGGTAGATGATGTGGATATCAATAAAGGTGACCTGCGCATTGATACTTTTAGAGCGTCGGGTGCAGGGGGGCAGCATGTGAACAAAACTGACTCTGCTATCCGTATTACTCACCTGCCATCGGGTACGGTAGTTGAGTGTCAAGACGAGCGCTCGCAGCATAAGAATAAAGCCAGGGCGATGTCATTGTTGGCTTCGAGGTTGTTGTCCAGTGCACAAGAAGTAGTGGCCGCAGAACAAGCTGACGCACGCAAGAGCCTCGTGGGTAGCGGTGATCGATCGGAGCGTATTCGCACCTATAACTACCCTCAAGGTCGAGTCACAGATCATCGCATTAATCTGACTCTTTATAAGCTGGGTGACATTATGGAAGGCGATGTAAATTGTATTATCGAGCCCCTAAGCAATGAACATCAGGCTAATTTGTTGGCCTCGTTAGCAGAAAATGAAGGCTAAGCTCGATGTAAGTGAGCCTTTGGCTTCAAGCTATACACGAGAGCAAGCATTAACGCTGGCTAAGCAGGCGCTGGTTGCTGCTTCATCACCCACGGACAGTCCTCGATTAGACGCAGAGCTGCTGTTGTGTCATGTCTTGTCTGTGACTAGCGCTAGCCTCTATGCTTGGCCAGAACAGCTTTTAATGCCAGCGCAGTGGCAGTGTTATTGGCTTTTAGTGCAAGCGCGTGGTTTGGGTAAACCCATTGCTCACTTAATTGGACGGCAGGGGTTTTGGAGTTTAGACCTACAAGTTAACGAATCGACTTTGATTCCCCGTCCTGAAACAGAACTGTTAGTGGAAGTGGTGCTTGAGTTAAATTTGCCAGCTCAGGCCAGTGTGTTGGATCTGGGCACCGGTACTGGCGCTATAGCCTTGGCCTTAGCCAGTGAACAACCCCAATGGCAGGTGGTCGGCGTGGACCAATCAGCTGAGGCGGTCAGCTTAGCTCAACTCAACGCCCTCAGGTGTAACCTACCGCAGGTCACGTTTTATCAAGGTGATTGGGCACAAGGGTTCGTTAAAGATGTCCGCCAGCCACTCCACTGTGTGGTGAGTAATCCCCCTTATATCGATGCACAAGACCCCCATTTAAGCCAAGGTGACGTGCGCTATGAGCCTTTATCTGCCTTAGTCGCCAATGACCATGGAATGGCAGACATCAACACCATTGCTCAACAGGCGGTGCAATTATTGGCAGTGGGTGGTTGGCTGGCCTTTGAGCACGGATATGACCAAGGTTTAAAAGTCGCCAAGCTGTTAACCCGTTTGGGTTTTGAACGGGTGGTCATACGCCAAGATTATAATGACCAAGATCGAGTGACCTTGGGCCAGTGGCAAGGCCAAAAGCCCAGGACTATGTATGAATGATGAGCAGTTACAACGTTACAGTCGGCAAATTATGTTGCCCGAATTTGATTACCAAGGGCAGCAACGTTTATTGGGTGCACGAGCACTAATTATTGGTTTAGGGGGCTTGGGTAGTCCTGTTGCGCTCTATTTAGCATCGGCTGGCGTAGGCACTTTGGTGCTGGCAGATGATGACGTGGTCGACCCATCCAATCTACAGCGTCAGATCATTCATGGCGAAGCCGACGTGGGTCACAGCAAGGTGACATCCGCTGCCCGCAGTATCATGGCACTAAATAGTGAGGTGTTGGTTAAGGTTTTACACCAGCGTTTGCATGGTGAAGTCCTGTCTGAAGAAGTGAAGAAGGCGGATATCGTGTTAGATTGTTGTGATAATTTAAGCACCCGTTTGGCCATTAATAAAGCCTGTTTACAGCACCAAACACCGATGGTGTCGGGTGCTGCCATTCGAATGGAGGGTCAGGTTACGGTCGTGGATCCCCGTCAACCCAATGCACCCTGTTACCATTGTTTGATGCAGTTCACAGGTGAGCAAGAGCAAAGCTGCTCAAGCAGTGGTGTGATGGCTCCCTTAGTGGGTATTATTGGCGCCACCCAAGCCATGGAGGCCATCAAAGTGATTTCTAAGTTTGGTCAGCCATTAGTGGGCAAGCTGTTGTTATTGGACGCAAAAACGATGCAGTGGCAAACCTTTGCTTTGCCTAAAGACGCAAGCTGCCCAAGCTGCGGCATAATTTAAGTTTTTGGCTTTTTTTTGGCTTTTTTTGAGTTTTTTTGGCATTTTTTAAGTTAGTCTGGGTGTAGGTGCTTGACTCTGAATCTCAATGGTTTACTATACGCGCTCTCTGCGGAGGGGTGGCAGAGTGGTCGAATGCAACGGTCTTGAAAACCGTCGTGGGTTAATAGCCCACCGA
>Ga0115005_10004659_pt1 | contig 10814 bp, 2 predicted proteins | sample ArcOceMetagenome_FD_87163 | JGI IMG/M metagenome (GOLD analysis project Ga0115005, IMG submission 87163) | Marine eukaryotic phytoplankton communities from Arctic Ocean - Arctic Ocean - Greenland ARC118M Metagenome | ecosystem: Environmental > Aquatic > Marine > Oceanic | place: Arctic Ocean...
CCGATGAAAGCGGTTGGGGGGGCGCATCGGACGACGAGATTCGAGCCCGGATCCGAGATCACGCGTCGGAATTCCTGGAATCACGGGGGAAGTTCTCGCCGCAGGTGCTGGCCATCATAATGGACAATCTGGGGCCATTCCGATGGCGGACACCCAAGAGGAACCAGGCCGCCACGATCAAGTCTTTTGCGAACTTGGCCAAGGGAATCAAGCCGGCGGTGTCAGATATTTATATCTGTACAGTCGAGTGGTGGAAGATTGCCAACACCCTGATGAACGATATTGCACTGCCATCTCATTATAGAGTGCGGTTCATGGGCATCACTGGGGGGTTGTCCAACTCGAAGGGATACGAGACCCGGCTGGAGCGGATGAAGGCGATCATCGAGAACATCAAAGAATGGATGCCGCACTATTCTTCGACAAGGGACGAGGATGACTGCGAATTCTGGACTTTTGCCTGGGTGGACGTCGGACTGAAGCTCATCGAGGAGTTTTACCAGGTGCAGCCGTCGGAAATGGTCGAGGCGGGGCTGGAGGCGATGATGCAGCTGCCGGAGAACTTGATTGACGCACATTGCGACAATTTCTTGAACTCTCAGTTTCACAAGGTTCATGCCATGTTCGTGGCGATGAACGTTTGGCTGCGGCAAAGGAGTTCGGCGCTTGTGGAAACTCCACTGTGGACGTGGAGAATTCTCATGGCATGGTTGGTCCGCCAGATACCCGCCGGGCCTCTGATGATTGTGCACATCAAAAATGCGCTGCGGAAGCTGTCGACGAAGCCGGAAGAAGCAATCTCGGCGAACCACGGACAGAGTGCGGCCGCGCTGCTCGAAATGAAATACAAGGGAGAGTCTAACCCCACCGAGAGGACCTATGAATTGGTCCTCCGACTGCTGAAGGAGATGGGTCTGGCTGGAGCCCTGAAGATGGATTTCACGACTCTGACGCAGATGGCCAGCGTGATACAACAGGCTGGAGCCAAGTCTGGAAGCGGTGGAGGGGGTGGAGGCGGCTCAGGGAGGCAGCGAAGTGGTGGTGGTCGGGGTGCCAATTCAGTTGTGACTGATATGAGCACTCTGACCATGAACACCACTACCGGAGGTGGTGAGCAAGGCCCAAAGTATGAGCCCTGCTCACACTGCAACCTGTTTCATAAAGAGGACCCCAGTGGGAAGTTCTGTCTGGTGGACAAGAAGGGGAAGCCCCGCATTGAGAGCATGGTGGGACACCGAAGCACCACAGAGGTCAAGCCGGACGGGAGGAAGTCACTGAGCGAGTACTGGAGAAAGAAGTACCTGCAGTTCTTCTTCCCCAAAATCGGATACTCTCCAGAGAAGGCCGAGAAGACGATCAAGGAACTCCGGGCCGCCATTGCGAAGCTCGCCGATGCCAGTGAAGCGGAAGTGGTGAATTTCGCGAAGAACCAGGTGCTCTTCACGGAATTGGCCGAACAGGAGAAACGCACCAACATCAACGAACTGATTCGCGAGAAGAACGTGATCGTGAGCTACGTGCAAGGGCTGAGATCGGGAACGGGGTCCAAGACTGGAAAGGAGAAGAGCGCGGGCTCCAAGAAGACCAAGAAGCGACGTCCTCAAGTGGAGGAGGTGAACTCCTCTGAGTCCGACGAGGAGGGAAGCGAATGGGATTCAGACCAATCCTAGGATGGAGGCCCGACGCATGCGACTACCACCATCCCGCTCGCAGCCAATGTTGTCACTTCGCCTACTTTAGTGGCGAATATCCGGACAGCGCTGGCTGAGAACAGTGAATGGAAGTGGAATCGGAAAAAGGACCCTGGAAAGCGGGTCAAGCGTCGAGAGGCCAAAGAGGGGGAGAGAGAAGATGACTGGGCGGATGATGAGGGGGCGAGTGAGAAGATTGCGGCACCGACCACACGGAGTGGGAGGGAGGCCAAGAGCGGAGACAGTGTCTCTGCTGGGACCAGGAGCAAAGGGAAGGCGAAGGTGGGTGAGAGTGTCCCCACTGGAGCTGGGAGCGAGAAGGGAGAAAAAGCGCTGAGCCAAGAGTCACAGAACTCGCGGCGAAGCAAGGATCAGGACGCTCCAACGGTGGGAGCAAGTGTCGACCAGGACAAGAGGCCGGACGACAAGACAGGAGAGGAGCCGACCATGGGTGGTGACAGTGATGTGGAGGGGCAACCGTTGAGAAGGCGGGGGTCCCACTCACTGGAGCCGGAATCCGGAGTCGGCAGGGAGGAAGAGAGGGAAGAGGAGGATGGGGACGAATGGCCTGAGCAAGAGGACCATGAGTTCGAGGAGAATCTCACTTATTATGAGGATTCTCTGAGCGTGATGAAGGGCACGACATCCACACCTCTGGGAGAGGATTTACCCGTCTGGGTCACGACCGATTCGGGGTCAATGACCATGTTGATGCAAGCCAGATATGCCAAGAGGCTGAAGCTTTAAGTGAGAAGGATCCCGCAAGGTCGAACCTTCCATATCAACAGTCCAGGAGGGGGAAGGGACGAGATAGAGGAGTACGTGGTCTTACTGCTGAAGGTCATGTGCAAGCAGGAGTTGCAGCCCGAACAAGGCTACAATGACTGCACCTCTGTGGAAGTGGAGCGCACAATCAAAATGAAGTTTGGTTTGTGCGAGTGCCTCCCGGTGCCTGTGTTGTGGGGCGGCAAGCAAATGCGAGATGCTGGCTTGCTGGACTACCATGACCAGAAGACGCTATCGGTGAGGCTGGAGGGGCAGAGGTTCATCACGCCGTCATGCTCATGGCTGGCCGCGACGATGGAAATGGGGACGGAAGTGACCGGAAAGGCTTTGAAAGCTTACCGGCCTTTCCTCCCCTCAAAAGAGAGGCTCACCAACATGGTAGTTGGGGGAAGACAGACCATTAACATGCCAGCGATACTCTATCCTGGCAAGGACAATGTGGTGAGGGTGGGGCGACATAATGCCAGGGTCGATGAGGGCTACAATGAAGTCCTTGTCGAAAATCTGGAGGAGTTCGCTCTCACTTACGGCGAGTGGGTGGTACCCATCGAGTGTGTCACGAACGGGGAGGCATTTATCATTGTAAGAAATAATGCTGACAAGCCTATCAGGCTGATCCCCGGGGCGTTGAAACTGTCGGTGAGACCATCTGTCTCAATGCCCAGGGCAGTGGCTCCAAGGTTGGTTCTAAACCCAGGTCTCCCCAACAAGCTACAGAAACTCTCAGGGAAGGTGGACACGCTGCCAGTGGAGCAGAGGGAGGTGCCTCGGGAGATGTCTATGGCAGTGTTGGCAGAGAGGGGCACCCCAGAGGAGGAGGAGGCTCTCGGAAGAAGCCCCCGAAGGTTCTTGACCTGGAACCTCAATGGTCTGGCAGTGCGGATGAAGAAGGGGGACCTGGAAGAGGCCTTTCTTCATCGGGTGCTCATGGAACAGCCAGACATCATCAGTCTGCAGGAAGTGCGTCTGGAGCGAGAGGAAGGAGACCCGTCAATGGTGAAGAAAGGGAGCAAGGATGAAGCAGCTTGGGAGGCGTTCATGGCTCCCTTGAGGAACACGTATGAGGCGTATCTCACCCTCTCGTCAAGAAAGTATGGCGGGCAGGCAGTCTTGGTCAGGCGAGAAGGGGAGACCCCCGTCGTTTCCTATAATATGGGAGAAGAAGGAGGACACTTCAAGTCCGGCCGCTTCATGAAGCTGGAGTTCGAGGCCCTGGTCGTGAGGTCTGTTTATGTGCCATTCAACGGTGCAGGAAAACAGGGTCACTATGATCGACGAAGGGACTGGGACGCGCAGCTGAAAGAAGAGATGAGGGACCCAGGCGGGGAATGCAAGGCGAGGATCCTCATGGGAGACCTCAATGTGGCCTTCCAGGACTCGGACATCACGGATGACCCCGGATTCTGGAAGGGGCAGGGTGACCAGTCAGTTGACGAGGGCGACCGGGGGTTTGGTGGAAGTACCACGAACGAACGGTCACGGATGGGGGAGATGATGGAGGATAACGGAATGTCCGATACCTTCACTGTTCCCCTCGACGATGGGAGGCCGAGGCACACCTTCCAGGGACAAGGGAAGTTCTATGGGAAGGGGGCCAAGTTTGACTATGTCATGGCTGACAACGCTCTGGTCCTGTCTGGAGGTGTAGAGTCCTCGGAGATCCTCGGAGGAGGGTACGGCGGAGACTACTCCAGGGAGGGATTCATGGGCTCGGACCATGCACCGCTGATGTGTGTGCTCCACCCGCGGTGGCAGAAGAAGAGGGCTAATCTGCTCGCTCATTATGTCACGGCGGTACCCAGGGAGGAGAAGCGTCAGCTCAGCACCATGTTTTCTAACACGGCTGCCGTGGAGACGCTGCCCAAGGTTGTCAATCGCGAAGCTCAGCCCAAAAAGGCCCCGAGCAAGGGTATGGCGGAACCTAGGCCGGAGGCTTTTCCAAAAGAGCTGTGGAACTATGTGGAGCCGGCACAAAGACTCCAGGTGAAGGCTCGATTCGCATTGTACGCGAGTCGGGACTACCTGGGAGAGTGCCTGTCGAACATCATCGCCAATCTGGACATACAACCCAGAGAGGAGTTCCACACTCCAGAGTGGTTTGAGCCTTGGGAGGGTGAACCAGCCTTGCAGGCGAAGTTTCTCCTGGCACAGGCAGTGGCTAACCCACAGGTCTACTTTCATCCTAACCCGTCGGAAGTGGCGATGGCTAAGGACTTGGTGGCGGAGGTAGTGACGACAAGCGATAAGCCTTTCAACTGTCGGTCGCGCAAGCTGTCTGTAACACAGCAAGCGTTTCTACAAGCCAAGACCAACATCATGCTGAGGATGAAGCAGTTGGAGGAAGCCAACAGTGAATGGTGTCACGGCCTGGTACTGGTGGCTTATGAGAAGCGGATCCGAGCTTTTATGGAAGAGCACGGTGACGAGGCCATGACCAAGATGTTCGATGAGGAGCATGAGCAGGAGGTGGCAACCTTCTTCCGCTTGTGCGTGGACCTCCGAATGTTGAACGCCAGGACCGTTCCGGACCGTTTCCCCCTGCCGAGGATTGATGATCTGTTGGAGAGTGTACCCAGGTTGTGTGGCAGATATTCTATCTCCGACATCGCTGATGCATTCTTCAAGTGTGAGCTAAAGAAGGAGCACCGTCATAAGACGGCCTTCCGCACTCACGACAGACACCTGCAGTTCGCAGTGCTGCCGCAAGGCTTCATCAACAGCCCATCCGTCTTCTGCCGGCTCATTGCCCGGACATTTGAGGGCATGAGTCGTCACAGATTCTCTGCGTACATAGATGATGTGCTGAATCATACCGATGATTTTCAGCAACATCTTGATACGCAACAGGACCTGTATGACCGGCTGGGGAAAGCAGGGCTCACTCTGAAGCTCAGCAAGACTCACTTGAACTACGACAGAGTCAAGTTCCTGGGGCATATTCTCACGAAGGAGGGTCGGCTCCCGGACCCCGAGGCTGTGGAAGCCATCAGGGAGTGGAGTGACCCAACCACCACTAAGGAGGTGAGGTCCTTCCTTGGGTCGACTCTGTATTACAGAGAGTATATCCACGAGTACTCGGACATGGCAATGCCCTTGTACGACCTGATCAAGAAGGGGGTGGTGGTGTCCAAGGAGTGGAAGGAGGAGGTACACGGAGCGGCGTGTCAGAGAATCAAGGACGCTCTCACAAGCAGACCGGTTCTCATGCAGGTCGACAACACGAAGCCTTTCAGGCTGAAGGTTGACGCCTGCCGGGTTGGTAGGGGCATTGGCAGCATCCTTGAGCAGTTAAATGCAAAGGGAAAGTGGCAGCCGGTATCCTACTACTCCTGCTCTCTCTCGAAGGAGGAGCGAAACTATTCAGCCACGGAGTTGGAGTGTAAGGCCCTGCATGACTGCATCCTTCACTACGCCGTGTACCTGAAGTATATCCCGCATTTCGAGGTCTTCTCAGACCACAATGCTCTGCGATATATGGTGACCTCTGAGAACTCCACCACAAATGGACGTCTCATGCGGTATTTGTTGGACTTACAAGAGTACAATTTCGCCATTTATTACAGAAAAGGGACGGAAAATTGTGACGCGGATGCGGTGTCACGGCTGAAGCGGTCGTCAGATCTCCCTGTCTATATGACGGAGGACGAGCTTAGCAGGGAGAACGGGGTGGTCTCCAAAAGTATGCTGGAGCGGGCCCGAGCACTGGATAAGCGGAACACGACGCTCGAAAAAGCGGCGAAGAAGCTTATGGCTAAGCTAGCGAAGCAAAGCCTCTCCGAGATGTCTATCCTGAATGACCATATTTTGGCTGAGGGGGTAGAGAACTTGGAGTCCGAGTCTGGGTGTTCTCGGTTTTTCGAAAATTTGAAAGCCCAGGGACTCAAATGTTCTAGGAAGCAGCTGGACTCTACAGTGACGGAAATGAAGGAGGACCAAGGAGCTGCAGTGGAGGCGGGGCCGTTGCCAATGATAGTGGCGATGGTCAGTTCGCTGGGTGAGAACAAAGGGGTAGAGAAAGCACCGGAGGACAACAGCGGCAAGGAGGAGTGGAAGGCCACTTGCGGGGCTTGTTCGGTGGAACTGCAGATGGACCGTAGCAGTGACAGCGAGAGCTCCGATGGAGAAGAGGACGGGGAAGAGGAAAGTACATTGGGTGGGGGGATGCAAGCTACGCATACCCACTCAGATTATGGTGCGGCCGTTGCGTATAGCGGGCAGGAGGTGCCCTTGATGCTGGCTCTTTTGGTGGATGGAGTGGAGAAATACGAGGAGGATAGAGTGTTTGTTAACACCTCCGACTCTGAAGAGGTTCTCCCTCCCATCGAGGAGCTTTGCAGCATGCGACGGGAGACTATTAGCCGCGTGAAGTTGCTATCCGAGGAAGTGAAGGTTACATCACTGACTCATATGGTGACTCCACTCACCCGGACAGTGATGACCGCAGTGTCAAGCACTTACGGGCTGAGGAAACGCAGACCAGTCAAGTATGAGGCGGGTGCTATGACTCACCAGCCGAATATTGCGGATAAAGAGGTCATGCCGAAGATCAGCCCAGTGAATGAGAAGCTGGTGGCTGGTCGGAAGCACGGACATGGTCGGATGAAGGTGATGGAGTCACTTATCCCGGGGGATACAGGTTTTGGCTTATTTGCGGGGAAGAAGATCAAGGAGAACGATCACTTCTGCTCATATGAAGGCAAAGAAGTGCCGATTCAGCACCTGTTGTCGGGGTACGGTAACAAGGACTATGTTATCGAGGCCATCAAGAATCATAAGACACAGGAAGTTGTGTGTATGGACAGCCCAGACCCAGCCAGTTGTTATGGCAGGTACGCCCAAGACCCCATTGACGAAGACTTGGTAAACGCCAAGATCGTATGGAGGAGTGGTCGAATGGTGCTGAGGGCGACGTGCAACATTGAGCCAGGGGACGAGATCTACGTCCACTATGGACTAAGATACTGGAAGGACCGTATCCACTATTTGGATGACGCGTCAAGAGCCAGGATCGAGCCCCGGCTCACCAAGATGGAGGATGGGGAGCTGGGACGCCCGAAGAGCGTGCAGTTCCAAGATGAGACTACAGTGGCCACTTTTCGGAAGGATGATGTTTCGGAGATGGTGCTGGAAGGCGTGCAGGTGGAGGGAGAGATCACTCGACCGCCGGCTACCGACTATGAAACCCGAATGGAACTCTACGAGGACTGTGAGGGGGTTGGGGAGCCCGAGGACGAGGGACAGGAGTTGGACCAGGCGTTGTTGGACGAGCTCAGTTACGAGAACGTTCACGAGTGCGAAGAGCTGGCAGAGGAGCTACAATTCTTGAACGGAAGGAAGTTCGAGGATGAGGGGCGCATGTATGAGATCATGCAGGTGAGGTATGACGCGGAGTTCGAGCGGGTTATCGGCTTCCGGCGACCTATGTCTGGCAAGACACCTCACAGGGAGGACGGCAGCTCATTTTGCGTCTACGGGAAGGAAGGACTGTACGAGCTCTCTGAGCGGTACCTCCTACACCACCCAGAGGAGCGAAATGAGGTGGAGTGGCCGGAAAACAACATCGCGTGGGCTGAAGTTCAATCCGAGGACCCGGTCCTCCAGGAAATTATCCAGGAGATCCAGGACCAAGGTGGGGGGCCGATAAAGAAAGGCCGGAACAAGTACGCGTTGCGGGAGACTGAAGAGGGAAGGGCTCGGCTGTTGGTTCGAATGGTGACGGACACGCGGAAGGGACTCCTGGAGCAGTCTATGGTACCGGAGCGGTTGGTGAAGCCAACCCTTCTGATGCACCATGAGGGATATGGGCATATGGGCACGAATCGGATGCTGGAGACAATCCGGCTCCGATACTTCTGGTCTGGCATGGATAAGGATATCATGGACCACACCGGGAAGTGCCTCAATTGCAAGCTCAGGAAGAGCTACCAGCGGAAGCCGAAGGTACCCATTATGAAGTACACGGACACTTCAAGACCACTGGACAGGGTTCATGTGGATTTGACTGGGCCACTGCCGACGACAAAGCAGGGGCACCGGTACATTATGGTGATCAAAGACTACTTAACGAAGTTTGTCTGGTTGATCCCCTTGAAGACCAAGACTGCTATGGAGGTGGCCCAGGCTTTCGTGGGAGAGTTTGTTTGTCTGGCGGGTATACCGGGACGATTGGTGAGTGACCGAGGGAATGAGTTTGTCAACCAGCTGTTGACTAGCATTTCCAAGGTCATGGGGGTGGCAAGGATTAGTACTACTCCTTACAACCCCAGGTCGGATGGTTTCGTGGAGAACCACAACAAGACCCTCAAGGACCAGCTATTTCACTATGTGGATACGCTGAAACAGGATGATTGGGACTCCTATCTCCCCACGGTACAGCTCATGTACAATACCACGGTGTCACTGTCCACGGGATACACACCCATGTTGTTAATGACTGGGAGGGAGGCGAGGATGCCGGGGCTCAACCATCTGGCTAGCGAGGAGCGGGAGTTGAAGAAGGACGTGGTGAACAACGCGTACGTGCTCAAGATGATTGAGACGATGCGTGGTTACCAGGACTTTGCTCTCAGCCAGACGGAGAAGAACAAGGGGAGGTTCAATGTGCGAGTCAAGCAGCCGCTGGAGTTCGTGGAGTACGAGGAAGGGCAGCAGTTCATGAGAGTTCGGCGCCCGATCTCAAAATTCAAGTCGGTCGACGAGAAGGAGGCTTGGAAGATCAGTGCGAAGCTGCTGGAGCGCTTCGAGGGACCGTACCGGATCATTAGGAGAATTTCTCCGGTTCTGTACGAGGCGGACATTGATGGTAAGTCGGTGACTGTTCACGCGGTGAATATGAAACCTTTTTAGCTATTAAGTTCGGGTGGGAGGGAGAAGTAGATTGTATATATTTTTTATTTTTTATATGACATTTATATCACGAAACCTAAGGGGGTGATTGTAACATATGTTACTTTCTAGACTCTCGGAGTGTAGGTTTAGTGATAGGTAAATGTATTGTGTTTAGGCTGCTAACTGTATAGACATGCCTGTTGTTGATTGTATTATTTATTAGGGATTTGTAGTGTTAAGATTGTGTAAGAATTGTGATGTTAGTGGTGAGATGTAGAAGTTATTAGACGATTGAGTGCATAGTTGTAGTTTTGACAAAAAGGAAAAGTTAGCACAGTAGCTTCGCCCACCGTTGGTGGCGAAGGCGAGAGAATACGGGTAAGGTGAAGGCCTGTTTTTGGGTAGTAATTCTGTATGTATTTTTGACCGTTATGTTGATGGTTGAGAATCGCAGTTTTACTGCTTCTGTTTTCTTGTTGTTTTGTTCTGCTTGTTGTTCTTTGTTCTGATTGTTGAAACTATCTGCATGGCTAGTCTATTCTTGTTTGCATGCTCACCACAAAATTGCTAAGGTCTAGAATACTTTCTAAATACCAAACAAGTAAGGTAATAAGAGGAATATTAATTAGTTTTGTTTAAGTTTGCAAGTATGGACCATCATATTGATAATGTGGATCAGTTTGAGGATCGCAGCAACGAGTCAGACACTCGCTCCAACATTTCTGGTCTATTCGAGACCATGTCGGAGGAGGGTACTCACCAAGATACTGTCAGAGAATTCTCCGGAGTCCTCGACCCACGTATGCTACCGGATAGTGTTTCAATTTTAATTAATTCGGGAATTCGTGCTGGCAGCAGTCAAGGTGAACGCGGAAATGGAGGGCGCATGAATCATTTGGATTTAAACAGTGGTAATGAGGACGATCGAACTGGACGCAGCTCGTTGTCCAATTCATTGCCAGTGGTGCCAGGCAACGTTTTGGGTGTGGGAACATTCGGACATCATTTGAGTCTGGGGGACCAGGGGTCCTCCGCTCGTGGTTCCGTAACAACCCACACGGAGACGGATGCTTTTTCGCGAGGAGGGAATCGAGTTTCATCCGCAGTAGGACAACAATCCCCGAACCATGGACTGACTGACCAGTCCCGTGTGCAGAACGAAGGGCTAGCTACCCAGGTTCTTCCGGCCATGAGAGTTCGAGCGCCTGCTGCGAGTCGCAATGTGGACCCCCGAGTAGAAGGACCTCTCCTACTCCGTCCGCATAGCAAGCCCCCTCTGTCAGGAGAGGATGGGGGCATGGACAATTTAGAATGGGAAGAGGATGGAGCCAATGGAGGCGAAGTCCACAACCCCCGTGATCTCTCCCTGGAGGAAGAGATTATGGAGGTGGAGCAGCACGCGGGTGTGCTGCAGGACAAAATGACATCGCTGTTTCAGGAGATCAGCGAGGTGTCAAAAATGAAGAGCGCCCTGCTGGAGCGGAGCACCCCGGGAGTCGGAGAAGCACG
>Ga0115005_10004660_pt1 | contig 10813 bp, 6 predicted proteins | sample ArcOceMetagenome_FD_87163 | JGI IMG/M metagenome (GOLD analysis project Ga0115005, IMG submission 87163) | Marine eukaryotic phytoplankton communities from Arctic Ocean - Arctic Ocean - Greenland ARC118M Metagenome | ecosystem: Environmental > Aquatic > Marine > Oceanic | place: Arctic Ocean...
TGCTTTGCAACATCTTCCACAAATTCTGTGCATAAATAAAGAATGAAAAGATCGTGTGAGGTGGTCGAACACAAAATTGTCGGTAACTGCGGAAGACAACTTACATTAAACGTGATGTTTCCACGGTTCCGGATCTTTTGTTTTATCTTCCTGTTACTGACAGAGACAATGCTGACTGATTGCTTGACGATCTTCTTCCCTTTTGGTGTGCGGAATATTTTCTTGTTAGATAAGTGGTCCTCGTTTATTTCGTTGTCAGACTCAGCATTGTTTTCAATAGGCTTCTTCTGGAGACTTTTACTTGGAGTTAATTTCCTTTTTGACTTTGATCGAGGGGTCTTCTTGTTAGCGGATTTTCTAGGTATCTCCGCCGATTGCGAACCCAAGCCAAGTTTCTGTACAGCTTCCAAAATGGGTTGATATTCATCAAGCCGTTCCTTCATTTGAGCCAAAAGATCATTTTTCTCGTTCAGTTGCGCATTAGCTGCAACCAATTGTTTTCGCAAGGACTCTTTCTCTCGCATGATTTGTTTGTTCTTATTATCCAACACCTTATTCTTATCTCTAAGGATCTTCATTTCTCTCTTTGACGAGACATCATCAGAACCTTGGGCGGCCTTTAACTTCTTCTTCAATGTTCTGACATCATACATATCTTCGAATTTCTGTAATTGTGACTTGATGGCTCTGGTAGTTTGGGAAGGTTGGACTGTTGTATCCCAGTCATCTGTAAATTCATTCTCCTCGTCAGATGATTCTAGAGGCGAAGGATTTCGTTTTGATGCGCTGCGGAGAGAGATCAGAGGTACATCGTCATCATCGTCGTCGTCGTTACCGGGTTGTGTATCTTCTAGACCTGACAAAGAACCTGATTTCTCAAATTCTTCAACCGAGTCCTCAAAGCCGCTATTTTTATTTGGGGTTTCAAGCTGCGTCTCCTCATCACTAATTTCACTTTCGTACCTACTCTCATCGCGCTTGTTCCTGTGTTGAATTTTCTCCCGACGAGACTTCAGCCACCCTCCATCACTTTGGGATTTCAAGGTAGGTTTCGTTTTCTCACCAAATTCTGATCCAATCTTCTTAGCTCGTCGAGGAGAGTTTTTCAAAGGAGAAGATCTCAAAGGCTGACTGCTATCATTGACAAAGGTATCGCCTTCATCATCGGTCTTGTTACTTCTTACAGACAACGGGGACTTTAGAATGTACCTCTCTTTCGGCGACTTTTCTTTAGATGGAGTCGAAACTAAATGCGTCTTCAAAGTTGCATTCTCTACATTCCTTGATTGCACATCAAAATGTCCATCCTTCTGAGTTTGTGCCGGCCTATCTCTCACCACAACAGACCCTTGTGCCTGGTTGTTAAGATCATCCACAGCAGCATCTTCCTCATCACTCGAATCGCTGATTTCGTCATTCACGCCAACGCTTCGTGCTCTTGATTTTAGACCAACAACTTTATCTGCCACAGAAAAAGTAGGTTTCTTTACCGTCTGCGCTGGTTCAAGAAGGATTTGAGAGTGTGGAGTAATAGTAAGAGTCTCTGTCCCCGACGACGCTTTGTGGCTCAATTTCGACTCGTCTTGAGACACGTTTCCCCCAAGATAATCTTGTGGATAAGATAGGCCCTCATCATCGTTAGGAGTAGCCGTATAGTTAAGAGAATCTCCAAGAATCTCTCCTGTGCTATTCTTATTCGACGGCGGTGATATCTCATCACCTACTAGGCGGAGTGAAGAGGGCTTCGATGATTCCTTTGTCGCACTTTCTTCGTAGCCTGGATTACCAGTTGACTGTTTGTCATGCATTGACTTGTCTTTCTGAGGAGTCAAAAGTGATCCACTCTGCAGCTCTTCTGTTGAACCTCCATAATAACTATCGTTAGTATAATCCGAATGAGAGCCACATTGAGGTGATTTTACGGATTCGTTGGTTTTAGAAATGACAGGGGTCTTCGTGATAGGGGTCGTCGTGATGTTATTCTGCTCCACAATGTTGGCACTGCACGTTGCATTGGTGTTATTATTCACATCTACAACTCTCTGACTATCTTCCTTCTCATCTTGAAGAGTTAGGGGAAATTGGGACGGTATCGGCTGAGTATCGCCAGTAAAGATGGACAAATAAATGCTAGTTTCATCAATGTCGCGTCCTGTGATACCGTCCTCTTGTTTGTCATTCTCATCTCTACTTCCATCACACAAATCTTCGAGTTGCCCACTTATCTTTGCTGGGCTAAGATCTCTCTCAAGAATCTTTTCCGCCCCGGTCTCATCGTTCATATCCAATTCAACAGCCCTTTCCGAGCCAGGATCTATCTTCTCAGACAATGAAGTCATATCTTGCATAATTGAATGTCTCTGTTCATTGCTCTCTGTACTTTTCTTCTGATTTGCAAGCTGAGCATCACTCGACCCGCCACCACTTCCTTCTTCGTTGAAAGTATTGGTAGATTCTCGAGCACATTCATCGGCAGCAGGGCCATCAACAGTATTTCCCTCAGAACCTCTATTGACAGATTCTTGCGCAAATTCAGGACCCGCTCCATTGCAACTCGAATTTTCTTCAACTTTCTTGCCAGTGACAGGTTGTGCACCACAATCCTCATCTTGCATTCTAGAAGATGAATTACAATCATCATCGTCTTTACTTCCCGCTTCGATGTTTCCTTCTATGTCGGAATCTTCTGTAAAACCAGGTTGCATGGCATCAAATGATAGCTTCCTGGAATGACCCCCGCACTGTACGTGTACGTTTGCCCCCTGATTTTCATCATGATATTCCTCAACTTTCTCATCTTCGGTAAACCCTTTCCACGCATTTTGTGATTCTTGCATTTTTCGCTTCGTTTCTTTATTCTGATTCATTTTCAAGGGACTGGGGCTTAGGCTTTCCTCAACAACCAGAGTATCTTCTGTACACTCCAAATCTTGACTCCGAACACTCTCTGTGGCACCAACATGATTCAAACCCGACGATTGTTCCTCATCCTCATCGCCATCGCCATCACCATCGCCTTGAGAGTCTCCTGTGAACCCCTTCGAATCAACATCTTCCACGTCTTTCTTGGAAAAAATGCTTCTCGACCAAGACTTCTCACCGTCTCCATGATTCACGTCAGCGAAATTTTTATCCTCCGTGAAACCCGTCTGATTATCATTTGCACGTTCTGCAAAATCCATGTTGTGCGAGTTAATTGGATCGTCATCAGATTTTGTCATCGTTTCCGACAATGGCTCATTTTCTTCTGTCTTGTCGACTTGAGTTTCATCTCGTTCATCGTGTTGCTCCTGTTGTTGTTGTTGCTGTTGCTCCACCATACACGTACCATCTATCTCATCTGACAACGACTTGATTTCACTTGGACTGCCATCCATTGGATCATCACACCCCCCCAGTGCATCACCAACATTCACATTGTCATTATCACTTTCGCTTTCGTCATCCTCTCCCCCGCTCATGGGACCAATTTGTGTCAACAGCCCTGCGTCAGAACCAAATGCCGAGAATGCCCCCCGATCATCGTTTTGGGTGAACATCCATTCGTTTATTTCTTCTTCTTCATTGTCCTCATTGTCATCTTCTTCGACGACAAAGGTACCGTTTGCATTTGCACTTGCATTTGTATTCGAATTCGTCGAGTTTTTCGGAGAGTCATCGTCTGAGGAGGAATGGCTGCAATCACTGCTGACGTTGACGTCTCTGTTGTGTGGAGAAGTATTAGTATTAATAAAGGATGGAAGGAACATGTAGAGAGTTAGCGCACATTTGCAATCATTGGACATGATGCCATTCCTTTCCAGCTCAGGGTAATATTTGAAGGTGGGGACTGATTGATTTTTTTAGACACATTTCAACTCGAACACGTACACGTACCTCAAATCACTATTCACATTCTTTGACTCGTCATCGTCATCATCATTGCCATTGCCATCAATGCTACCGGAGGAGCCCAATTCCCGCCGGGCAGATTCTGAAGCCAATTCAGATGCTTCGCACTCATTGTTGGACTGATCCATTGCTAACTAACGGATTCCTTTCTTTGATTTCCAACTCTCGGCGACACTTCTTTTGAACAGTTGACTGATGAGAAGTTGTCCGGATGGATCCTATAAATTGATGATGTGTGATGTGTGTTATATTTACGTGGTGTTACCGGTATGCCATACATTTGCTAGCTAGTACATACATAGTGAGTGGAGAGTGGAATGGAGGGAGGTTTCTTCTGTCGAAAATTTTATCGCCAAGATTGAAATGAGGCGCGCAAAGTGAAAAAGGGGCCGACCAAATATTTTCTCCAAATCGCCCCCCCGCTGCATTTCCATTCCACGTGGAAACGCGTGTTTCCAAAGGCTTCCAATAAAAATCTTTCCAAAACAAATCCTAGACCTATCGATACCGTATGTATTATTTCTCTTTCTGGATCGGATGTCATTGATGCATTCATTGATTTGATTATTTCATTCATTCATTGTTTGTAGTTTACATCTTCAAGACTGCGTACAATACAGTACCCAACTGACCTAACGATAATATAATTTCAACCCAATCGAAAAGAAAAAGAAAGGAATGTCGAGAACTCTAGGAGGACTCCGAATCGCTTTGGCATCTGCCATCCTAATGGCCGTGCAACAAGGCGCACTCGCATCATCATGGCCATTCCACAAATCAGCAACAGGTTCAAGAACAGGAACATCAACATCATTGGGTTTGGGTCTCACTCAATCCCTCAATATACGCGGGGGAGCATCCGACTCCGACTCCTCCCCCACAGGACCATGCATAGGAATCGACCTCGGAACAACCTACTCCTGCGTAGCAGTCTGGCGCAACGGCAGAGTCGAAATATGCCCCAACGAACAGGGAAACAGAATCACACCCTCGTACGTAGCATTCTTGCCAGATGGTAATAGATTGATTGGGGACGCTGCCAAGAATCAAGCTAGTCAGAATCCCTCCAGGACCGTGTTTGACGTGAAGCGATTGATTGGGCGCAAGTTCAGTGATGCATCGGTTCAAAAGGATAAAACTCTCTTTCCATTCAATTTAGTAAAGAATAAACAAAACAAGGCCGATATCGAGATTGAAAAATGTGATGGAGAAAATGGAAAGACCAAGACCTTTAGTGCGGAGGAGATCTCGGGGATGATTTTGAGAAAGATGAAGGAGACGGCTGAGACGTTTGTCGGGGAGGAGATTAAGAGGGCGGTTGTGACCGTTCCTGCGTACTTTAATGATGCGCAGCGTCAGGCTACCAAGGACGCAGGGACGATTGCGGGTTTGAAGGTGGAGCGCGTGATTAATGAACCCACGGCTGCGGCTATTGCGTATGGATTGGATAAGCAGGATGTGGAGGAGACGATTTTGGTGTTTGATTTGGGAGGAGGGACTTTTGACGTTACGCTCTTGCATATTGATAATGGAGTGTTTGAGGTCAAGGCTACTTCGGGAAATACTCATTTGGGAGGAGAAGATTTTGACCAGCGTATGATGGACTTTTTCATTGCCCAGTTCAAGAGAAAGAGTGGCATTGATATTAGTAAGGATAAGCGTGCTTTGCAGCGTTTGAGAAAACAATGCGAGAATGCCAAGAGGACTCTGTCCACTCAGAATTCTGCAATGGTGGATTGCGAAGCTTTGGCGAATGGAGTTGATTTTTCTACCACCATTAGTAGAGCCAAGTTTGAGGAGTTGAACATTGACTTGTTCAAGAAAACTATGATTCCAGTGACTCAGGTGTTGAAGGATTCTGGAGTGAGCAAGAGCCAAGTTGACCAGGTGATTCTTGTTGGAGGGTCGACGCGTATTCCAAAAATCCAGACCTTGCTGACTGACTACTTTAACGGTAAGAAATTGAATAGAGAGATCAATCCTGACGAGGCTGTCGCATTCGGTGCTGCTGTGCAGGGAGGTATTTTGAGTGGAGATGCTGCCGACGCCACAAAGGATGTCTTGTTATTGGACGTTGCTCCTCTTTCTCTTGGTATTGAAACAGCAGGTGGCGTCATGACTCCAATTATTAAGCGTGGTACCACCATCCCTGTAAAAAAGAGCCAAGTTTTCTCCACATATGCAGACAATCAGCCTGGTGTCAACATTCAGGTCTTTGAAGGTGAGCGTGGAATGACAAAATCCAACCGTCTCCTCGGACAATTCGAAATGAGTGGCATCCCTCCAGCACCCCGTGGAATGCCAAAGATCGAGGTTGCATTTGATGTTGACGCCAATGGTATTCTTAGTATCTCTGCATCTGACCAACTATCGGGCACTTCAAAGTCAATCACTATTACCAGTGAGAAGGGAAGGCTTTCGGAGGAAGAAATCGAACGAATGGTTGAAGAGGCAGAAGAGTTCGCCGAACAGGACAATGCCGAGAAAGCGAAGGTGGAAGCTAGAAATCAGCTCGAGGCCTACCTGTACAACCTCAAAAACTCAATTTCTGACCAACTTGAAGGAAAGCTTGATGGGGATGACAAGTCGAGTCTCACAACTGCTGTAGAGGATGCTCTCATATGGCTCGAGGATAATCCTGCCGCTGAGAAGGATGAGTACGATTCAAAGCAAAAGGAAGTGGAAGGCATCGCAAACCCAATCTTGAAGAAAGCTTATGAAAGTGCTAATAATGCAAGCGAGGCTGGAGAGGCTGGTGTAGATGATGACTTTATGGGTGATGATCTTGACGGTGTTGATGATGGTCCTAGCGTCGAAGAGGTTGACTAAGAAATTAAAATATATGTTGCATTTATGAACATGGTAGAAATGATATACCACTCATACAATACTTAATCTTTTCTGTTCCTTACAATCAAACATCGTCCTGCCTGCCTTTGCAAAAAAAGAGAACAAGGGCTTCCACCTTCCGGTGGTCATTTAGGAGGCCGAATTAAAAAAAAAAAGCGAAACTAATAGAAACAAACTGCTGCAAATAAGCTGACATAATATTAGTTAACAGTATTGACTTTAGTTGCACCTTCTATGAGTACTTGTATTTATTACCAAGGCATTCATTGCGATAGAAACCCGGTATGTACAGTACAAGTATTGAACACGTTTATGGGGCTTCGCGCGTTGGAATTTTCGAAAAAAATTGGCAAACAAAAATAAAGTGCGCAGATTTGAGATTTTCGGCCGACGCGTACCGGCGCGGGGCCGGTATTGTATCATAGATAGAAAATTCAACTGAAACCTTGCTGAAACTGGCATAAATTGAATGAAACCAGCTTTTGCCAGCTTTCAATACTAATCACGATACACTTCATCATGTCGCAAGAAGATGGTAATAGCGACAGCGACGCCCCAGGAAATGGGTGGACAAATAAGGATCTCCCACCAGCTATGTATCCCCATCTATCACAGGACGGTCAGATTCATCTATACGAATGCGAAAGAAGATACATCCACACAGCTCATGGCTGGTCCCGCACTGGATCTTCCTGTCCCAATGACGCCATTGCAGAATCTGGCCACGGTGGGAAAGTTGATCATGAAGATGAATCCAAGGTCGTCAAAAGTCTCATCAGTCAATTGTGTGAAAAGTTTTATAGTAAGGGGTGGATGCCAGGCACAGGGTACGTTCTAAATCATTAGTCAATGAAGCCACAAGGACTAGGTTTAATTGATTGCATTTATGCTGACTATTGTAAAATCACATGCAATGCATATAGAGGGGGGATGAGTATCCGCATAGGGTCAGGGGCCGAGGATGATCCTTTTAGAGTTTTTTCGACGCCTAGTGGCATTCAAAAAGAAGACATGATTGGAAATGATGTGTTTGAACTTGATATGGACCAGAAGGTTGTTTCCATGCCTGTGACGCCTGGTTTGAAATTGTCAAGCATGACAAATATCTGGTATTGTGTGTATAATCTTCGCCCTAGTGCAATGTGTGTGATTCACACGCATTCATTAAATGCTCAGCTTGCCACCCTTCTTGAGCAGGATAATTCGGGTGATGGTGAAACCACACACTGTTTGAGAATAACTCATTTGGAAATGATCAAAGGAGTGGGAAACCATGCATACGATTCCATGCTTGAAATTCCAATTATTGACAATCAAAGAAGTGAGAATCTTCTTGCACCCGATTTTGAAAAAGCTATCCAAAAGTATCCCAAGTGCAACGCTGTCTTGGTGAGACGTCATGGTGTTTATGTTTGGGGTGATTCTTGGGAAGAGGCGAAAACAAAGCTTGAATCATTTGACTACTTGTTTGAATCTGCTGTAAAAATGAAGAGTATGGGGATTGACTGCGGAATTGTACCTGGCACTAATAGTAGTTCGAATAAGCGGAAACGCATTGAATAAGTCGTCAACTGCGTGCAAGGCCGCATTCAAGCAAGGCATGTTAGCTCTTCGACGATTATCCACCTGGATAACCGGTGATAGATACCTTAAAAAACATCTCGTACAAAAGACAAGGCCCGATGATGAAAGCTCTCAACTTGCCTTCGAATTAAGAACGGATTTATAACATTTTGAATTTGATATGAACATTCTAAGCGCGTTTTGTAAAATTATTTGAATAGCAAACTCACACCCCTGAGAGTGATAGCTCATTGTCGCTGCTCTTTAATTTTTTGTAATTTGATTCCTAGGTCTTCAGGTGTAATATAAAGGGTGATCTCTTTTCCACTCCGTATAATCTCCACGGCGATTCCCTCACCAACCTTTGCTCCATCAATTATACTTTGGGCGTCATCAGCTCTTTCCACTCTTTTCCCACCTATTTCCGTCACGACATCCAATCGACGCAATCCTGCCTCCTCAGCGGGGGTATTCGAATACACTTTTGTGATCACGACGCCCTTAACCTCGGGTATGATACCATTAGGGGAGTTGGGATCGGCATTGTTTTGCCGAGCTAAATCAGGGGTTAGGCTAGCCATTGAAACCCCAACGTAGCCATGATTTATATGTTTACCCTCAGCTAAATCACGAACAATGTCCTTTGCCTTATTAATGGGCACAGCAAAACTTGTTCCCTCCCTTGAAACAAATGTCAGACGTGAAAAAGGATAAGCATTCAATTTTCGTTCGCTTAGAGAGAAACTTACATGTTTGCACGAATGCATGTATTGATGCCAATAATTGTACCCTTTTCAACATCTACCAATGGCCCTCCAGAGTTACCAGGATTAATAGCTATCATACAAGAGAATTGGTTTAGCATGTCACGTTGCGAAATAGATATCGTTTTTACGTGTACAAAGATCTGCACTTACCAGCATCTGTTTGAATAAAATCAACCTTCTTATGCATTAGACCGACAACTTCTGACGAGCGCTTCAGTCCACTTATGATGCCCATTGTGACAGTGTTATCAAGGCCACCTGGACTACCAACGGCAACTACAAATTGGCCTACTTGCAATTCATCACTATCCCCAAATTCTGCAACTGGTAGGGGGTTCTCCTTTATGTTTTCATTCCCATTTTCAAATAATATTTTCAACACTGCAATGTCCACGATGTCATCGGTACCCTTGACTTCAGCTCTAAATCTTCTCCCGTCCGTGAGAGTCACAGTTACCCTCGATGCTCCCTGCACAACATGGGCATTAGTCAAAACTAGTCCCTCCTCGCAAAAAATAACACCACTGCCCTGCCCTTGTTGAATGAATTTCAATCGATCGGGTATCCCATCATCCATCTCCTCCACACCACCATTACCTTCTTTTTGTTCACCAATTTGTACAGCACGCTCAATATCCGTTTCGGTGTCGATTCGAAGAACTGCCGGGCCTGTTTTGGCGACCGCTTCAGCTACATATCCCATTGTTGTACGATATATAGTAGTGGAAGATGGAGTTTCGGGGGACTTGGACTTTCCTTTGGTGCTTAATTGCGAAGGTGGTAATGATTTTGACCCAAAGGACGCTTGCATATCTTGACCATCATCGCCCCCGTTTTCAATTGTACCTTCTGATTCCAATGGATCGATATCTAGGTCATCTAATTTCCGCTCCGATGGATCTCCTTGCACCAAATTTTCAGAAGACTCAGCCTCTTGACCTTCTATTTGCTCCAATTCTAATTCCAAATTTTCATTTTTATCATCTTGTTCTTGTTTCTTCTCTAGCCCCTCTGTCTGTGGATATTGGTTATTCAAGGGCACACCACCGATTTGATGAGCCGCCTTAAAAGAAACACCAGTAATATCACCATATTCGTCCTCGTTGAGTCTCAGAAATGGTGCAATGACAGTCACCAAGATCGCCAACGTAACAAATCTAACAAAACCCTTGACTTTTTTCTGGATTGGTTTTCTTCCGGTACCATCAACAGCTGAATCATCCCCTCTTTTATTCTTCGTTTTACGGAGATTTTCCATAGCATTACTTCCGCTTTTCCCAAGTTCTTCAACGTCAGCAGTTTGGTTGCTGCTGCTATCATCAAAATTAGTCCCGTTCGTCTTTTTGGCAGCGTCATTATCATTATCTTCTACCTCGGATTCGTCGATTTGGAGGGGACGAGGTTCCCATTCCCATTGAATAATTTGTTTTTCTTTGCGTTTGAATAGGTTTTGCAGTCTTCTCCAAGGCTGCCTTTTCTTGTCGTCATCCTTTCTGTTTTTCTTTGAACCAAATAAGATTGCATGTGTACTGCGAGATGTATAAGTCCGTTGAATGTTACAAGTAGGGGTCGATCTACGATCGGTCAAAAGGATATCCATAAAATTTGATCGAGTACTTGCTGTGGTTGTATATGAAGTTTGTATCTTGTAATGTGATGAAAAATTTTGTCTCAATGTGAAGATTTGTTGTGCTGATTGTGAATCATAACGTTTTTGGTGTTCATAACGACTGAGTGTGACA
>Ga0115005_10004661_pt1 | contig 10812 bp, 1 predicted proteins | sample ArcOceMetagenome_FD_87163 | JGI IMG/M metagenome (GOLD analysis project Ga0115005, IMG submission 87163) | Marine eukaryotic phytoplankton communities from Arctic Ocean - Arctic Ocean - Greenland ARC118M Metagenome | ecosystem: Environmental > Aquatic > Marine > Oceanic | place: Arctic Ocean...
ACCCTATTTTCGATCCTAGGAAAGCATTGAAAATGGCTCTGATTTATGGCAAATTGAGAGTATTTATTGGGAGATGACATACATTTTAAATTGGGGCGTCGTAAATTCAAAACCCTTATAATTACATGTCATGTTGTATTGAACCCTTTCAATGTTGAATATTCCCTCGGCGACAGCATCTTCCGGTGACGAATCTAATTCAAAAGATACTTGCCCAGCACGGCTCTCTTTGCCTTCTGCGGCTTTGAAAAAGATTCTATCCGTCTCGTCTGGATCTGAATATGTGACGGCAAGTCCTGACACTAAACCTACCTCGATAAGCTGATTTGTTGATTCATCAACTCCCGCGTATGTAAATGGAGGTGAATTTTCCTTCACTTCACGTGGTGCATCCAATTGACTAAGTGTGGGTTTTTCTGGTTCATCATAAAGTGAAATCTTAATCGTAGCAGTCGTTTCGGCACCGCCAATGTTACGATCTTTAACTGCAACCACTAACTCATAGTGATTTTGAGTTTCATAATCTAACTTTGCTGCAACTCTAATAGCACCAGTGTTCACATCGAGCAAAAAGTGCCCAGTATCATCTCCAGATAAGATCTCATACGTAAGTGATGCTGTTTCTGAACGCATTTCGGGATCATGTGCAATGACTTGCATTGAAGCTGAAAATTGTCTTTCTGTGTACTGCATTCCTCCAACATCGTAGTAGTGCAAACTTCCATACTTTTCACCCACTACAAGGCTGACACATAAAGCCGGCAGAGGTTTGAGTGGAGTACTAGAGGAACAAGGTTCATTGATAGCCAAAGGGACAGAATGTTCTCCAACGTCTACGATGTAGTCCGACACACCATCATATGAACTGAAGGGTACAATATTCTTAAAATTGCTGTTGCTATTATCCCAACGTGAAATATACACTTGACCATCTTCACTTCCAAGAATGTAGTCATTGAAGCTTGCACAATCATCACTACCACATTTGCAAGCCGCGCCAATTTTTTGCTCAATCGTCATTTCGTAAGGTGTGCCAGGGTTACGTACGATGTCATCCTTATCAGCTGTTAACTCGCATCCGTTGAAGTCGGCAACCGTAACAGTTGAAAAACGCTTGTTCCATGTGACAGCAGGTGCATCGTCAGGGAAAGTGTGTTCCAGTGTGTAAGATACTCCATCAAATGAATACCGCCGCACTTTTCCAGTACCGTCAGCTACCACCAGCGCTGCCCCATCAAATGCAATAGTAGCACGGTAGTTGAGCACAATATCTTTTCCAGACCATCCGCCCCTTGCTGTACTTTTAGTATCTTCTACATATTCAAACTCCTCTCTTGCATTATTGTAACTATACTTCCAATGTCTGAAAGTCGAACCTGGACGTTCAATATTTGAACTAACAACGATTAAGTCAAGTCTTCCCTCGCCATTATTATATCGGCGCAGAAGTACATCTTCTGTTGCAGGACATGTACCAATATTGATACAATTAACTAAGACCGGACTCGCTTGGTAGCCTACGTCAATTGAACCAATACCAAAGTCGTTGCTTGCTGGTGTGTACTTTGTTCTACTATCAACAGTAGCCAGCGTGTAGAATTTGAGGAAACCAAAGCTGTTACCAACGACAAGATCTTGTACACCATCATTGTTGATATCTCCCATGGTTGGTTTGGAGAAGTAACCAACATCAATGTCGGAGAATTTGTTCATTTGACGGCAAGAATTCATGTCTCCACATCTTTCATTGGAAGGCTTGTATATCAAATCTGAATCTTCTCTGACATGACTAAAGTACATTTCGTAGCGATCATCACGCCCGGCAAGTGATTCACCAACTAGATCACTTTCAGATATCAAAAAGTTTGAATTAATCGGTTGAGGCGGTTCGTTGACATCTACAACGTTAATTCTTACTTGACCTGTGCAGTCTAGTACAGGTGTGCCATCATCAGTGGTACGAACTGTAAACGTATGCCAAGCACTCAAAGTATCTTCTTGATCATCCAAATCAAATCGTATACCACCACCATTTAATACTGTAATAACACCAGTGATTGGTTCAATTGCAAATGTGTTGCCAGAATCAGCGTACCAGGCAGGTTCTGATGTTCCTGGATCTATGGTGTAAGTTAAAATTTGATTATTCGGTGGATTTGGTGATTTGTTGTCAATATCAGAGGCCAAGAATGCACCACCCCAATTACTAACAACAGTTCCAGCAAGAGAGTTTTCTGGAATAGTAAAAGATTTTGGACCTAGATAATCTGGACAAATAGGATGCTCGTTAATGTCATTAATATCAATATCAATCATTGCATTGGTTCGCAGCTTCGTTGATGGAAATTTATTACCATAAAGATCAACAAGTACACCATCATCTTCCACGTCAATTCCAAGTTGATAGCTCTGCCTTTTCTGGTAGCTGGGCGGGAACTGTGTGAGTGATATTACTCCTGATACCGGATCAACAATGTCAAAAAGCTCATCAACATTGCCACTAACAATGTAGTAACTCAGAATTTGCTTTGGATTTGCTGGGTCTCTCTTGTTGTCGTCATCCACTGCAGTCAATGGAGTTCCAACAGCGTCGTTTGCAGCACTTCCACCTCCGACAAACACGCGCACACCGAGCTCGTAACCGGCCTCATTAATATTTCTCCGAAGAATATCAAGAATAGGTTCTTCGTTGAGATCAACAACTTCAATGAATATATTAGTTGAAGACATTCTAGGTGATAGACCGTCACCTGGGCTGTCACTGATTGCCATAGACAAGGTGTACATTGGATACAACTCAAAATCGATTCCTACTAGACCTGTGTTGTCGACGGAAAGTTGACCAGAGCATGAGTGAATTTTAAACGAATCAGAACAATCGCTTGGTACATCGTCCCAGTCTGCTTTCACCTGCTTGTCGACCATAAATTCCAGCGGCTGCGGCTTTCTAGTGTCTGGATCCCATGCTGAAATACCAGCACCAATTGGATCTCCTGATATAGAATTTTCGTCAACTTTCCTTCGTGCTGTAAATACCATTGGAATATAATTCATGCTGTGTCCAATGGTTGGCGCCTCATTGGCATTTTGAATGTTAATTTCAGCAGTGATATCGGCCCAAAGACTGCACGTCAGAGGCCGTTCGTTTGCTGCACAATAATTGTAGTTAACAGCAGGATTTAATTTGTCTGGCTGTGAATCAGTTACTCTCACGACAAGACTGTATTGCAACATCGATTCGTAATCCAAACGTTTCGGCGTAATGGTTGACAGCACCCCCGTTATTGGATCTAATCTGAACGGAATGGGTCCAATTAATTGAATCTCAGTGATTTCAGCACCAACACCGGGTGTGCAAAGATTACTCAGTTTGATCTGTACCAACCGCACGGTCTCAAACAAGTCCGTGCTAGTGCTACTGGCAAACGAGACTTCGTCCACCTGATTTGATACTGTACATCGGTCACTTATGGTACCAGTCAATGTCGGCATGTTGACTGCGTGTGGACCGGGTAGAGTAGCACCTGCATTTAGTGGAAATACGCTCGGGGTACCAGCAACAAATGTAGCACCCCCCCCAAGCGTATATGGATTCAATAGACTAGTTGTAATTTCAACTGTTCGAGCTGCATTTGAACCTTTCCATTTAATGACCACTTTCTCAATCTCATACTCTTTTCTCATGTCAATTACTATTGTGGGTGCTGCCTCTCCAGAACTTCTCCATGTTGTACTTAAATCACCATCCAGCATATGCCAAGCCGTTCCACCACGTTTCTGACTAAAAGGAGTCGATGAACTCAGTTGCTCGGGTTCGATGTATCCACCAGCGTTTGCTGTTGAGCTTGACGCTTCGATCAGGGCACCGTACTGTAATTCGTTGAGAGTACTTGATCTAATTTCCCATCTCAGCGAATCAACACCCCAAGTTTCGATCGCTTTCGTATCTGGGTCATCACTAGTAAACTTTGATTTTGCTCTTTCGCCTGGAAAAGGTTCCAATGTATTAGGAATAACAGTTCCACGTATAGCATCTTCTCTGACAAAGCCAGTAAATGCATGTGGTTCCGGAGGTTCATTTATGTCAAGAATGTAAACTTTCAAACCTGCAGAAACTGACATTGGAGTTGTTGTTTGTTGTTCTGTGGTATCAACACCTGAGTTCGTTCTGAAACCATTATCAGTGACAGATATGAGAAGATCAACCTCTCCTAGACCAATTTCGTGGTCTAAATCAGGCCGAAGAATTCCATTTGCCACTTGAGCTGGGTCAGGAGAAGCCACCGACATTGTTGGAATTGATCCACTACTTACTTGTGTATTGGCAGTGAGCACAAATATTTGAACGCCTTGAATCGAATTACCACCAGAAATTGAGTACGTCAATCTTGTTTGAAGATCAACATCAGTCGCACGAATACTTGTGACAGCACCCACTCTGTCAGTGAGTAATTGAACACCAGGCATGTCTTCTTCGTAGACCGTTGGACACGCGAGTAGGTCTGATAACGTGTTACAATTATAATCCCATAACTGAAAAAAATAAGAATATATTATCCCCAAAAAAAAAGAGTGGAGAAAAGAAAAGCGTCAGAAAATCACCTTCTAGGTATTTTTACAAAGTCAAACACTGACAAATAGAACACTTACAGGTGGCTCATTGACATCAGCAATGTCAATTCTCACATGCGCAAGTGCAGTTCCAGCAGGGTTGTATGTATCTTCCACTTGAACCAGAAAGCCGTAATTTGATCTGAGCTCAAAGTTGATATCACCATGATGGCTGCCATCAAGACCAGTTTTGACAGTCACTTTTCCGGAGGAAGATTCCAAAGCAAACAGTGTACTAATAGAAGGATTTGGTTGGTCACGGAAACAAATTTCGGTCCATTCACCTTTGAAACCACTCTCTGTTGCAAATCCCATATAGCGCACATTTGAAGCACCGGCATCAATAGATTTTGAAACCAACAGTGTTGATATATCACCAACACTTGATCCAGTACCGACAGATATCTTGGAAGATCCTGCTGTGCCGTCTAATTCAACCCAGTACTCCGATGCTTCGTCGTCAGACAAGGAAAAAGCGACCGAAGCATCTGTTTGACTACGAGCGTTATGAACACTGGTCAAATCTTCCGGCAGCACTGTTGTGCCGCTGGCACCACCAATGACAAGATTGGTTGAAGTGTGGAACGCACCTGACGTTACTTGGATGACCAACTCGGTGGTGGTGCCAGTCATCTGTGCTGCCAGTGTACCTTGAGAACTCAAGTGTGTCTTTGTGACACTTTGTAGACTTGCTTGCGCTATGATTGTGCTACCTACCAGAATATCAGCAGAGCGATCAAACACTGTTCCACTAGTTGCAACAATAACAAAACTTGTCACAGATCCAGACAGAGCTGCTTGCAGAGTCCCGGTTGCTGTTCCTTGGGTCACCGAGGCTCCTTTGAGCTCCTTGTTTGTGAATGCAAAAGACTGCATTGACACCGCCCACTCCAGTTGTTTGTATAACTGTGAGACAGAGACAGGGGCAGAGGTGGTTGGTGTGTAAGTAGCAGAACGTCGATTGCCAGCCGCACATGCATCTCTATCATCACTAGTGTCACATTCAACAATTGTTAAAAATTCACGAGATGAACTTATCAATCCACCGATAGATTGTGAAGATCTATCTCGTGACATAATTGTTGCTCCAATTTTCGTGTCCACTTCGTTATTTGTGATAGTGATATCAGCTCCAATAGTGATTTTATAAATAATCAAGGAGGAGGAGGAGCTTGACTTAAATTGTATGATACCTGGTTTTGAAGATTTCAACTTGAAAGTCATTGCCATGCTTCCAGTTGTGACAAAGGGCACAGGCATGTAACTGGCTGTGGTATCTAGTGGATTTGTAAATGTCCAGCAATTGAAAGAGTTTGATGAATCGACAGTTCTGCTATCTAATGAATAAATGAGATCAGGATGATCTTGATCACTTGCTTCTACCTTGCCAACAAGAATAGCTGTACTTAAACTGGCTGATGCACTGTTTTCGGGAAGCGAAAAGACTGCATCTGTCGCGACTGGCATATCATTGACATCTGTCACAGAAATGGCTACACTTGCACTGGCAGTAAGACCACCAAGATCGGTAACAATAACTTCAATTGCGTAATTCTTCAGTACCTCAAAATCAAGTTCTGGAGTGCCCGATACCATTAAACTTGCTTGCATATTTGAAGATGTTGCTGAATCTACAATTTTGAATGGGTTTGGATTTAGGTTGGCAGCGGATACCAGAGAAAAGGTAAGCGAGTCACCTTTGTCAGGGTCCGTTGTCTTGATTGTACCAATATTCACATTGTTGGCAGACATTTCTGGAATATCAAAATCAGACACTCCTGTAGAGGCGTCGGTGGTTGTGTATGCGCACGCAGTTTGAATTGGTACATACCTTGGTGTGACAGAACTGCCTTGATCTTTCCACGAGTAGACCGCGCAAGGAGGTTCATTTGCATTGGTAACCTTGACGGTCAAAATGCAGCTAACTGCGGAGCCCCCGCCTTGGCTGTCGTCACGAACTTCAAGAACAAGCTTGTACACGGGCTCAGTTTCAAAATCCAACATTCCGACCACACTCAGCGTGCCCTTGTATGCATTGTCATTGATTTCTGGAGCAAGTACTTGCTCAATCGCGAATTTGTTGACCATAGTGTTCCCATTCTGACTCAGAATACTGTACTTCAGAGTTTGAAATTGGGTAGAAACATCTTCATCAACAACAATCAGTCTATATTCACCAAGATCGGTAAATGGGACAGGCAGTGCATCGTTCAAGGGAGACGGCGTATGCTCCACAATGCTGCGGACAACGGAGCACATAGGTTGCGTTTCAGGTTTAAATTTTGGAATATCGTTTTCATCAATCATTGTGATATTCAACAAACCTACTGTCATGATTGGATCGCCTCCCATCCACCCACTATCCGTAACTTTTAATCTCAGATTAAATGTGCCGTCGTTACCTGGACCACCGCTCAGTGTGAAGTGCTCGTGATTCTTTAACGACATCTGGGAACATGACGTGGCAACCATTTTGGAAGACGCTAGGTTCCATTGTTGACCACCGATGTAGAAGTCTTCTCCGCTAGAAGCAAAATCACCACCTGGAGTGTCCATTTGGATTCTAACTATAGTACTTTTACCACCGCCGTTGTCGAAAGAAACAACATTACCTGACACAATTGAGTTGTCTACATCCAATGTTGTACCAGTCGCCATCGCAGCAACAACAGCTCTACACTGTGCTTGTTTCAATTTTGTGGGTGCATATGTACCTGGAACTCCACCTCCTGAACATGGTGCCAGTGTAGCTCTGTCTTGAAATACAACAGAACCATCTCGTGGATTCTTGAAGGGCTTACCCTCCAGCCACATTGTCAAAGCGTTGTCTGGAGCATGTGTTGGATTGTCACAATTTCTTCCATTGATTGTACTCTGGTGGTTTTCAGGTGCAACACGGTCTACCCACACACAGTTATTTTTGCCTTTAGCAGTGCACTCTGCTTCCGTTGCGGAAGAACAGTTTCTTGGCGTTTGTATTCCATTGAAATCAACGCGGCAGGCATAACCTTGATTGTTCACGGCAATTTTCCAAACATCCGTCAGTGAATCTTGTTCCACGAAAAAAGTCTCACCGTAATTATCAGCAGGCTCAATTTCCCATGTATGTGTATCGCCTCGATCCGGGTCTGCAGCCAGCAATCGGTTAACAACGATTCGATCAGTCTTGGCAAACTCTGTTAGAGCGGCGGTGTAAAATGGTTCAGATGGTGGATCGTTAACATCAACGATCTTGATTGACATTTGATACAACGACGATGCGCTGGGGTGGTTGCCATGTGTATGTACCGCGTGGGTGGGCATCACAGCATCGTCTGCCACAGTCACCGAGAGTACAAACAGTGTTTGTGTTTCATAGTCAATCCCAAGTCGGTTCAACAAAATATTGAAACCAATGATGTTGGTACCAGCAGAGTTAACAAAAGTATGTTCCACAAGCCGAAACAGTGGCACATTATCGCTGTCGACAGGGTTTGAAGTAGGGTCCAACGTATAGATAGGTCGTTGGCGCACAGCATCATTATGCAAAATACCATCATACACTTCGTCATCAATAAGTGGAACAGTTGTTTGATCGGGATCTGCGGCGCTTGCAATAGCATTAATCTGCGAATCTTCAGCCAACAACCGATCCACAGTCATGAAATCAAGTGAAGGCGCTTCGTTTGAATCTACAAGTTGAATGAATATATCTAGTCTCTGTTCAAAGTCGGCATTTCCTTCATTGTCGTTCATCGATACCTCAAGCCCGTACCAACCACTAACTGCTACAGCATGTCCTAAATGAGGATGATTTACACAAGTCTGACCCGAGTCACAATCTAAACTCAAAAGTGTGGGGTCACAAGGTTTTGTTTGTACACCAGCAACTGAAGAATCAGTATCGACAGCAGCTCCACTTGTACCACACACTTGAATTCTTGCAATTCTTGACGTTTCATAGTCTGTACTGAAGCCACTTGCAACTGCAATGCGGGATCCTGCAAGTCGAAGCGGTGTATCATCACGATTGTATCTCTGAACTTCCGTAAATATGGGATTTCCCCAGTTCTGTTCAGGATCACCAAGAAAAGTACTAAGGTCTGGGCCCAGAGAGGTACCCTGAGTCATTCCTTCCGCTATATCTGGAATCACAAGATATTTATTTTTACCATTTAAGCCATCACCCATGATTTGCCACCCATTGATACTACCCGTCTTCCAATAAGGGGCCTCGTTCACATCAGTGACATGTATGATCTGTGTGGCAGGATCGCCTGGTAATCCATTTGAATCAGTTGCGATCATGGTGATGGCAACTTGTTTCAAATTATTTGGTGGATCGTAGTCCAAAGCATTTGAATTATCTGGATCGTACGTGACCAGTCTTAATTTTGGTTTTACCCATATGACGTTGATGTTGGACTGCTGTGCAATTTTACAGGCGGCCTGACCAACAGAATTAACACCTGCATCAAGTGGACAGGTCTCATGAATGCTGCAACAGCCTCTCACAATCTTAAATATACCAGGTGGTGATTGACTTTGAATGGCAACTATCAGGTCATCGTTCTCTGGGTCCGAGCTTAATACTGTGTGCTCAAATTCAACCATATTAGCACCGATACGCATCTGCCCCTGCTCAGTAATATAGACGCTTCTCTGGCTAACCATCACATCAGGTGCTTCATTGACATCATCAACCAAAATTACCATCTCTCCCTGCGCAAAAAGTTTGGGATTCACAGGATCCTTGGCGGTTACTGCCAGTGTGAACTCGCCTTGCAACTCTGCATCAAGCTTCGGACAATTATACAGAGTTGGACAACGCAGTTGCAAGTGAGGAGCTTTAATTACAGCTACACGAAGGCCTCTCTCCACAAGTATTGGAGCTGTGACCTCAATCTGTACCGCCTTTGCCCATACAGCGACATCAAAGTAACGGTACATACGTTCGTCATTTCGCCACTTGTTTCCGTTGAATTCGAGATCGATACCAAATGTTTCGACTCCCTCTTCACTCACAGAGTCAAGTTTTTTCACGTAGGCCCAGTTGCCGTCATCTTTCTGATACTTGACTTTAAACTTTTCTACCACAGCACCTCTTGGCACATTTTTCCCTTGGCTAGCATCGTAGAAACCACTAGCTGATCCTGACGTAAATGCTGTCGTTGAAACTAAGGAAGCTTCTTTAGTATGCACAAGTCTACTGAACCCGCACATCTCACTGCGGTGATCGAACGTCCACGAACGACAGCGACATTCAACGGTGTCCTCATCAGAGTCATCCTCTTCTTTATTGCAAATATCACATTGAACCTGACATGATTCGTAATCTGGTGTTGGGCCCCAGACAACATCATCGTCGTTTTTGACATAGTTGTAAGACTTCGAAACTTGAATTGCTGGTGCTGCCATGACGACAACACCGGTGATCATTGTCAATTCAGAAACTTGGCTGCCAGATTCAACAAAGTCAATTTGGTACTGATTTGATTGAAATGTGCTTGATGTTGTCGATGTGAGTGCATTGGATTCTTCTATATGCCCAAGTTTTGTCGCTGGATGAATATATAAATCGTCTCTTGAATCAATTCCAAACGTCGGCATATCAATCGGATTGACACCTACGTATCTAGCAGGTTCAAATGTGAGCTTATTATCCATATTTCTATTCCCCGAGTCGGAAACTGACAATACCAAATCGTGAGGACCGTCAGGATCGAAGGCACCAATTGGGATGCTTGGAATCAGGCATGTTCCTTCACAACTAGGTGTATTACATGAACATCTTTTCATGCACTGATCATGACTGTCACATGCACAACCAGGAATTCGACCACCGTCTGCTGCACAGACACTGCTTTCCTTGAGACGCCCATATAACCTCTGTACTAACGGATTAAAAGCAGGTTCTGTTTCACCGTCAAGAACTTCTACATGAATGAACATGGACGTTTGACCAAAGTTCTGAATGGTAGAAACACCGTTGACTGTAACAATAGTAGGCGGTGGAGATTGTCGCAAAGCTACCGCAATCTCAATGGAGTACTGATGCTGCAGTGAAAATTGAACACCCATCTTATAATTGACCATTCCAGCACACGCATCGATTGTAAATGCTTCCAATCCATCCTGTCCATTCAATCCAGGTAGCTTGTGACCCTGTTGCAGTCTGAACTGCAAAGTTTTCGGATTTGCTTCTGACAAAGCTTTTGTGAT
>Ga0115005_10004663_pt1 | contig 10811 bp, 4 predicted proteins | sample ArcOceMetagenome_FD_87163 | JGI IMG/M metagenome (GOLD analysis project Ga0115005, IMG submission 87163) | Marine eukaryotic phytoplankton communities from Arctic Ocean - Arctic Ocean - Greenland ARC118M Metagenome | ecosystem: Environmental > Aquatic > Marine > Oceanic | place: Arctic Ocean...
TAAAAGGCCGACCTTTGAGCCACAGTTTTATGAGGCATGTTAGTATTCGGCTGGGTATCAAGAGTTGCTGGCTGACCAAACAGGAAGTCATACTGGCAAAGTGAGAGATCATCCTCGTTCGGAATACCATCCTGTTTCCCTGACGCTTTCATCCTCCAGTTTTGTTGCTCACTCCCACTCCCCATCGCATCATTTGTTCCATCTAACACTCTAGAAGGGTGTACCAGAGAGCTATCTTGCCAAAGCCGCATAGGTCTTGAAAGTTGATTGACCAATATATAACGAGGACATATCCTGACGATCTTCGTATACTTTGACAACGCGCCTGGTGCCACACTCACAATTGCTGCCACCTCCAGCTGTCTACCATCAAGACAATGCATACCAATAATTTGAGTTACTCCAATTGAATCGAGACTAAAGCCTCTTGACCACTCTGAACATCTATAGGACCTCCAATGTGGATCTACAAGTTGCAAAGACAGTCCGTTTAATCCACCAAAGGGCTTGGAGTCTCTATAATTGAACATGAATGCCAAAGTTGCCAATTTCTCGAGATGGATTTCATTTGCGAGTAGTGTAGTATACTCGTCCATGTTCAATCTTTTTCTAGCACCGTGCAAAGCCCCAGGCCTCCCTGGAAAAATTGTTCCATGCGTAGAACCTATACTGAACTTATTTCGCTTGCTCGAATCTACCGGCTTTGAACCATCTTTGGAGGCAGATTGGATAGATCCGCTGACAAGCTGTGAAGATTTTTCTTGTTTGTATCGGAGTGCATGTTCGGTGGTGTTTATGATCCAGTATGGGCAACTAATGGTGATATGCCTTTGACCTCCAGCTCCGTGTTTATTCTCAATATCAAGATTTAATCGCTGACCAATAGAGTCAACCACCGTTGTTGTAGATGCAATGGCTCCCAGAGCGAACTTTTGATCTTCAAGACCCGTTGGACCTTTCAGGAGTCTATCACTATCACCATTAGTTTCGCCCTTCATAGGACTTCCCTCTGTTTCAAAGTCGAAGCTTCTGGTTTCTTGCTCTTTCATATGTTTCATAATGTTTGATCCGTGATGAATGAGTGCTCCTTCACCGTTGGTTCTACAATACCCCAAATTCACCAGCATTAATAATGGCGAGTCAAGACCAACAGTGTGGATGGGAACGCTTTCCCCAGGCTCGAGATCTCCAACCCAAACCACTTTATGTTTCACAGCATGCATTAGTTCGTACCTAGCTGGCTCGGGGAGTAAATTTTCAATCACGATCGGAGGATGAATGACAAGGGAATAGGCTACTGGGCCATGAATGTCTGTGTTCGAATCATGCTTTCGAGGCATAGTCATTTTTTTATCGGATGAATCGCAGTGATCAGCTTCAAGTTCTCCTACGACGTCCCTTGAACATTTGGACCTCTTTAAATCTTGGCGTGCAGAAACAGTACCATGACCGTCGAAGGGGGGCACCATTGGGCTTCTTTTCACTTCCACACAGTAACAGAAAGGAAGTACGGCCCAGTCACTTTTTGCAGTGATGGGACAAAAGAGATGGTATTGAGTAGCTATTTCTTGCATGGAAACGGTGCCATTTTTGAAGAGCTCTGCAGACTCTTCGATCAAACTGTGAATGTTCACTGGGCGCGAACAATAGCCGATTTTAGAATCTTTTAATCTCCCAGGTGCATCGCCTTGGTAGGAACGCTGCATCTCAATTAAAAGCCCCTCTTCGGGTTTCATCCAGATGCATCCAAGATTGGAGCCTTCGGCATGGAGAGCAGCTTCCATCAGTGAAATCGGGACGTGGTAGATTTCACCAGGGTGGACTTCTTGTAAATCACAGTCTTTGTTTGGTGCATCATCGTGTGTAGATTCTAAATCGCGTTCAGAATTGAATTTATCGAGACACTTTGGATCGAAGTGAAAAGCCAACCAGATTTTATGACAAGTTTTGTTAATAATCTCCACAGGGCTTGAAAGGGTTACTTGTCGACCGCCTTCGAATGTTGACACTTCTGTCAGCAAAGATAATGCATTTGCTAGCTGCCAATCATTTGATAATTTTGACTGATGATATAAAAATATGAACACGTGTGTAACATCAGCATAAGATAAATAAAGCGATGTTCAAAGTGCTCAAAAAGTTGCTTACCCGGACTGAATCGCACCGTGGAAAAAGGCTGACAAACCGTTTCCCATTCTTGTCGACACAAATAGAATGACACCAATTCATGCCGGGAACTTGAACATCGATGTAATGAGATGAGTCTAATTCAGTGTTCCCGGGTGATCGCTCATCTTCAAACGCATCTGATGATACTTCCACAACTTGAAGGTTTCTAAAAACGCTTCTCGTCGCGGGAAACGATAGAGCGGTGGATTCGAGATGTTCAACGTAACCCACCGCGAGTTCCTCTTTGTCGTTAGCACGCTGATGAAAACGCAGATGGTAACCAGACAAATTTATCAATGAATAGGCCACGCGCTCGTGAGAGGATAGAGTGAGCACTTTTTCGTGCTCAACAGGGATTGCATCACCACTGGAAGAAAAAATCTGCTCCGTCACCAATCTCTTTGTCATCCCGACCTTGCTTCTGTCGAAAGTTTGTTGACTGACTGACAGTGGGGTTGATACCTTACCTTCTTTCTCGAGAATCTTGAAAATAGAGGTGTACAGAGCTCCAGTGGCGAAATCCATGGTTTCGAGAAATGCACCGCTAATATTCACATGGAATGGGCATTCCGAGTTAACAGTTACTCCCTGTCCTCGCTCTGAAGACTTCTCATATAAGATGCTGCATTTGTAAGGCTCCAGAAGTGGTTCCCAACTCCTTGTTGGCCCACTCTTGTAGTAATCGATCCACAATTGGACGTCAGCACAGGCTTGGAAATCCAAACTACCCTCATTGTTAGCGCGACGCATCTTGAAATCTGACATACTATATTGGAGCTGTGAAATGTAAATATTTGCTATGGGCAAATGCATTCCAAGGACAGGCTCACAGATGACAAATCGAAAGTCACAAAGCCTGGCCGAGACGCTAAACGAGACCTCTTCGTCGGAGCACTCTGCCGCGTTATCGACATTTTTCTGTTCTGGATAAGGTCCCACAAAATTTGTCAACAAGCCTACCGCATCTTTCAAGTGCTCCGGGCTCACGATTATATCACACGTTGCTTGCCTATTCCATTTTTTACGCAACCTAATTCTTGGATTACACACTGTTGGTTCTGGCAAGATAATAGGCTCAACTGGACTCAAGCATGTTTCGATTCCGTCAAGATCCTGGTCGAAGTGATCCGAGGTCAGAGAAGAGAGAGACACGTTCATATGCTTCGTATCAACATATTTTTCGAAAATGATGTGCATATTAAGGTTTGTTGTGAGGATCTGCAAACTTTTATCCGCATTGTTCAGCTCCTTCAAGTTATATTCTGACATAGGATTGGAAAGGAATAGCATCTCCATGCCTTTTGTGACAATATTTTGCGACCAGAAGCCATAATCTATGGTTCTGTACCTGTACGAGACTCCTCCCAATTGGCTTTTGAGTAAAAGCTTACTGCAATTCTTATCAAGGGGGTCAGACGGGATTGCTATGCTCGGATTTACCAACCACAGTCGCACGTCCAAGTCCAAACAAGGCTGCTGATTTACATCATGAGTCCAAGCGTTGCAACTCTTTATACATTCAACGCGCTTCCTCTCAGCTTCGAAGTACGGATTGCCAAATTCAGGATACATAAAATAGGAGCTGAAGTACTCCAGCAGTATCCAGAAGAATGCAAGGTCAGTGGTACATGAATCAAGAGCAGCAAATCCTACATTTACAAGGCAATTTCGGTCGGGCGTCATGAAGACCGTTAACTGAAAAGGAGACCCCAAATTATCAGAAAAGTCGCTCATGCCTCGGTCCAAGCCCCAAATCATGTCAACGATAGTGCTCGGTTTCGATTGTCTCCGCGGAACGTTAAAACAATCCTCAAAACGAGTCGAATTTTCCCGAAGATCTTGAACGTGAAAGTCTCCGGATGCACAACCTATTCTCATGACTCGATCTTTATCAAAATCAACCTTCAAGAGGAATGGCTCAGCTTGAAGACTGACAATATCGTTCATTGGATCAAACATATAACCACATCCAAGAGTTTTGGAAAAATAATCGGGAGAATCAAAAGAACAGCGCCAAGATAACTTTGCCACCGAAATAACCAGTTCCATTTCCTCTTTAATACCAATAGATAGACGCTCTACGAAACTTGCTGTTCCATATTCAGGCCAATTAGATGGACACGCTGGAACTTCAACAGCACGGACAATATCCTGTAATGAGTACGGGAAGAGAACTGGCATCTCTTGCATATTACCATACCACATTGAAAGTAAAGCGTAAAACTGAGACATTTGAAGGTGCACACTGAAGGGTGCACCTTCAACAGCACCCTCTTCGGCAAAGGTTATTTGATCCTTGATTAAAATCCGAAGTTTTGATCCAACAAAATCTGCAAAAACCTCTAATTGCACAGGGTCTTCAGTTGTCACCTCTCTCCATCGACGAGTACATAGACGTGTTAAATGCTTTCTCTTCGAAAATAAACCCTCGGGAAGAACATCAGATACGGCGAAAACAGCAGAATCGTTCACGATGTCTTGAATCTTCAAGAAATGAGCAAGATAAAACAAATCTTGACTTTCTTTGTCTGCTTCAGAGTGCTCACTCGACGACAATCCCGTGAAAATTCTCAACTGTTCTGCTGAAACATTTACTCGTAGTATCGAGCCAGGATCAAAGGGTGTCATAACGACATGGTTCAAATCGTCATACACAACAGAATCGGACTGGAGGTCGAATGTGAAGTCAATAAAATCATTTTCTTCAACGTCATTCATTTCATTTTTGCTCTCTGTGTCATCAGCATCGACTGTATCAACGCCAAAGGTAGGTAACGGGAAAGATTCAGTTTCGTAACTGTTTGAAAGAATAACCTTCGGTGAAGTGAATCCAATTAGGTCTGCACATTTGCTGGTCTTTGGACAAATAATTATAGAGTCTAAAAGGTACACCTGAAAACTAAATGGATGTGACGGGGTAGATCTTTCACTAGAAACAGTGAGATTGTCAGAATGGACTGACACAAAATGGCCTAGACCATACCGGGGATTGAGAAAGAACTGAAACTGTTATACCAACAATAACATCCTGATGTGTAAGATGTCCAGATTCTTAAAATTCAGTGTTAGTCATGTCTGAGAACTTACCAGTTCTGTAAGGAAACGCCTGAGAAATACTACTCGAACTCCTGTAAGGAGTATCAACAATTCACTTGGTATTTGAATGGTGTCATTGGATATCGTCATTCTCATCTCAAATGCACAATCTGAATTTGAAGTCGCAGAATCCGACTCGATCACCTTCTCAAAGATCTGGCCTTCAGGAGATAGATCATAGAGAAATATTACATCACTCCTAGCTATAACCTGCAACTTCTTCATTTCATCTCTAATAGCATCACTTGACACAATATCTAGTGACAAATCATGTAGGCGTGCCTTGGCAAAAGGTTGAAATCCGTCAGTGCATAGGAGAACTTGAACCTTTTCAAAATCTACACTTGCAGAAATAGACTCCAAAATTGATTCTTCGTCATACGCATACGCAGGCGAACCTGAATTACTTTCATCCTCAGCACCGATGCTATGGCTAAGCATCGATAAGGCCTCTATTGCATTTGTGAAGTCTAAATCTGAGAAGTGCAAGTCAAAGAAACCAACAGTTGCTTGAACTGATCGCACTAAACGAATACAGTATCCCCTTCTATCCAAGTGATCTTGAATCAAAGAATCACGAGAAAGGTCAGGCATATTTAGTCCTCCTCCTCCAAGCTCGTATCCTGCCTCGTGCTCATTAATAGCAAATAAGAGACCCGATTGAGAAGTAGCATTTTGCAACACAGGTGCTGCACTGGTAGATATAGATAAGAGATTCCTCCCTCCACCATTTCGAATTGAAAACGAATCGATTCTACCCGATAGATTCCAGTCATACGAAAATTTTTCAGCATCAACTACCAAACCCACGGGTAAATCCAAGATGAGAGAATTAGACCATTCTATCGAACCCATAGGTTCTAGGTTCAGGGAATATTCAACTGCTTCGAAAACAGTGTTCTTGATCAGGCAATCCATAATCTTGTCACTTTCTTTGCTTTTAGCACCCTCATCTTTTGAGAAATAAATGCCAGGACATAGCCCGACAGAGCTGGAAATTTCTTTCGAAGATCGAGCAGCTGCTTCCATTGCTCCAATACTGTGGATAAATCGATCGACAACAAACACTAAACACTTCTCTACGCAATCGCTTGACACCCCGATAGAAGAAATGCGCCCGCGAGCAATATTCATTGCCTCCAAAGCAGCAGTGCTCGAGAATGGTGGTGGAAAGCAGACTAAGAGAGATAAAAGGTCCACTAATATTTCTCGAAGAGCAATTTTCCGTATTTCTATCAATGATCCACCAGCGCCGTCTAAGGGAGAACTTCCTTGCCCCAAAGCCACCCGAAGGGATCTGATTTGAAATTTGAGCTTGAATCTTCTCAGCTTTGCACAAACTGCTAAGCGCAACATAGAGCGCCTAGGATTACGGCCCGCTTCAGGAGTAGCAAGAACTTTCCTTTTTAATTCAGAAAATGCCGATGCCATGTTTTCAACGAGACGCTCCGACAAATTTAATTCTACAGGCGACGATAAAACCGTCAAATATTGACTCGAACGCTCCGGTCCGAAACTTCCATAGTTCCGAGAGAATAAAACTTCACCTTTTAACGGTGCATCAAGCATTCTGCTTTCTCCGAAAAGTACTTGGAGTTCTTGATACACAAAAAACTTAAAAGGAATTTCGTAGTGGCACAAAAAAATTAGATTTGTAATTGGGACAGTTATGCCCGAGACAAGTTGCAGCACTTACTGTATTATGAAAGGATGTGGTTGGGAAATCGGTCACAATCTTGCCAGCCATACTTTCCTTAAAAAAGGATCCTTGTCTGCATTCGATTTTTCCTAAACTTGTTTTGCACAACGCGATATGTTCAAGACAAGGCACCCTTTCATCAAAGATTGGAATTTCAACCACGAAGCCTTCAACTTGGACAAGAAGATCTACCACATTTTGTTCCGGTACATTCTGAACCAAAGACTTGGCTGCTTCATAGCGGATACAATCATATCCAGGCAAAGATGTGACGAAAGGCAAAGATGTTCGATTTGAAAAAACATCAGCTATGCTCTTCAGTTCTTGCAATATTGCGAAGTCTACCAGCGCACTTATCTTTCCAAGAGAGACTTGAATCATTATTGGTGAATCTGAGGCGTCGAGGGATTTATTTCTTATTTTCGCCCTCAGAAATGGAAGGCTCGCGTCCAAATCGTCCCAAATATGATAGTCTATGAGATCTCCAATACCTTGCGGTTTCAGATCACGCGCAGGAGAGAATGAGAAGGCATCAACCATCGAATGCGGAATTCTTCCTGTTTGCAATATAGGGATATTCCGCGCTTTACAGATTGCAGCATCAATAGATAAAGCTGTTACTTTCGCGTTTTCTCCCAAGTCATTATACACATACAATCTTGTCTTTAGAAGCGTCGCTGATAGAATGATGGTGTGGTTCGTACCGAAAATTCGAAGTCCTCTCTCATCAGCCGCATCGTCGTCACTATCAAAATTTTCGTCAAAGGAAAATGTTGATACCATAGACATATCGTCGGAGGTGCAGCTATTTTGTAAACCAGCACAAGCCTTGTCCACGCAAAGGAACAACTTCAATTCAGATAATGCAAACGTGACAGAAAATGAAACAGAAATAGTCTGTTCAGCATCGAGAAGAGGTTCTGAAGTCATTGTTTTTGTCGATGCTTCAAATTGTTCATCTCCCATAAGAACACTATCAAACTGGAACATGGTCTCAAGGTTACCTCTTACACTTCCCTCTTCAAAAGATCTCCCTTCTTCAATTGCGCTCAAATCAGAATTTGCATAGCGATGCTGTCGACCAGGCGGAATAAAACCAAGCGCATCATTCATTGTATCAATATTCAAAGTTTGTCTTCTCTGATGCTTCGGTGCTTTTCTACTTGTGATTCTTCCACTATCTGATCGAATCAGCGGCAGCGGCAGCGCAAGGGATTTTGTAGTTCGATGCCCTCTCACTGGACTGGTGGGAGGTGCATCAGCATTTGCAGATCTGGAAAAGCTACGACTTCCGGTCTCGAAAGAAAAAATGTCAGGTATTGACACATTTCTTTCCAAACTTTGTCTCGGTGGTTCTGGCAGGCCATCGATTGTACTAGTACCCTTTGTTGCCAAGACCCGATATAAAATAACTTGTTCGACTGGCAAGCTATCTTCCAAGATTTGCAAGTATTTCCTCTTCGCTTTCTTGGAATTCTGATCAATTTCTTCATTAGAAATGTTTTCAAAAGACGTTCCCACGTCAGAGTAAATATCGATGCTTTTTCGCCGATATGGATCCGTGTGAAATTCTTCCCCAATTTTGGCAAAATAATTAACAAGGGCCTTTCGGCGCATGGCATCTTTGAGTACACCGTTGAGAAGAGAATAATACACCAGTTGTTTGCAAAATATTTTTTTTGCTAAAGGTGTTTGGTCAAAATCTCTCAAGTCCCCATATGGCCGACCTTGTTTGATTTGTGACACACGAGTCAGAAAGATGCTTAGCAAGTTTATCGATCGCGTGGTTGGGACCACTACTACGCGATCTAAACGTACTTCCGTGGAAAAAAGAGCCGACGATTCTGCGAAATCAATGCCCCCGAAAGAAGATTGAGAATCACTTGTCCTCATGTGAGTCGTAGGACCTTCGGTAATACCGGGTATTGTAAATTCTTCAAGTTCTGTTTGTTGCTCTGAATCAATAGATCTTTCTTCTTCGTCACCTTGCACCTTTCGTCTCTTCTCTCTCTTCCCACGACGAGACCTTCTCTCAACAGTACAACTCTCCGAATCTTCATTCATTGTTTCGTCTAAAGCCTCATCTTGAACTTGTGGCTTCTCCTCTTCAACCTTGACGACGGTGATACCAGTTTTCCTCAAGCACATGTACACACTTGCATTTGACGGTTGCACAATGTACTCATCTAAAACTGGTTCTACAGCACAGTTTTGATCGTGAGAGACTTTCTTCACAAACACACCACAGTTTGAAACACTAAGTTTTTTCCTTATGCAGTCATCTGTGGATAGATCACTCTCAGATATAAACGAATCTCTATGTCGTTTCCTTTCCACCCTCACTGGTGAATTTGCAGCTGATCCCTCCTCTGTGAAGACCTCACTCTCATCCTCTTCATAACAGTATTCACCAATCTCAATTATATCAGTATGAAGTCCTATCTCAATTCCATCTTGGACCATGATTACTTGAATATTTCGCATGGATGCCTTGAGCCCATTCCCCACACGCCAACCAACAGAGGACGCAAAAGACCTTACAAACTGTTGTAGGTAAGTCGACTGAACGTCTTCAGTATCCTCTTCTGGATCAATTCCATTCTTCCGACTGAAAAAATCACTCTTTCGCTTTTCAAATTCTGCAGGAGTAGGAATATCCTTTTTCTCTCCATGTTTTTTTTCCGCGATACGAATCATTTCCTGTTTCCATCGACGCTCATCCCCACGCAATCGGCCAAACTTGACCGGTTTCTTACTTTTGGCGTGAAAATTTGCAAAACCACCGTGTTTACTCTGCAATTCCTTCGCCATGCAACTCTCGAACCGCAGCCGTATGGTAACATCCCGCAATTCAATCTGTACCGTATTATCCCCTGCACCGAGTAAAAGATTCTTCCACGGTACCGTCGCTCTGCAATATCCAATAGTACCATCAATCAACTTTAGGTTGACCAATGATGAGAAAGAGGGTTCTTTGTCCACAAAGATTTCCTTGCTCAGGAACATCGCCAGGTCAATGTTTGCATCTTTGTCCTTCCAATCATTGAGGAGAGGATCAAAGGCTTCTTTACGGAGGTTGACATTCTGGATTTTCAGATCACCGCTCCATAGACCGAGTGAAAGCTGATTATTATCAAACTCAAAGTATGTTGCAAGAAAGTCGGTAAGCCGCTTGGACGGTCGAATGCTGTTCATTGTGTAATTCTTATCAAACGTAACTCCAAACTAGCCGTGATATATTCTGATGGATTGACGTTGTGTGTTTGATACGGTCTCGTCTTTGTGTTTGTTAGAAGCTATTGGTTCTTCTTTCTCGCTTGTCCCAAGTCCCAATGGATACAGTACTTTTGAAATACAATCAATGATTGATACGATTGTTGGAGTCTGCAGTAGAGAGTACAGTAGTAGGTAGTAGTAGAGAGAGAGAGAGGTGCAGTCTTTTTTGTTTCGCTGCAACTAAGGCACTAAATATTCAAATTCAAACTTGGCGGTTCTCTATACCGATTTAGCCAATTTATCAATGTCAACCAATATTCAATATTCACCCAGATCTTTTATCAATCTGTTCTAACAATGATTATCTCTCTATTTGTACGGTAGTATGTTAGGTGCAGTCTCTGTTGATTTTTCTTCCTTGATGCGGAGGTCGCAATTAGTGCAGGTAGGCAAGGTGAATGTCAACGGAAGAATATGATGTTTGAACTGTGAACGAAACAGAAGCATTGTCTTTTCAGATTAAAATAGCCTTGAATACCTGGAATACAGTACTAATAACTAATTGTAATACTAGCAAACCATCTCACTTGTCGTTATTTTAAAGGTTATGATCCTATCCAAACGCAGGAAA
>Ga0115005_10004666_pt1 | contig 10810 bp, 10 predicted proteins | sample ArcOceMetagenome_FD_87163 | JGI IMG/M metagenome (GOLD analysis project Ga0115005, IMG submission 87163) | Marine eukaryotic phytoplankton communities from Arctic Ocean - Arctic Ocean - Greenland ARC118M Metagenome | ecosystem: Environmental > Aquatic > Marine > Oceanic | place: Arctic Ocean...
AATAGATACACTTATTCAACTCAAAATCTGATGGAGCTGAGCGATACACTTGAGATAGATCCCGAAAACGAGGATTTGGAAAATCAATCTGAAGCGACGAGGATGGCATTTCAAACAGTCAAGCGAGTAGCAGCCATTTCTAATGCAACTAAATTGCTCCCAATTACTTGCGCGCATATTGACGCAGTGACTTTTATTGGGAGAGGAGGATTGAGGTTCGCCCAAATGCTTGCAGAGCTTGGCGGAAAAGTGTCCGTTCCAACGACGTTGAATTCTCAATCGGTAGATCGGAGGAGATGGGAAGAACTGGGAGTTGACGCATCTCTTGCAAAGAATGCAAATGCAGTTGGTGATGCTTACTTGAAACTTGGTGCGGAAATGAGCTTTACATGTGCGCCATATCTGTTGCCCACAAAGCCCTCCTTTCAAGACAACATAATGTGGGGGGAATCAAATGCGGTCGTGTACGCAAACTCTGTTCTTGGCGCTAGAACTGAAAAGTACGCTGATTACTTTGATATCTGCGCTGCAATCATCGGAAAAGTGCCAAATATTGGCGTGCACCTCGAGTCCAACAGGCAGCCAAAGATTGTGATCGATGCAACACCATTCGTTCAGCAGCACATCCTTCCATACACTGGTAATGCTGCCGATTCGAGCATTGATGCATTCTTTCCTGTGATGGGCTGGTTATGTGGTAATCTATCAGACGGGCATATTCCTCTAATACTCGGCTTTGACGGAATAGACGTGACGGAAGACAATTTGAAAGCATTTTGTGCCGCTTATGGAACGACCGGGACAGCACCGCTCTTTCACATGGCCTACGTTACACCAGAAGCGAAATCCGACACCAATGTTGTTCAGATGCGTGATAATTGCAGGGGAAATTGCGTGGAGGTGAAAATGGACGATGTTAGAGATGCTTATATATCTCTTGATAGTGGCAATATTGGCAACGACAGTGAAGAGATTGATCTTGTGGCGCTTGGAAATCCACACTTGAGCATTACTGAATTGAAACTTTTGTCGGAAAGGATAAAATTGGACGGACGGCCGAAAAAATCAAGCGTGGAAGTTATTGCTACGCTTAGTAGAAAAGTTCTCGAGAAAGGGAAAGAGTTTGGTTACACAAATGAACTTGAAAAGTTTGGAGTTAAGTTTATCAATGATACATGCTGGTGTATGTTACTCTCTCCACCGATTATCCCCGAAGATTTGAATGCAAGAATATTGACAAATTCCGGTAAGTACGCCCATTACGGTCCGGCACTCACAAACAGAAGTGTACGATTCGGATCATTCAATGATTGCATTGAAGGTGCGAAAACAGGGAGAATGAAAGCCGGAAAGACGGCCTTGCCTGTGTGGATCAGATCGTTCGCAGCTCGAGCTTTCACTCTAGTAGCAAAATAAATCATGTTGTTAATTGGCATGAGACTCGACGTATGTTATAATTATTTTATCGCTCTTCATTAATAACATGTTCAAAGTCCCATGAAAAACCAAGTTGTTCTAGATCGCCTATGCGTCGCTTATCCAATTGAGATGGAGTTCCCTCCTTGTATCGGTGAAAGAGAATCCTTTGTTCTCTCGTCCACAGACCAAGATCATAATGTGGACTGGTGTAGTCAATAGGCACATCACAATTCCCGTGAATTTCTTTGAATGCTGCCAACTCTTCAAGCCTGCACATCCACAACTTGAGATTACACGAAAACACGTGAGTTTCATGGAAAGCAAAAATAATTCTTCTATTTGGACTTTCGTAATGCACTTACCGTATCGTACGCACTATTTCCAAATGATAAATTATCCATTGCCAAGTCTAACCCAATCGTTAGCAATTCTTTCTCCTTAGTCTTTGACAAAGTTGTTGGCAGAACCAGTCCGTGACTATAAGTTTGTCTTGTTTGTTGATATAATTGGCGCTGTAATAGAATCCATTGTCCTAACTTCTTGTTGCGGGGGTAAGCTGGTGGAACGAAGCAATGTCCATGAGTTTCCTTAAATTGTATCAATTTCAGTTTCATGTTTTCCCATTCCACTTTGCTCCCTGGCATTTGAAGTTTCCATTCAAATCCAATATCATTCAGCATGTCCATTCTACGTATTGTCATGGTTGTCTTTTTACCTTCTGTGAAAGCCGCGTGTTGCTTTCTTTGATTGTTGGCCCAAAGAGCAAGCCTCTGGCCACTAATATCATCTGAACCTATATTTGATAGCGCTCCCTGGCCTCCTTTTGTGTAATAACGACGAAGAGAAGCAAATCTAACAAGCCACGCTAGTTGCTCTGCCTTGTCGACCCTTTTCCCATGCAGTGAAATGTCGCGAAGATCACTGGGCAAGCTCCCTATATCATCAAAAAGATTCGATTCTAATTCCAAGACGGCAGGTATTCTTCCTGCCATACGAGGCAATTTCAATTGGCCGTCGTCCGCGTCTCTATCAAAACCGACAGTTTTTAAAGCAAGATAATGCCATTCTGGCATACATATCACAGGGCCGTCTCCTAAGGATAAGCTACTTTCTGACAAACGAAAATATTTCAATTTCTGCTCTTCCAGCCAGTCGTCGAGCTCTTCAGAATACCAGAGACATCCAGAAGTCAGATGAAAATCACCATTCGCTTTACGATACCTCAACAAATCGTGATACATTTCCCACCATTCGTATTCTTCTTCCAATTCGGCCGTATTGTGACTACTTTGCGAGTCAGGCGACCAGACAAATCCAAGCCTATTTAAATTATCTCGAATATCAAATTCTTCACTTTCTAAAAGCCATTCGTTGCCTACTTGAAGACGAAGGTTTTCGTGCCTATATTCCCATCGCAATCTTTGTTGAAAAGTATACAACGTCAACATATCTGCAAATTTGTCAGTTGAATATACATCTTCCAGCGTAACATCACACCGGCCAGTTTGTCTATGGTGTTCTGTCAACAGTCTCATTTCAAGCTTAACGTCATACTTGTAATTTTCGACATCCTTCCATGGCGAAGGCAACGACTCATCTAGGGCAAATTCAAATTCGATCTCGACAAGTGCTCGAAATCTGTATGGCGTGAGTGTACTTTTGAAATTGCGAAGGCCGGCAAAATATGCATCTCTTACTAGTTCATGTTGATGCCTTTGTTCGGCTATAAAATAGAGTAACGGACCAAAGTTTTCCGAATCCAACTTTGCAGCTATATCAAAATGCCCTTGTTCATTCCTGAAATCTTTCAAGAGCGAAAACATTCGTTCCCATTCCTCGTCAAACATACTTTGCCGCACAGTGAACTTTCCGTTCTGACTATTGTCCACAAGCGAATTCAGATCGAAACCCGAGTTCCGAAGCATCTCAATTCTATCATTTGTCAGTTGTTCCCCACAATCTCCTCCTTCCATAAATTTTCGATACAACGCCCGTTGTCGTTCCAACCATATTCCCAGCGTTTTGTGTTTTCCAATAGAGGGAACACGATCATTGCCATTCTCGTCTACAAAAGTTTTGAGCTCCTTGCAACGTTTTCGAAACGTTCTAGGCCTTGCGCCTGCACCAACACCTTCCCAATTCATGCCCAAAGAGTCAAATTGAAGCCTATATTCTTTTGGAATCTTTTCAGGGTCATCTTGGTTGCGTTTTCGTATAGTATGCAGCCATCGACCAAGTGAAATATCATAAAGATCTTTCTTTTCTCCTCGAAGTCCATAATCGTAGGTCTGACATGTGAACCGGAATGGAACGTAGCAATCCCCATGTTCCGTGTAATAATTTCGAAGAAGATCCAATCGTATTTGATAAGAAATATGTTCATTGGCAGGGAAGTAGCGTTTGACTTCGTACTCAGCATTATGAAGCGTCGTCATGTTATATCCATACCTCCCCACACCTATAGTTTGAATATTTTGTGTTCCAGACCCAATCTCAGTTTTGATCTTGGACGATGGAGATTTTTGTGGTTGAACCAGCGTTGCAATAGATTCAACGGGTTCGTCATCTTGAAATTGTTCATCTTCATCTTTTGTCCGCTCCGGCAGACTATCTTCTGTGTCTTTGACAAGGTCTTCCTCCTCATCCAAGAATCGGGCCTCAGATTTGTCTGGAGACGACACAGGGGTTGTCAATGCCAACACATGCTCTAAATCAAACTCAACATCTTCAGCGCTGTCATCATCTCCATCGTCGTCGTCATCGTCATCGTCGTCCATCAGCCATAGTGACTCTATAGATTTATCACCACCAGCACTGTGAAGAATATGTGGACTCAGTCGCGAGCAGCTATGTAGAATTTGTGGTGCGAACGACTGAACAATAGTGGTGAAAGTAACACAGAGCAGAATTGAGATGCGACGTTGCTTTAAAATATGGTTTGCCATACTTTTCTAAACAATGGTGAATAGCAAAACGATAATGTGCTAATGTTTGTTTTGATGATATCTCGATCTCCTCTTGACAGGATGAGGCGAGTGTATATTACTTGTATTGTGTATTGTTGTGTGGATGCGGCGGGCGAAGGGCGAGGGCCGAAAGAGAAGATAAAAAGTTTATAACCTATGGTAATACTTCTTCTAGAGTAAGCATCTCAACTTCAAACTTCAAACTGCACAAAAAAAATGTAATATGTTTCGCTTCATTTTTATTTTGCCATTATTATTCTACCAGGGTAAATTCGGAAGACGGAATCGTGTGTATTACCAATCCCAATATCTGAAATATATTCAAGAAGAGAGAATATTAGATGTCATACTCCAGCAGCAGACGTGACTCAAACCGGAATTCGAAATAGATGCAAATTCCAATGGATAAAGATGGATGCATGAATGAATGGATACAACGTACCGTTATTAGTCACTGCAGCCGTATGATAACTGTCACAGGTAATTTGTGTAACGACTTGTCCTGTAAGTGCAGCCACAAGTCTCGGGACATGCTTCCACCCCAAGCCTGCCATCGTCGCCTCTTCCCCATCCCACCCCAGTTCCAATCATTATCATTATCATTCATCCTAAACATCCAACGCCATTATGAATGAGCATCCATACTTCCTTCCAAGATCCTAGTAACTCTCGCATTACTAGCCCTCAAAACTGGTTTCACAGCTCCTCCCGTCTCACTCACACCCGCAGCAGCTACTTTAGCACTCATATCCACCTGAGCCGTTTTCACCTTGACAAACACCTCTTTTGACAACTGCGATTGTAACATTGGCATTGCACCCCAATAGGACTGACCAAGTTGTACAAGTGATGATCGCACATCCTGCGCCTGGAATGCTTCCACGGACGGAGGAAGAGTTCTGGATGATTTGGTATATGTATGCGTGGGTGGAAAGGGTGGTAAAAAATTAGGAACGTAGGATGGCAGAGTTGTTGATTGGTTCGCGTTCGCATCATATTCCATGGATATATTGAGATTGTCTGTATTAGGATTGTGTCCATCGCGGTTGCGATTCTCCTCTTTGTTCCTGTTTCCATTATTTGCGTGATTGCCATCTTTGACATGGTCGTTGCCACTGTCTTGTTTCGAATCATCCTTTTGAGATTTGGCACGTTTGGAATTCGGTGATGTTGCATCGGTGGATGCGTTATTACCATCATTTTCTCGTTTTCGTTTTGCAGATGAGATGGCATTCTTCCCAGAGCTACTTTTGTCATTCTGCGTTGGGTTCGTTGCCGCAATAGCTGCACCAGCGGTATTTGCACCGACACCAGGACCAGTAGCAGAACCAGTGGCTGTAGAAGCTGTTCCTTGTGCCCCAGCGGCGGCAGCAGATGCAGAGGAAGGATTTGGCGTTGTCCTTCCATCCGATGATGGTGTTTTCCCTCCTTGAGAAATAGCATTTGTTTTTGAGTTTGCATCACTTCCAATTCCACCGCTGCCAGCCTGTGCATCTGCAGATATTGTTCCCGCTCCTGATCCTCCTCCTAATGTATTCGCTGCATCGTTGGTTGCATCATGACTACTAGAAGATGATCCATTGATGAAAGCCCTACTATCCCTACCGATTTGAATAGGAAATATAGGAATGGAATCATAATCGTCTAGGGGTGCATTCCACCCTTGTATTTCATTTTGATTCGCGTCAACTGACTGAGTCTGAGCTTGAGACTGCCCCTGTTGACTATTATTGACAATTGCATCATTGTCTAAACTATTTCCAAATAAGAATCTAGCAAGATCTCCCCATTCCCCCGTTGCATGAGCAGATCCAATTCCATTTGCTTGTCCATTTCCATTTCCATGCCCATGCCCATGCCCATGCCCGTATCCATTCACAAGAGCACAATCTTCAATGGCGCGAATGGCATCGAGCACATTAACGTGATCGGTGGACCTTCCCGAGTTTTCGACATTATTGCCAAGGACGCGTCCCACCCTTTCTAAATATTGTGTGAGAGAATCTTGTAGTACCGTGAGTGTGTTACTGGGCAGAGTATCGATGCCGAGGTGGAGTGCGACACGTGCGATGGATCGCTGGGTGAGGATTGCTTGATATTCTTCTGATAACAGCGGTGTCTCTGTTGCTCCTCCTCTCATTGTTTATTTAGTTTGATACGTGGACAGTAATCAGTAATCAATTCAGTAATGTGTAGCTTAACTTAGCTTATTGGAGCTTGGTTGAATTCAATTCAATTCAAGTAAAATGAAATAAAATGAAATTTGATTCTTGTAGTAGTCGTTGATCTATCTGAAGTGGTGTGGTTGTATTGAACTAGCAGTTGTTCATGCAATGCAGATTGCAGATTGGATAGCTCTAATACGGTACTCTTCTATCGCGATCCTCCTCATTGATTGAGGCCGGTTCGTTGGCCATCGGTGCAATTGGCAAGTCATTTTGGCGTCGCGTCCACGCACCTGAAATGGCCTAGAGGAGCCGCCAACAAAGAAGAGTGAAGAAAGAAAGAAAGAAAGAAAGAAAGAAAGAAGGTCTTCAAGATACGGAAGATGATACGCTGATAATTACAAAGTAATAAACTAATAATAATACTGTAACAACTCATGGATTTATATAATCTTAAACTACAAAGTCATCATTACTGCAATACGGCTGTTGATTACCACATGTCTTTGCATTCTAGTAGTAGAAGGCCGAAGAAGCTGCAATAGAAGATGAATGGGAGCCCATTGATGTTCAATAGGTTATTAGTAGTTTATAACGGCTGTAACGGTTTATAAACCATCGCAAAGAAAACGACTGAAGACTTTGGAATAGAAATATGTATCATCATGACGAAGAACGAAGAACGAACACTACGGTGGTGGTACCAATGTACGTACTGGTAATTTTGTAGATACATTGCAACATAGAATCTTGACCATGGCAACGCTAAAGTCAAAGCACTCAAGTTTCCTACTGGTGTTCCTCTTAATAACTTTGTTTCAATCCGTCTACCCATTGCTCACGCCAACAACAACTGTTACTGCTGCATCCACAAAGTCTAGTAGTAGTACTATTATCTCTCCCGTTACTTCATCTTCATCTACTACCACTTCATTGCCCATGTCTGCCTCAACCTCAACCGACCATTCCGAAGGACGAACCATTGGCTTCATCGGATGTGGGACCATTGCAGTAGCTATCGCTACGGGACTTCTCACACAAACAGATCCAAATCACATGATACATCAAGTATACGTCACAAAACGATCCCAAGCCAAATCCACAGCATTGAGCAAACGCTTTGGGGATCGAATTGTTGTCACGGAGGATAATCAGGAGATTGTAGATCAGTCAGATTTGATATTTCTTTGTGTTCTTCCACAATTTGAAGAGAGTGTTCTCAAAGCGTTGAATATTGGACATGAAAAGACTTTGATTTCGCTTGTTGTAAGTATCATATTGTATCATATTATTATAGTGTAATGTTCTGTGCTGTGATCTGTGATGTGATGTGATGTGATGCGATGTGATGCGATGTATTCAATGCAAAGTCTGTATCGTTTCGATATTTTGTTCATCACTGATCTTCATTTTGTATTCACATTTTCCATTTTCAATTACACTCAATATCAATCTCATCCACAAATTTAAATTGCCACCAGTCCACATCCAAATTATCCACACTCATTCAGAACTCAAACCTGCCCCCAAGCAACGTCTACAAAATGATCTGTCTCCCCGCCGTAGCAGATCACGAAGGAACGCCCCTCCTCCTCCCACCAGCACCACCAAACAGCTACCTCCCCTCTCTCTTGGCCACACTCGGCGGATCCAAAGATTCATGTATACAATGTGAAAATGAAGATATTATGGAAGCCATGATGGTATCCACTTGTATGATGGGACCGATTTATGGTCTCATGAGGGCCAATCGTGATTTTCTCATTGAGCACGGTGTTTCGCCGAAGGATGCGAATAATGTCATTGGGAGGCAATATTGGGGTATGACCAAGGATGCATTGGTGAAGAGTCAATGTGAAGAGAATGCTATTGACAGTTTAGATCAATTGATTGAAGAACAGACACCGGGTGGTTTGAATGAACAGGCGTTGAGAAATTTGGAAGGGGCAGGGGTTTTGGATAGCTACCGGGATGTTATGGAGGCTGTATTGGGAAGAATTCATGGGAAGACGGATGGTTCCATGTAGGGTTGTTTTACACATACAGTACGACATACATTATTTTAAGATATGATTGTGAAAATTTGAAAGCAGTAGATTGTTCCAAATGATTGTCAGAACCAAGTCCAATTTGCGACAATGTCGCATAAAATGCAGCGCATGAAGATAATCTCAGTTTAGATCATCATTAATGTTGAATCATTGCTGACTTGGTTCTTTTCATCGGTTTGATCCTTTTCGCAGCTTTTTTCGTAATCTGGACATTTTCATTTGACGCCTCCATATACTTCGCATTGCCATCTTTGATATCAGGAGTGTATTCTGAATCTATTCCCAATACCTGATAGAGCATCTTGATATAGATTGGCCCTAGCTTCATCATTGTCTCGTAGGACACAAGAGCTACATTGTTCCCAAAAGGCACTGCACTCACACCCAACTCCCTCTTCCCATTGTGATCCTTTTGAAACTCCTCAGCGGTCCAGAATTTGTATGTGTCACTTGTAACCTTCTCATCTTGATCTTTGAGAATGTAATTATTTATAGCGTTGACAATAATATCCGTTCCAACTTTTTCTTCCCGGTCTTTCATATCGTTGTACAAGCAATGTTTATTTCGAGCAAAAGATGAGATTGTTTCATCTCTTACAACAATGATGAAAAACTGTTCCACGTCATGTGCATCATACCATTCCTTGTGAGATACAATATCAAGCTGGTACCTCCCTGGATATTTGACAGGTTCGCCATTCGTTTCAAAGCCCCAAATGTCTTTGGTGATTTCATTGCATTGATCTATCTCAGATTGTATTGTTTGCTTCCGTGTACATTGTGAAGGAACGACCACGTCAACCACAGGAGAATCTATATTTCTTTTGCAAAATCCACCCCACGGTAATGAGAAATGCTGTACCATTACGTCTTGTTTTTCTCTGCATCTGTGATCCTGACCCACGCAGGATCTTGAACCTTCTCTATAATGTTTATTATTTTGCAATGCTTGATTGATGATTCCTGCAACAAACTGCGTGCCAGAATCTTCAAGGCCAATGACAGTGTAGATTCTCTTTGGTAGAATGGAAAAGTCAGGTATGTTTGTCAGGTTGTCTACCGAAGGAGAGGCGCGCTCTTTGTTGTTGTTGTTCAAGGAAGGGTCGGGATGAGGAAACGAGGACGTGTGTGAAGTATGCAGAGGTCTATATGTTGCTTGTATTTCATGTATATGTTGATAGTCGTCAACAATTACAATTGCAAGTGCAAGAGAGAGAAACAAAAGAAAGAAATTCTTGATTGTCCATGGGTAGCTGGTGGATGTTGCATTTGGTGTTTTACTCGTCAGATTGTTACTACTAACTGTGCCTTCTATTTGCATTGATTTCAAACCCCCCTCGACATTTTCGTGCAGTTCTAGCTTCTCCAGTTCTTCGTCTATGATGGTCATAGTTTCGAGGTTGATTTGATGATTGGGGTTGTTGGATGTTGGAGCTATCGACACTGTTCTGTATTCGCGTCAAATAAAAAATAATGAGTTGTAGGAAAGTACTGTGTTGAAATAACGGACTTGTACTGGTCGATGATGGTTGGATCTCCCCCCCGCCGCTCGCTCGCCGCCGCGCGCTCGCAAACTCAAACAAATTACGCAAATTACCAATAATAATGCCGCGGTCTTGTGGGAATGATATAATTTTAACAAATTTCAAATTATAGCTTATCGAAATCAGTTCATAATATTAGGGTAGCGTACACGAAATAGTTGGTATGTACTTGTTATGTACAAAAGTATTAGATGAAACAAAAATCTTTATAGAATCTATTTAGCTATTCCATTCATAAACGAAAACGATGATCGAAATACAAGATCAGCCTAGTACCCAATTTTGTGCTATTTGCAACAGTGCTGTAGTCGGCGCCATCGAAAGAAAATCCATAACTCTCATAGCTTCCACTATGAGTTTCGGCCCATTCCTTATCCGAGGGGAGGTATTCTTCAATAAGTTGAAAAACTTTCTCAATGCCAAACTTTCTTACTGCGCTATCATAGAAAGTTTCATTGCATTCCTCGTCCTTCAAAAATAGACGACCTAGCTCCTGTGGATGTTGTCTGAAATTATTCTGTAGTGTCATTGAAAATTCCTTGAATGGGTCAATGCCAAGGACTTGAGTGGCACAGCATGGGATACAATAAACAACCCCGTCAATTGCTAGAGCTCCACCCTGCCTTTTGCAACGTCCTTCACCCATGTCATCCCGCAAAATTAAC
>Ga0115005_10004668_pt1 | contig 10807 bp, 7 predicted proteins | sample ArcOceMetagenome_FD_87163 | JGI IMG/M metagenome (GOLD analysis project Ga0115005, IMG submission 87163) | Marine eukaryotic phytoplankton communities from Arctic Ocean - Arctic Ocean - Greenland ARC118M Metagenome | ecosystem: Environmental > Aquatic > Marine > Oceanic | place: Arctic Ocean...
GGACAATGACAAACATAAACAGAAAGAAATGCATCATCATCTGTGTGGCTGTTCAGGTATACCCCCAAACCAATTGCAGCTGCAACCAAAAGTTCCTTTCCATCTTTAAATCCTCCGCTCGTTATCTGTATCGTTCTTTTCAGTACGAGACGAAACAGGAAAGCTTCAAATAACATACCGGTCTGCATCAGAAAGATCATGCCTCAAACTCCCATTCAATCGATGCTAAAAGAACAAACAAACTTGATGACGAAAATGTACGCGGCACGGCGATTTATCAACTTGAGGAACGCTTCATTGGGACGCCACTAAGTTATTTGAAGTCAATGTTGAAAGGTAACGTAACTTCAAAAACATGATATGATGTTAGATTTGAGTACAGTAGTACTCATTATTTGAATTTGACAGGCTATTTTGAAGAACACGTTATTAATTAGTTATCAATCCCGTACTAAATCGTAGTATGGACTTCACGCAGCTTCTCCTATTCTTGTTGTTGTGTCACGCTGATACTCAAATCACTGAACATTGGAGATACATCGTCTACAACTTTGAACAAACGCGGGATATTACACGGTTTGCTCTCCATTACGTCAAGCCCTGCCTCTTTGAACTTCATCAATTCGCTGAGCTCAAAATCATCAACATACGCGGCTGTAAGGGCGCAAATTGGCTGACGAGCACCAGGTCTTGATGAGTTCTCCCATTCTCGCAATGCTTTCGTGGCGTCAAATCCATTCATGACGGGCATGTCAATATCCATGAATGCAATATCATATATTGATTCTTTCATCATTATCACTCCTTCTTCACCGTTTTGGGCTGTGTCGACAATGAAATTAGCTTTTTCAAAGGCACGTGCGACGAGTTTTCTTGTCACAATACTATCATCGACGATGAGAACTTTTCTACGGCTCTTTCCCTGTCGCCATCCATCCAACCCGCTATTCATGCAATGATAGCGAAGTTGCCTCAACAAGATAAGGGATGCTTCTGCGAACTGCTGTGCGATAACATCCTGCTGCATTGGATCATTCTCCGCATCCATCATGTCTTGCGCGTTACATTTCAGGAGGTCCAATTTTTCTAAGAATTGCGGAAACATTGATATTCTTGCTTTTAGGGATTTGGAATTTTTCTCTCCCTGGGATGTTCCGCTTGCATTACTTCTCTGTGACTCGCACCGTGTAATGGATTCTTGAGCTAATTGATCCGGCACATTTGCAATAAAATCTTGATTGTACTGAGCGTTTCCGGCCGAATCTGTAAAGTTAGAGAGAGACTTCTGTCCACCGTCAAATTTGGGTTTCTTTCTAGAGTTGAGAGAATTGGCAATTGTCCTGCCGGAATTCCAAAGCACTTCATGAGACTCGAACCTACCCATATGTTCGTCTTCATCTTCGTCATCGCTGTTTGCATCTTCAGGCAACAAGCACAAACCAAGTGAAGGCCCTTCAGGAAAAACTGTATTTTGTTCGTTTTCACGCATCTCTTTCTCGAGATTGCTACCTAATGCAGCGAGGAGATCACCGCGGACCTTGAGGTTTAATCGACCGTCACTACCTCGAAGTCCGTCAGGAGATTCATCTTCAATGTCATAAAAGTATCGTCGGAGATTGTCCAATTCATCTTCGTCAAAAGGAATTCTACTCAGCCAATCCAACATTCTGAGATAGGCACTCTGCGATGGTGGACCATTTATTCCATCCGAGGGCAGAGCATCGACTGATGATGTGTCTTGTTGAGTATATTGACCAGAAGAAGCCTTGGCTACTCCTGCTTTTGATGCTTTCTGTGCCTCCATCCAGTGTAGATTTGCTTTCATTTGCATGTTTCTTCTTATGCTAAGGCATTCGGTGTTGCCAAGATGTTGCGCAATTATGTCGAGTGCTCCAATCGCGGCTAATGGAGGGCCAACTCTGAAACCATTCGCTATTTGCATTGGAACCCATCTATTTGATATCATACCAGCACTGATGTGACATTGGGCAACTTGACTCAAGCAGCAATTGTCGAGGTCAAGGTGGGATAAACGAGGATGATGCGCCAGTGCAAAACCCATGGCAATTGCACCCGTTATCTTCATCACATTACCAGACAGGCCCAGAAAGGTGATAGTTTCGCATCCGAGCAGGGCTCTCATCAGTGAAGTAATCCCGCGACAACCAATCTGATTAAAGCTCAAATTCAATCTCGATAGATAGTGCATACTAGTCAAGGAAGCAGCTACGAGTTGGCATCCAGAATCACCAATGAGATTATTGTCAAGAGAGAGGCTCACAAGATTGTGTTGTAGTAACTTGTTCATGATTGTTCCTGTTCCCAAAGATTCCACATTATTGAATGAAAGATGGAGATCTACCAAACCCATTTGTTGTTTCCTTTTCGATACTGCTCTTGTAAGTTTTGCAATTCCGTCGTTCCCGAGATTATTATCTGAGACATTGATCCTATTAAGCTTAGGCATGACTATTATCTTCTTGTTCTTTCTCTGCGAGCTTTTGCCCTCCAAGAAGTCAACAAAGAGGGTAACACCATCGACCCCGATATGATTTGAGGCGATGTCAAGCTCTTCTAGTAAACATCCTTCAGTGAGACTGATCATCAGCTCCAAAATATCTGTGCCGGTCATGGAAGTAGAAGCTACACGCAAAAGCTTGATACCAGGATCGTCAGCACCTCCAGTTTTGGCAGATAGGAAAGGTTTTTCTCTCTTCGCCCTTGATCTGCGGGTAGTAGATGATCGTTTCCTTCCTCCGCCTCCAAAAAGAAGATCATCGTCGTCGTCGTCATCGTCATCGTCCGTTCCAAATTCATCGTCGTCCTCGTATCCTTCTTTATGCAATTCTTTGTGCATTAACAACACCGAATGACGTTTTTTCCGAGATTCTGGCATAATCGGTGATAAACAGTGACCAAGCTCTTTTGCCGCCTTAAACGAAATGGTATTTCCTGACAAAATCAGACCTTGAACACTGGGCAGTCCTAGCCGCCTCCTCTTGTATATCGACCGACACAGTGCTAGCATGCCTCTTTCTCCAATGTTGCAAAAGCTCAAATCAATAGCTGTCAGAGAACGAGTATTGGCGCACAGAACTTCACAAAATTGCTCCATCCCATCGTCTCCAATAGACGAGTATGAAATATTAATACATGATATGGGCGGTGCGACAATGGACTCAAACATCTGTTGTGGTACAGCTATTTGGGGCGGTGCATGTGAAGATCTCCTTTCTTCCTGACGGTGCCTTCTTCTACTATGAACCGATTGTCTCGGTTCTTCTGGTTGTTGGTGTCCACGCAGTCTTGAAGCATAGTATTCCAGAAAGACATCCATGTCATCAGGAGAGTTGTCAGGGTTGAGCATATAGAGAGCAAGGTCGTCAATGTTCAAATGTCCAGTAAGTAACAAGGCGACCATCTTCACAATGGTTGTCGACAAGTGCATTTTGTTCACATGGACGCATGGTCCCTCTAGCATAACGTCTAGTACCGATGACACCGTTGCAATTCCTTTCTGATGGACAGCAGCAGAGGAAGTCTTTGGTAGTAACGATAATTCCTTGAGATGATCTTGTTGCGAAGTGTTGTTCATGACCTGTTCCAAGGCAGTTGGGTTGGGGACGGTACTACCACTCAGGAATGCCTTTAGTGCCGCGGCCTCGTCCGCAAGTCCAGGGATATGTGATGCATGCTGCGAATCTTTAGGGGCATTCAGCAAGGAGAAATTGTTGTCGTTCTTCAGCTCTGTCCATGAATACGATTGTTCAATAACATCCGCTACAATGGAAGCGATCTTCGTGAATTTGTTTAGCCTCATTGCGATATATTCGTCAGATGGACGCCGTTCCTTCATAACTAGACCAGGAATCGGATTTTCCATTACATTGGATACTTTGCCGGCTATCCATATCCATTCATCGTCAACGTTTTTCCGCCGATAGTAAGCTTCTATTTGCAAATTTCCTGCGTCCCAATATCTCTTCTTTATAGCTTTGATTCCCATAAGATCCTCCATATGCACACCGTCGAAACTAAGTAACGGGAGAGGGAGAGAGGAAGGAACAACAAATAAGAAAGAATCGTGAGTCCAAAATGAACCAGTCATGGTGTAGATGCAGAGCAGATGTAGATGCAGATGCAGGCATGTCAGCGATTGGCACTACGTAATATCCAAACTTACATTGAAGTCATCAGCAGCGACGTTGGGGAAAATCCGGTGACAGTCTCGGTTGCTTCCAGTATTGTGCCTGTTACCATTTGGACAGAGTGACAAAAGCGCATAAAGGTTGTGAGTCCAGTGAATATGCATGTAAAAAGAAATGAGGTTAAAAACTGAAGAACAATACAATCACTGCGCTCTATATTATATAATAAAGTAGACATTGCAAATATACAAGATACAAGATGTTGCAATCCAATCAAATCAGTGTTCTTACCATTCAAAGCGATGGTCAGATACTGTTCGGCAGGCCTCACTATCACGGCGGAAGCAGCCAACGCAGAAGGATTCACGATATGTAACCGATCCAGCAATTCGCTCTGTTCAGCAGCAAGTTGTTGTAATAATCGCAGCGCCTCGTCGTCTTTATTAAATGAAGCCGGACTGCTGATACCCCGCGCGGTGGACATTCCCTGCCTGTTGGAACCAATGTTGGGGTGCTGCTGCTGCTGCTGCTGATGTTGCTGTTGTTGCTGCTGCTGCTGGTGGTGTTGCTGCTGCTGCTGCAGGTGTTGCTGGTGTTGCCGCTGGGCGAAGTTCTGATTCATGGCTTGATGTTGATGTATAGCATTATCGCTGTAGTTTTGCGGTATATATCCTTTGTTAGATCCGCGCATTGTAGCGACTGTTTAAAAATAGATGGTTTGTTGTTGGTCGTCCTTCAATTCAACATATAATACCCATATGCAGTGACCATAAGTGTATTTTTTCGATGCCAGTACCCGGGTAGTCTAGCTTGAAGCTTTGAAGCTGCTCGATAAAATCAGAGGCATAAGGAAAAAGAAGAAGCCTCCTCGCTCCTGCTTATCATAAAGCCTTTAGGTGACATTTTGATGTGGCCTGATCCGGTCAAATATGCCCAGGTACGTCATAATGATGTCATTATTTGAATGGACGAGGACTTCCTGGAGTACTATGCACAAACATTTTCAGTTCAACACCTGCAGTTTCTTGAATAACAATCAAACGAACAAATCTACTTGCAATCAATTAACTTAGGTAAGCTCATCAAGACCTGCGTCCATCCATGTTCAAAATATTGGAAAATAAATGTTGGCAATCTTGTGGTGTATGCAAAGGCCTTATTTCTACGTTTATCATTTGCGGGAAAATAATGTGTGAGGGTGATTTTGCTTGCTCTTCCGACCCTCCATCCATTCACGACCCCCCCCAGCTCGAGAGCCGCCCATTCATTCTTTGTGCGTAACTGGAGACAGAAAAGCAAAAACCGCGAAGAGACCCTGCCTGACTACCATTAAATCACAGGAATCTCTCACTGGTTTTATGTGGTGAGTAGTTCGTACAGTAGATAGAATGCAGTACATACCTGTACTTGTCAACCAAAACATACCATCTAACATAAACGGTACCGCTCGTTCCATTACATCTTGGAGTTAGTTAGCTAGCTAGCTGTACTGTACCAAACTAATTCATTCCCACCTAAATCCTATCAATCTACATCATACATCACTTGAATCGCACCTTAACCGATTCGCCAAATGAGGAAAGAATAAGTGTTTCTGCCACCACGATCACATTCCTTCAGTTCCTCTTCCCTTCCAAAATATGACCTCAACGTCTCAGAATTCACAAAACAGACGTGGCATTAATAACAACAACAATCAGGATAACCAACACGGCAATTACAGTACGAATGCCATGGGAAACCCTATTGGCAACCTATCTGACTCGTTAGCTGGGCTTTCTGTTGGCAACTATGGTGGTACGAGTAGTGCTCCAGGCAGTCAGGATCGTAATCCACATGGAAGCTTGTCTGTGTTGAATGAGAGTATTGGTCTGAATTGGGATTCTTCGGGGGGTAACATATCGTAAGTTTAATTGTGGCGAGGGTGAGGGCTAGCCAATATAGTATAGCCAGGGTCCTTACTGATAGGATTGTGTCTTGGGCATTTTGATTTGATTTTTTTATGTCATGTTTCTGACATCTACTTGTTCATTTTTGACACTGTGGTAATTCTTGAAAAATGTGTTATTCTTTCAGGCAAATCAATCAGCCACATCCACAACAGCCGCCGCCACAACAGCAAAATTATCCCCAGCTCGTTCCTGATGGATCTGGAAGCATTGTCGAGCAACGAAAAAGAGGCGAGAGCATTGACATTTTCTTATCTAGAAGTCCGTCCCAAAGTCTTGGGTCTGAATTTCTGAAGTTTCGAAATGAGGAGCTAGATGCCATCCCTTCACTTTCTTTGGATATGAATAAGAATGTCCATCCTCAGGGGCAGGGACAAGGACAGGGGAAGTACCCAGCTGGAGTGAGTGGTAATGATCCCAATGTTCATAACCGTGTTATTCAAGGTCAAAGTATGAGCAGCCCTTCTTGTTCTGTTACTGGTACTAGTGCTTCAAGTCGCTCGACATCTCCCTCCTGGAATGCAAATGCAAATGATGGGAGAAGAGGAGCTGCTGCACAAACCATCCTAGCTTATAATCAGCAGCCAGGAGTTCCTGTTCCTTCGAATGTGAACGAGTTTGGTGCTCACTCCCGTGGACTCATTTCTGCGCATCAGGATTCATCCTTTATTCCTGGTACTGCTGGAAACATTGGGGGTATGCAAGCTACTGCTGCAAACTACATGCCGATGGATTCGTATGATCATCGGGATGTTCGTGGTATGCAGCAGCATATTCCACAACAGCTTAATCAACAAGTTCAGGCTCCTCAAGGATACGTTCTTCAAGGGAATGACATGGGTGGTCAGCAGCAGCACGCCATGGGCAATGATCCAAAAGCGGGACAGGTTTTCTACATGGCCGTGCCTACTCAAGATGGACAAGGACAGGTCTTGCAACCAATCCAAATGGTGCAGTTGCCTGGACAACCTAATGCATTTGTTTTGCCTTCTGCTAGTCCTACCGGCTCCATGCAATATCAAGCTGCTCCTCAACAAGGAATGGCAATGGGAGGAGGTATGCACCAATCTCACTACAATCCTGGTTACGCTAGCCGCGAAACCCGTCAGATGAAGCAACATCAGCAGCAGCAACCATACTTTGCTGGAAGTGGTGCAGGCGTTGGAGCTGGCCGTGGTGCAGGTAGAGTCAAGAATTATTCGCCCATGCCAAATGCCGGACGCCCCCTTGGTAGAGAGACGGGTTATGGTGAACAACCACAAGCGTATCAATACCCAGAAGAAAATTTCACTCTGTCTGGAGGAGATGCCCAATATGGGGACCACCTGACTCAGCAGCGTGACCCTAATCGAAAAGACATGCTAACGAACAACGAGATCGTCGCAAACCTGTATGCTTCTCCGAAGAGACCGCCACTTCGTGAACTGCTCGGTCATGTTCGGCGTCTTTCTCGTGATCAAGTTGGATGTCGCTTACTTCAACAGGCATTGGATGAAGAGGGAGATACTGCTGCCACTGCCATTCTGAACGAAGGGCTTTCGTTCTGGGGTGAAGCCATGGTTGATCCTTTTGGAAACTACCTGTTTCAAAAGATTCTTGAGAAGATCACATCTGCTGAGCGCATACTGTTGATCAAGACTGTAAGTCCAAGGCTTGTCAACGCAAGTCTCAATCTTCACGGCACACGTAGTGTCCAGAAGGTTGTTGAGCTATGCGCAATTGATGAAGCCAATGAAGGCGATGGTGATTACGGCACCGACGTGATACCCCAAGACTTGAAGTCTAAGAAGGGAACAAAGAAGAGGAAGGAAACTGCTGCTGAGATTCTCACAAAGTCCTTAACGCCAGCTGCGGCTCGTTTGTGTATCGACAGTCACGGAAACCATGTGATTCAGAGGATCCTACTGAAATTGCCATACCAGTACTCCCAATTTGTTTTCGAAGCTGTCGCAAATAGTGTTGGCGATGTTGCTCGCCACCGCCATGGTTGTTGCGTGATCCAACGGTGCCTTGACTCTCAACCCAGTGAAGCCCGCTCAAATCTTGTGAATAAGATTGTTGAAAAGTCTCTGGAACTAATGCAAGATGCTTACGGGAACTATGTTGTACAATACGTTCTTGACGTTTGCAGTGATGAGGATGTCCATGCCGTATGCGAGAGTGTTGCCGGTAACGTCAGCCTTCTCGCCATCCAAAAGTTCAGTTCAAACGTAATGGAAAAGTGTCTTGAACGGTGTACAGACAAAGTGCGTGAAAATTACCTTGAGGAACTTAGCGGCCAAGAACGTATCCGTGAACTCATGATGGATCCCTTTGGTAACTATGTTATTCAGAGAGCTCTCGCTGTTGCATCCCACACCCAAGCGTTGAAACTTGTCGATTCAATGAGACCTCACCTTATGTCAGCAAGTGGAGGAGGTATCCGCAATACTGCAGGCGGTCGCAGGATTCTTGCCAAAATTGAAAGAAGATTCCCTCACTTCAATATTAATGAAGAGGGATCGATTGAACGTGCGATTCACAGGAAAGGAGCTACGAGCCATGAAATCACCGCGCCGATGGGTCCTCCTCAGCGCGGCGGTCCTCGTAGAGGTCAAAAGAAAATGGGTCCTCCAAAGGATATACTCCCTCATTACCATCACCAACAAAGGTATCGAGAATATCCTCAGGACCCTGGTGCACATAACATGGATCCCAACTATTATATGATGGGTGAACACAGAGGTTACGAACATATGTAAACCATGTCTTTTGACATATTTGTTGATAAAACTATGCAGGGTGTGCTCGGGAATACATACATGTCTGTTGTCGCACCTGTATTTAATTTTGATGGAGGAAGTGTAGGAATAGATGGACGGAAAAGTTAATTCTTTGATGTCTTATGCTAGCGTGGAAATGTTGTAATGATAATCAATATACTTGTATTGGAAAATCCATAAAAAGTAACTTTAAGATAGATTAATTTGAATAATAGGCAACAGGTCATTTTGCCTGTATGTGTTCAGCTACTTTCCGACAGGGTTCGTTGGCAGCGACTACGAAAGTACATTTTGAAGTTGACATGATATAGAGCTGCATCTTAGCAAAATGATCCATTGGCAGCTAATACCAACTTTTAAATGCTAATGTCTTCTAAAAAAGAAAAATCTGCATAGGTTATTACGCGAAGTTACTGTCGTTATTTGCATGATAAATCCGATTTGTCAATTATCATATATATTTAACATGTTCAGCAGTGGGATGGTGACAAGAACAACAAGGTTTAGGGATATTCTAGTAATGCTGTTTAGAGATGCATAATTGCAATGGCAGATCTAGCGATCAAACTGTAATCCTTGAACGCTGCAGGCACATTGCTGTATTGAAACTTGGGATATGACTAGAGTAAAACACGTGGTACACCCAGATGATTAGCATTGATAATATGCATCGTTTCTCTGCAATTTTCAACAGACTGAATTACATCCACCGAGAGGTGGAGATTCTCCCAAAGCACATTATTGATGCGAGACCGATGGTCCCAGTTGCAATGAGGCCAACAAGTCCCATCGTATCCAATGCAGATGTAAAATTATTTGCTGCAATAACTCCGCCTGGAGGCCAACCAAAACCAACTTCTAACAAAATCCAAATAGGACCAGCAATGAATGCATTGAAGATTATCTTGAGAGAATTACTCCCTTCCGCGTCATATTCATATTCAAATATGCCCAATGCAATTCCTACCAGACTCCATAGACTAGCTAAAACTATGCAAGATGAGAAAACTCCTCCTAGCATGATGAAATCACTCAATTGCCACCCAGGTACGTCTTTGGCTCCGGTGGTAATATCGAAAATTAGAAATCTACAGAGGCCATAGCACGACGCTAGAGTCGCATCAAGTCTCACTTCCAAGAGATTTACATCTTGAATCCAATTTGACAACAACAGTGCCAGAATTTTGTCTGGTTCTTCATCTTCGTGTTTCTTTGCTTGTGTTTGCACTATTGGCAGACGTAATTCGCGGTAATGGGGCGTGATTGAATTTACATGATTAGAAAAGTGGCGGGGATTGGGCGTAAAAGGTGCCCCTTTGCGCAACATAAATGCATCTAAACCTATCGGGGCCATAAGCACGGTCAACACTAATTGAATGCCTACAAATCTTTGTAAAAGATTGATAATGCTCCGTCGCTGCGTCTTTGACCCATTTTTACAGCTCTTCATCCCAGAATGTAGTGGTTGATCTAAATTATCGCATTCATTTGCTGTTAATAGACTCATCATTTGCCTTTACCTTCTCCTCTTTCCATGGTATGTTACTGTTGCCTTGAAGCAAGGGGCGTGAAAAAGATGTTTTTTGGATTTTGTTGATGTCCATGTCAGATGGAATTTTGAGAATTTTCGATTTTTGCGGCGGCGGGAAGTTCAAAGTAAGGATGAGCCGAAAACCGACCTTCTTCGTTGACATTTTCGGCCTCGAAGAGGCCGTTTCCTATTAATCCGCGCTTGCGGGTTTTCGAGAAATTTACCTTATTCCTCAATACAACTACGCGCGTGGGAAAGTGAGCGGCGTGCGAAAGTGAGCGGCCCGCTCATTTTCTAGATTTTTCACACAAACACAAAAAACGACTTACTACAAGACCTAAAATGCTTTTAACAAAGAGTGAACATAAACATTCAGATCGAACAAAACCAACACACTACATAATAGAATACATATAA
>Ga0115005_10004670_pt1 | contig 10805 bp, 7 predicted proteins | sample ArcOceMetagenome_FD_87163 | JGI IMG/M metagenome (GOLD analysis project Ga0115005, IMG submission 87163) | Marine eukaryotic phytoplankton communities from Arctic Ocean - Arctic Ocean - Greenland ARC118M Metagenome | ecosystem: Environmental > Aquatic > Marine > Oceanic | place: Arctic Ocean...
AGAAGTGACCGAGAGCTAGATGTTTCCAACCGTAGGAAAAAATTGGCAGTTTCACATCGTGGTGTTCAAAGGCAAAGGCGCTGTCTTTTTCAGCTTCCCAAACTCATGGTGAGTCGAGAACTCATCTCATGCAATTACTTGATGTACCTTTATTGTTACAACGAGCTCACTATTTTGCAGGCATCCCATTTTCTAAATGCATGGTTGATGTGTATACCGTCACAGGTATCTCAGCGTTTCCAAAACTCTGACCAGCAAAATACTTACTTGCTCAGGGCTCTGGGAGCATTGAGATTGTTGCGAAGTAAGCATAGAATTGTCCCAGACGAAGCTGGCTATAGGTGGTAAGTCCTCTATTTATCAGGCGTAAACTTGAATCATGCCTCAATTCTCATATTCTTCTGATCTATCTCCAGTCTGATAATTGCATGTGGAAGGGTGAATAGCGACAGAAGGCAAGATGTCGTGAAGCTTTTTGGTCTTTTGCGAAGCGATGGTATCTTCCCGTCGGCTGTTACTCTTGGCCAATACACGAGAGCTATTGCAGAGGGATATTCCAAACAGTCAACAGGGAAAGCGAATTCCATCATCAGTGAATTTACAGGAGACTTGGGATTTTCCACGAGCGACGAATCTGTGGAAAAGCTTTTGAATCTGCAGATACCAAACGCTCTCGATTTCTTAGACGGTAACCTTATAGAGCTTGACGAAGTTGGAAGTCGTTGGCGCCAAGGCAGGGACGCAAGGAGGAGAGAAATGTCGAAGCACAGAGGTGAAGCCGACGCGAACTCCCAATCTATTCCGAACACAAACGAAAAACCAACCAAACACAATTCTCAACGTCGAACCGAGCGAGAATGGCTCCCAGTATCTGGATCTTCATCATTTTCACCGCACTGGAAACCTCTCAAAACTGTTGATAAGCCATTTGACCTCATTCGGGACTTTCGTTTTATTGCTTTGTGGTCGAGGACCACATCATGCACAAAGTGTAACCACGTCCTCCTTGATGAAGAGATTCAAGCTGGCTGGGATGACGATTCTTTTGATGGTGAGGATGAATCACTGAATGAAGTCAAATGCCCTTGTTGTGCAACTGCAGTGAAACCTCGTATTGGCTACCTTGAGATGCCTCCTCACACTCCCGAAGTCGCAAGAAGTCGGACGGATGTCAAAGTGAATGCTACGAAGGAGGAGCTTCCAGCGCAGGTGCAAAACAAACTATCCTCTGATCAAAATGAGGTCAATGACGAAAGACTCGGCTACGTGACCTACCTCAGCCCGTCAAAGATGCGATGTATGCTGGAGAATATAATAGAAGACTTTGGGGAAGAAATAATGGAACGGGAAAAACTTCGGTACTTGAACCCTACCATCTTTTTCAATCTTTGGTGGTTCTGCTGTCGTTTTTCGTTACCATTTCCTTTGGCAATATCCAACGAGTCCTTAGAGCACGGTGCTCCTATCTATAACAATCACTGCTGCGCCTTTGCTGCCTGGGACAAATCAATTGCCCTTGCAGCATGTCATTCGGCAGAAAAGGGAGTTACCACTCTTCAAAATATCATGAGAAAGAACAACCGCCCAAAGGCCGCGGTTGAATTTCAGAACTTGGTGAAATCCTTTCAAAAGCAAAAAAATACGGATGGAGGAGGATTGGGTATACGTAATACGTACATCGAGACAGATGATGTTGCATCAATGGCTCAAAGTCTTCTGACGGAAAATTTCCCACTTTTGGCCAATCTGAATTTACAAGCAATTGGACAAGGCGACTGGGACCATGCTGACCTCTCAAAGATTTTGGTCAAGCTCGTCGAAGCCTGTGATAAGAGAGATTTCTACCCTGCGATAGAGGCTGTTTTACAATGCAATAATGACCGGCGAGCCAAATTTGGGAGGGGAAACGATGTTGAGTTGGAGTGTTATCTAACATTATTGTACCTCACACGCTACCAATGCACGAGTGCATTTCACAAATTCTTTCCAACCACTAGTAAAACGTGCAAAGGCTATCATTTCTGGTGTCCGAATGCTACTGTATCAATCTTTGATCGGATGTTTAGAGAAGCATTGGATAGAGTCAGAGCTCAGGGGAACATTACACCAGTTCACGACGTTTCTGATATTGCCCTCGGCTTTCGAAGTGTCTTTGGTCATATAATTTAAAACAGTATCCGGGGCGAAATGTATCGTATTCAACAAGAACATATAGAAATTTGAGAATGACATGGTGTGTACACGCGCATACACGTAATGGAAGGCCGATCAATACAGTATCAAATGATAGCATTAAATATTGAATATACAGTACATACTGTACAGTTCCGGTAGTCTTAAAATCATATTCTAATTTTTGTTAGTACCATGCCGCATCCTGTATCGACCATGTACGTGTATGATACCATTGAAAAGTCTAGTATCGTACTACTATGGTGGATTGATGTGTCGTACCATACCGTAGAAAGCAGCGACTACGTGTATGATACTTCATGATCAATGCATGAAAAAAGGCAACCCTGTGTAACAGATCCAGCGGTGCAACCACTCAATCACATCTTTACTCTCCGCCCTCGGCATTCGTTTGATATCCTTTGGAGGTCAAGGGCGTTGTCTGCCTCTCCAACGACAACACCATTGTTGTCTTCATTAGATGTTGCCTTACCATACACGTACTGTACAGCACAAGGGTCTGCAGAAATGTGTTTCAGTACTGTACGTGTTGCAGCTACACGTACAGTAAGAAACCCTTTGTGCTGTCAATCAAACCATTTTCATTTATAATTCATTGAAAAACCTCAACTTCAAACTGGCCCTGGATGACATTATTTCTCGACTTGAAGCAAATTTGAAAATACATATAGACAGGCAGAATGAATTGGAGGGACCAATACCGACGATTCAAACCTATTTCTCTTTGAGGGATGAAATTATTCCAAACGCTACGTGTAGTATATTAACAATATGTATGCGGAAGAGGAAGATCAGGAAAATGTTGTATTAATATGATATATATATTCGTTGCGTTTCCTCCATTCGTCACCTCCTACACCAATACAGTACTGTAGTCTATCTTGAATATATTATAATACTAATACTAATACTAATACTAATACCAATACCAGTACGAATGCTGTTACGACTGCACTCTCTTCCATTTCGCCGATGCCAAACCTCCACTAGACTCTGACCCAAAATGCCCATTGGCAGTCCCAGTCAACCCCGTCATTTGAAAATTCTTCGAACTCTTTTTGTTAATACCCTCCACAACAAACGCAGTATATTTCAAATCTTCTGCATCTCCCACACATGCATTTTGAATCACAATGGCTGCAATCTTCGCCGCATCGACATTTGAATTTGCATTTGGCATGGACATGGCTGCCAATTCCTTGGCTCTGACAATTTCATGACTCCCAGCCTGCATACAAGGGAGAGAGCAAATGACAATGGCAGATTTGGGAATGGCATTAAGGAGAAGTTGTAGTTGTGCATCAGATTCTGCTCCTGATCCTGCAATGAGGAATGCATATTCGTATCCCTTGTCAATGGCGTGTTGTATTTGTTGCACATTATTTACTTTGCAAATAATGTCTGCTTCTACATGTACATTTGCATTTAGTAGTTGTTCCAGGTTGTCACAATCTACGACAATGGCGGTCGCTCCCCGTTCCAGTGCAGTTTGGATATTATCATTGTTATTATCATTGTTATTATCAATCCCATAATCATCAGCAGCATTGTAGTAGACAATGGGAATGGGACCAGGAAAGTTTCCTTTGGCCGAATCCTGTTCCTTGGCAAACTGCTGAATGGCATCCATATCCGATGTCCAGATGGATGCAGCTTTTGATGTTCGAAGTCCTTGTGACAATATTTCCATTTCCATGTTGGACAAAGGAGTAGGATTAGTAGTACGTGTAGTGGAAGAATCAGAATTTGAATCAGAATCAGAATTTGAATCAGAATCAGAAGCATGTGGAGGTTTGAATTCTACAGAGACGGATACGCCTCTCATTTTCTGGAGTGCATTTCGGATGCCACCGGATGCTTCTCCTTTATTTGCAGTGGTCATCATTCTGAGAGCCGTTGAAGTTACTGATACTGATACTGTTGATATTGTTACGTGTGCTAGTGACTGAATGTTAATGTTTGGAATGAAAGATGGAGTCTTTCTTGGAAGATGCAGAGACAGAGGAGACAGAGACTGCATGGTGCGGGTACTAGTAGTAGTAGTAGTAGTAGTAGTAGTAGTGAATGCAGCATTTGCCACCACCATGATGAGCAACGATGATGCAACCATCACAACCAAGAGGAACGCAAGGCTTGAAGGTGACTTCATCCTTATTATTAATTAGACTTAAAAAAGTAAATCTGAAATCTGTCTTTTGCGCAATGATACTATTGTATTGTTTATGGCACTTTTCTTCTCTTGTGATTTGTTTGTGGTGGGTGGTCTTCATGATGCTTCATGATGCTTCATGTTGTTCCATGTGCGTATGTCGAAAGGCCATTTATCCAATAGCCAGTCGTGAATCGTGAATGCAGGATCAGGATTTGAAATTATTCTTACTATACCAAGTGGACACGGTAACCATTGTTGACACGAGAGACATCAAACATCACACATCAACATGATGCACACAAAACCTTTCTCCTTTGATGGAAATATTCTGATACCTTGAATACCAATTCAACCGAACCGTTGAGTCAGTCAGTCCAGTTCGTTGTTTCTCTCTTCTCATAATTCTCAATACTCATTCGAAAGACCAAAACGCAGATAAGAACAAATGGTGACGAGAGCTCTCACTTCTTGTACTACTAGGACTAAGCGGTTCGCAGCAGCATCCTCATGGCCGGCATCAGCATCAGCATCAGCATCAGCATCAGCATTCCAAAGAACAATACATTATGATACTACTACTAGTGGTGCCAAGAAGAAGATTATGATCGCTTCTTCTTGTTCTCCTGCTTTCCAAAGAACAAATGTAAATGCAAATGCAAATGCAAATGCAAATGCAAATGCAAATGCAAATGCAACATATTCACAATCACAATCACAATCTGCATTTCTATCTACTGCTGCTGCTGCTGCTGCTGCTGCAGTCCAGGATCCATCTCTATATCAGCAAGACAGCAGCAGCACTACAACAAGTAAAAGTTCAAGTAAACATATCAATGCCAACGCAAATACCAATGCAAATGAAAATGAAAATGCACATTTCCCAAACCTCTTCAAGTCACTCGACCTTGGACCCAACATTGGACATTTGCCAAACAGAGTCATTATGGGATCCATGCACACTGGACTCGAAGGACATTCCATTCCTAATTTCCTCTTGCCCCTGCTTCAAAGTGATAGTAATACTGGATCTACAGGTAATACCACCACACACGATGACTTATTTGCCATGGCGACATACTTTGAACACAGAGCCAAAGGGGGAGCAGGTCTCATGGTCACTGGAGGAATTGCACCCAATCGAGCTGGATGGGTGGGTCCTTTTGCTGCGAAATTGACCACGCATGATGAAATGCTCTTGCACAAGGAAGTCACGCAACGTGTGCATTCGGTACAAGTGCCATCTTATTCGAATGATAATACTATCAATGGTAGTAATATCAATGGTAGTAATATCAATGGTAATGATACTAGTAACAGTGATAGTGATAGCACTGAAACGGCAAGGATCTGCCTCCAGATTCTACACGCTGGAAGGTATGCACACCACCCATTCGCCGTCTCGGCAAGTTCCACCAAATCACCCATTTCACAATTCCAAGCACGCGAACTCTCTTTGAATGAAGTACATTCCACCATTCAAGATTTCATCAATTGTGCCGTACTCGCCAAAGAAGCCGGGTATGATGGGGTGGAAATCATGGGGAGTGAGGGGTACTTGATCAACCAATTCCTTGTTTCTAGGACCAACAAGAGAAAGGATGAGTACGGAGGGGAGGACTTTATCAATCGGGCCAAGTTTGCAGTGGAGATTGTGAAGCAGACGAGGCAGGCCGTGGGAGAAGATTTCATTATTATATTTCGATTGAGTATGTTGGATCTGATACAGGATGGAAATTCCTGGGAAGAAGTCAAAATTCTTGCAGGGGCACTGGAGGATGCCGGTGCTACCATTATTAATACGGGGATTGGATGGCATGAAGCGAGGATTCCTACTATCTCCACCTCTGTTCCGAGAGGATCGTTTGCATGGGTTACGAAGAAATTGAGGGATGAAGGGATTATTGATATACCATTGTGTGCCACGAATCGGGTCAATGATCCACATGTAGGAGAAAGAATTTTGCAGGAGAATGATGCGGATCTTGTTTCAATGGCGAGACCGTTCTTGGCCGATCCGGATATTGTGAAAAAGAGTCGGGAGGGGAGGGTGGAGGAGATTAATACTTGCATTGCTTGCAATCAGGCTTGTTTGGATCATGCATTTGTGGGGAAGACTGCTAGTTGTCTCGTGAACCCGATGGCGTGTCATGAGACGGAACTTTCCGTTATTGAAAATTCTGTAAGGAAAGAGGATCGTTTGAGGATTGGGGTGATTGGGTCAGGGCCGGCAGGGATGGCTTTTGCAACGACGGCTGCTACCATTGGGCATCATGTGACGCTTTATGATAAGTCGTCGGAGCTTGGGGGACAGTTTAATATGGCAAAGAGGATCCCGGGAAAGGAAGAATTTAACGAGACTGTTCGGTATTTCAAGTGGCAGATTGATAAATTGAAGAGGCAGGGCAAGCTAAATCTTTTGCTCGATACTGAACTTTCTCATACGGACATGGAAGAGAATGAGGAGGGGATTGATAAGTGGATTGTTGCAACGGGGGTTAATCCTCGTACGCCATCTATACCGGGCATTGAACATCCCAATGTTCTTTCCTATATTGATGTTTTACGAAACAAGGCGAAGGTTGGAAATAATGTTGCAATTATTGGTGCAGGAGGAATTGGATTTGATGTTGCAGAGTATTTGATTCATCACAAAGATGGCGATATTGACAAAGTTGCCGATGAAATGAGTGTTGATGACTTTCTAAAGGATTGGGGAGTGGACGCTTCCATTGCGACTAGAGGGGGCATTGACATTTCTAGTAACAGTAATAGTGACAACAAGAACAAGAATAAGCCCTCATCGCACCTTTCTGGGAGGAAGATAACAATGTTGCAACGTAAAAAAGGAAAGCTGGGAAAAAATCTCGGAAAGACAACTGGTTGGATTCATCGCGCAACCCTCTCCAAGTCTGGAGCCGTGGATATGCTTGGAGCTGTTACATACGATAGAATCGATGAAAATGGCCATTTGCATATTATTCTGAACCAAGGAACGCCAAAGGAGAAGACACAAGTTCTTGAAGTGGATAATATCATCACATGCGCTGGTCAGACGCCAAAGGATGATCTACAAAGGGCAGTTGGAAGTGAATTGAAAGATAAAGTATTTACAATTGGTGGTGCGTATGAAGCTTTAGAGCTTGACGCCAAGCGTGCCATTGACATGGGAACGAGATTAGCACTCAAACTTTCAGATGATTCTGTGGTTCCCGGAAAGCACAAATTTCAAGCAGGTGTTGGTCCTGAGGAAAAGCTGTTTGAATTTTTGACAAGTGTGATGAAGTAGTGTACACTATTTATTAATAATTAGTACATTACGTGCATGTATAGGATTGAATTTACGATCAAGATACTATTATGGTGCATACCGCATACGTAATTTTGCTAGGTTTCGTCACCCTGCGTTGATCGCCATACATAGTGTATCTCATTTTGAATAATATCAATTATCTCATTGAGATCAGAGAAAGACTGGAAGTGTCAACAGTTTTTAAGATTGATTCTGCAGACGAAAAATGAAGTTATTGGAAACCAGCATCATAGGCTAATCTTGGCATCGGACGAGTACTTCGAATGCAGAGGAGATTCTTCAAGGTGATATCAATATATCGATTCAATTCTCTTTATCTATGATTCGCAGGATTCTTTTCACAGCGTCAACGAATATATATACCTAGTATCGAGAACATAACGGTTTGGGCGCTGATGGTAAAAGTAAAGGGTCGGGTCCACAGTGGATACAAGTTGGTAGATACATGATGCAGATCATGCTGAAGAGGAAGTGGAAGAGCCTTCCTTTAATACAATCCATTATTAACCAATCACGTAACACAATAACAACTCATTATGATTGCAATGAATCAATTCAAATCCATACTACGTGTAGCTCAATTGATCCCCTGCTACTATAGCGTAGTATCAGCACAAGTATTGTTCTTCAATTGAGATCTTACAATTCGGAGCTCTCTCCTTCTTTCAACTAACTGTGTCAAAACCTTACTATGTCGTTCTCTTTCTTTACTGTGACGTCTTCTTTCGAGCATATACAGCCCCATGACCATCTCCTCGGCATTGATATCCCCGGCAGATCCTTCAATTTCATCTGATGTGAATGTGCTGTGCTCTTCATCATTGCCACGCTTCCTCGTCCCTCCTGCCGATTCAATTGCGTTGTTGGCAGCATCTTCCATTTCATGCTTTTGTTCAGAGGACATTTGTTGTTGCTTCAGAGTAGTAATCTCCGATTGCAGATTCTCAAGCTGCTCATCTTTCTATAACAAGGCACCTTCAAATTGATGCTTCATCGCGGAGGATTCAACTTGAAGAGTATTTTGAAGATGGATATTGTCTGCACATTTTTCGTCAAAGTCATGCTGAATCTTTCTTCCTCGATCATTGGCTTCTTTCAGCCGCTCTTGGAGTTGACGATTGGAGTCTTGTAGATTCGTGCATTCTTGTAGATTCGTGCATGTTACATGTTTTTTGTCAAAATCTTGCTGAATCTGTGCTGCTTGACTTGTAGCTTCTTCTAGCTGCTCTTGGAGTTGACGATTGGTGTGTTGAAGGGTCGTGCATGTTACATGTTTTTCGTCAAAATCTCGCTGAATCTGTGCTGCTTGATTTTTAGCTTCTTCTAGCTGCTCTTGGAGTTGCCGAATGGTTTCGTGCGATGTATTTGTATTTGTATGCACTGTTTACCTGGAGTTACTTGGTGCGTTGGTCTTATATTTGGTTCTGGTGTTTTAACCATCTTATCATCCAGAACGGCAGATGAAGGTTGGCTTGGGCGGAGGAGATCCAGGATTTCAGTTGATGCTTTCCATTTAGTTGCGAGGTCAAGGGGTGTTTCCCCGTAATAGTTTCTTGCTTGGAGTATCTCCTCTCTATCTGCAGCAGCTTCGAGGATGAGTTAGATTTTTTCTGCGGTGTTGTCGTGATTATTAATGTGATCGCATAAGTGATAAGTGATGCAATACACAATACAGTGTGGCCATAAGAATTCTTTGCCATGATGAGGTCTTTCCCGCCAACATTAATTAGCACTTTTATCACATTGAAAGATGCATCATTCCAACATGTAATGTGTAGTAGTGCTGTATTCTTTTGCCAGCTATTCATCGTTACTAATTCTTTTCCTCCGATATCAATCATTGATTTTATGATATCACCATCAGGTGCACCTTTAAGGCATGCGAGATGTTAGCATGTTAATTTAGTTGATCCGTCTTGGCAAGAAACTTGTTGTTTCTTATCTTCCTGTGATGCATCCCCCGATGCGAGATACTTTCGAACCCCGTCCCATGCATTAATAGTAGTGCTGTTCTCCCTCACATCACAATTTTAATAGGTACTTCTCATCCATTTCGAATTCGAGTAAGTGTTCACGTTGTTGTTCTAAGTGTGTGCTGTACTGTAGACTGTACGAGTAATGCGAATGGTTGTTGATTGTTGAACGTCTCAGCGTATGTAAGTCAAAGTGTTATGATGTATTGTTGTGATCATCATCATCATCATCATCATCATCATCATCATCATCATCTTCAAGATCTTCAGTTTAAGTGCAGTAGGACCTCGTACTTCGTGTGTGAAATGATTTATTTTTAGTTTGTATACGTGGAGTATCATTCACAAATAAAGTTTGTCGATTCTAACGGTCAATGTACCAAATTTCATGCATGTACAATTCAAAGTACTTACTTGCTTGCTGTGCAGGATCCAAAACGATGTTCATAACCTCTTAAACATTTGTTATTTTAATAGCAGGTGCAAGTATATTCTCCCAAGTTCAGAGGGTTTACTCGTCGTATCTGCTCACTTTTTACTTTTTCACAAATTTACCGTGTGCAGATATTTATTTTGACACTGGATTAGGCCATTTAACCGGTTCCTTAGATTCATTCATGAAAAATTCATATTGACTGCTTTCCGCGCCGTCATTATGCACATTTTCGAGAGCACAGCACGAGACTCCACCTTGTTAACAATGAAACAACTCACCTCTCCATCGAAATACACCAAACAACCATATCAATACAATATCTAAAGTTGCATACTATATCAGAATCACTTCTTAACTAACTTTTGAATCATCTGGAGCAGGGCATGTAACTTTATACGCCTTTCTCGAAGCGTAGTGCTGCAGCAACTGCACTCAACAAGGTTCTACAGCACGTAGCGTCAACCCATGAACCAGGTAACTCATATAATATTACTCCATTTACTAACATTTTATTATCTATGGAAAGCACTGTTATTGCTTCGTGTACCTATGCCATTTCATATATTGCATCTCCCCTCCTTCTCCAAAACAGTGTCATCAGAAGCATGGTGGAAATACGCCATTTCCATCATTTTAATTGTTATCACCCTGAAACCTCAATCATGCACCAATAAACTAACCCATCGCCATATCTATGCCCTGCTTCCATTATATGGTGTTTTTGGATGCCCATGGGTCCTC
>Ga0115005_10004671_pt1 | contig 10805 bp, 11 predicted proteins | sample ArcOceMetagenome_FD_87163 | JGI IMG/M metagenome (GOLD analysis project Ga0115005, IMG submission 87163) | Marine eukaryotic phytoplankton communities from Arctic Ocean - Arctic Ocean - Greenland ARC118M Metagenome | ecosystem: Environmental > Aquatic > Marine > Oceanic | place: Arctic Ocean...
GATGAATATCTCAATAGTGTTGTCACTTTTCAGCAACAAGTCAAAATGTACATGCCTACGGCAAAAGTGCATGTGTTAAAAGACAGGCAGTGTTTGACTGGGTCATTAAAGTATGGAATGAAAATGGCAACGACAAACCTGTTAAACATTATGCAGGATGATTTCATCATGTCCATTACAAAATTGTTGCCAGTTGAAATGTTAGCACGAATCATATTGCAAGACGACTCCGTTGATGTGATTCGTTATACACACATGAGCAACAGTTGGGAAGAAGAATACACACATCACATTTGCTCTAAACGATGGGACCACAACTATATTGAAGACGAGCAATTCGAAAGGTGGAACAATAAAGAAGAATACGATGAGTCACACTTGTTGTCCTGGAAGACAAGAAAATATGCACATGGGTACATCACTTTGTCTTCTTCGAGTCAATTTTCTGACATGGCACATATTACGACCAAAGACTACTACGATAAATATATTTGGCCAATCATGGATAACGCCATTTACAAGAAAGGGTTTATGGAACATCATGCATATTGTGCGAGAACAATTCTACCGCCAACGATTTGGTATTACGGTACTAAATTTGATGGGCATTTTTATGAAAAAAGAGATGGGTACCCAGATGTGAAATGGTCTACGTACTGGACATGTAGTACTCGCACGGCGCACCCTGTATAGATTATACTTATTTGATAATATGATTTATTTATTATATACTTTATTATTTCTTACAACTGATTACCATTGTTTGTTACAGTTACAGTGTTTACAAAAATTCGATCTGTCCGATTGCTCCCCGGTCCTAAGTCGACCAAAGTCCTACGTCCGACGTAACTCACGGGACTGCATTTTAAATAATAAATTTATTGATGAATGTTGTTGACACACCACGCCAAGTACTTGGCTTTGCCGGCTTCGGTCTCTGTTTTATAAGCGGGCACGTGTGGAATCTTTGACAATTGTGCTTCAACGGAATTGCAAACTCGCATGTGTTCTTCTTCGTTCAAACCTTCGGTTTGATGTTTGTCCAATGTACCGGCAAAGACACTGTGAAAATCCATGCAACTCGCGGAAGGAGCAGTGAGTTTGAATTGGCACGCGTACCAACTGGCTTCCTCTCTTTTTTGCTTTCGTGTGGCGGCAACGTGCATTTCTTTTTCAATGTGTGATCCAGCACTTTTTTTGCCCAGTTTTTTCAACATATGAATTTCTTTGGAACTGAGTGTTTTCAACCAATCTTCCAGTTTGCCCATCGCGTGGTCTTCTGGCATGATGAGTTTTCCATCCTTGCCAAAACCGTCTTGCGCTTGTTCGCCCTCCCGCAACAGACGATCGTCCTCGTTGGAGTCGGCTTCTGCAAATTTATTTTCTTGTTCTTCTCTTTTACGCAACAATTCTTCGTCCTTTTCCAAACTCAATTCCATGTGGTTGTAGGAATCCAATAATTTTTCAAAATTGGTTTTGCGTCCCTCTTGCATGGTGTTGAAAGCGGCTTCAAACAATTCGCGATCTTTTTCTTCCGCTTCACTGATTTCTGCCTTGCGTCCTTTCCCTGCAATTTGAAAAAGAAACAATTGGGAAAAAGGGTCAGTGGTGTTTGTTTTTTTTTGGTTTTTGGGGGAATCGGGGGAATCGGCGTGGCCGCCAACTACGATCCACCAACTCAAAAAATCCCAACAGTGTTCGATGCATCCACCCAACAAACGAAACCAAACAACAACCAAACAACAGCAACATCTACAACGGCAACGACTGCCCCCATTTTCAACCCCTCAAACCCCCAACATTACTTACAGGCAGCAATCACTGCTTTCAAATGTTTGATCACATTGAAGGCTTTTTTCTCATCCCCGGCCATTTTTTTCTCTTCTTTGATGGCTGCTTCCTCTCCTTTGTTTAATTTTTCAACACTGGCTTCGGAATCTTTCATGGCTGCGGCAGCTTCGTCGTCCGCACTGCCGGTCGCACCACCCGTAGCACCCCCGGTACTGCTGCTGCTGGCAATGCATTCGTCCCAAATCCATTTACCGTCTCGATCGCTGCCGGTCAGGGGTCCTTCGCTATCGCCTTCTACACACACGTCTTCGGAACCACTCCATCCACAAAAGGCATCACTGGTGCAGGTAGAGCATTGCGAGTAGGCCGCACAGGGCTCGTGCAGGCAGTAACTGGACTCCCAATCTTTGCACGTCCCGTCTTCCGTGGGTCCATTGTCAATTGTTCCAGGAACACATGCACCTTTTTTATCGGCGCACCAGACACAATCGGATTCCATCAAGCAAGAACCACACAATGTATGTTGCGTACATTCGTTCTCGGTGGATTCTTTGGGATCCATCGTAGCACGAAAGTTGGCGGCACTGGCCACCGCAAGAGTGGACAGTATAATGCAGTATTTCATTTTGGTGTGGATCGCTGGATTCGTTTGCTTCCTCGATCCTCTGGGCGGGGGCAAGGGGCGAAGCCAGTTGTGGAAATTTAGCATCGCATCGCAAAATAAGAACATTTGCATCGCCCCACAAGTGATCAATCCACCTCACGTTGCAGCCGTCGGTCGGGGCGTTTACTGTTGTTGCTGTTGTCTATGCTAATAATGTAATGTACTTTTGCATATGCATTAATGGAGCAACTACGTTCGCTCTTCCGAGTCGAAATTTGAAGATGCCAGGCTGGATTTTCAGTTCGATTCCTTTTTGTCGAAATCATCAATCATCAGCCCAATCGGCCGGTAATGACGTTCAAATTCTTTGCCTTCACAATCCTGCTGGGGCACGTTGCTGCAGCATGCACGGGCGACAAATGTGTCACACCCACCATGGTTGTTACTTTACCCGCCGAAGCACCACAACACACACCCATCGTGGGCGACGTGGAAAAAAAGGAACGTTGTGCCCCCACATGTGGGTGTTGTGGTGAAGAGAAATGTGGTTGCTGGACGAAAGCCACGATGATCGACGAATTGCCGGAGCCGGTCAAGGAGGAGGCACCGGCCAAAGAAGAAACTACCGACGAGGTCCCCGTGAAAGAAGCACCCTGCGAAGGTAAAAAACCATGCCAAGAACCTTGGCAAAAACCAAAAATGGTCCAGAAATTGTTGCCAGAACTGAAAGAGTGCGATTGCAAATCCAAAACGATTGTGCCCGCCAAATGTGGTTGTGAAAAATTGAAAACCAAGTGTGGTTGTCAAACATGCCCATGCCTCAAAGCGGAAGGTAAAAGGAATCTGTCGTGTTTCATTTATTCTTGCTTTCCATTAATCTTTTTCTTTCCCAATCGCCGTTTCCTATTTCTATTTCCCCCATCTCCCCAAATACGACGCACGCAGACCCAAACATTGTCAAAGAAAACGATATGCCATGCGACAACGCCCGTTTCCGTAGTCTGCGTTCGGGGTCCCCCTTACCGGTAAGATGTGGTGGTTCAAAACGATTGTAAATTTGTACACGCGCCGCAACAAAAGTGGCGGCGGCACATCAGGACAACATGGCATTCACAACAATAGAAACAAAAAAAAAGAAATAATAAAGTACCGTACCCGTCCTTTCTCGATTTTAAATAAAGTTGATATTTTTGATGTTGTGTTCTATTGTTGGTGTAGACGTCACGTTTCATCTTCTGTGCATATTCATAGATCGTACACAATCCACACGTGTATTACAATTGCATTGTTGATCTCTTGGTCTATTTTTTTGTTGTTCCTGTCTTTTGCTACTGCTGCTACAAACCTTCCATCGCGGATTGCATTTCTTTCACACTCGTTGCAAAATCACCAAATTCTTGCATGGACAGTTCCATACTGTGTGCTTCCACAATGCCACTTTTGGATATTCGCACGACCATCGAGACATAAGGCACACATAAATTGTCACAATTGGACGACTGTACCGCCACTCCTACTTTCCAATCCATTCCAATAAATTTCCCCAACCCCAACACTTTGTTCAATCTGTCCCCACCGTTCTGAGCACCGTAGCATTGGGACATGGTGTCGATGGCCACCGCGGAAAGGTCGGTGTGCGCCCGTAACTGTGCACTGAAGTCCTCCGCGGAGACTTTGTTTTTGGTACCACTTCCCAACAAAAATTGCAAACCTGGAATGAGATGTCGTTGTTCCGGAAAGGAATCACCACTGGATTCACGCAACGTGTGCATGACAAGCCTGGAAAAAGTGTCCGAGGACTTTTCGCACAAAGCATTGATGTCTCGAACGCACGACTGCAAAGACGGCCGTGCTGAAGCCAAATCTAACTCCATGTTGTCAGGTATTCTAGTGTTCTGAACTTCCGGTGGACTTTTGCCCCTCGCCGAAACAACAAACCCATTGTAATACAAAAAAATTCCAACATGTTCCACAGATTATGCACCATTAGAAATGCCCAACGCTTCGCAAAACAGTCACGCACCATGTTTTCCACCAAAACATCGCTCACACCCAAAAAGTCGTCGGCATTCGCGTTGGTTACTTCACTGACCATCGGTGGTGGGGTTGCCCTGTCCTACACCACCACCGCCTCACCGGCTCAAGCAGCTGCCCCCACATACACACTCCAGCAGCTGCAAGGCTTGAAAGATCGAATTCAAAGTCTTGAAAAGATGTTGAAAGACCAATTGCTTGCACAACCACCTTCTGCTGAATTCAAAAACGTGCAATTGATTGATTCACCAGGTACGTTTGTACCGTTCCATGGTCAGGGATCGGGATCATGCATGCACACTTTCCACTGTCCACTGTCCACCGTCGTTTTCCACTGTCCACCGTCAATCTGACAATGCCCCAACCGCCACTTTTTTCTCTGCTTCTGGTGTGCCCTTTTCACAGCGGTGCGCATGCTCTTCACTGTCATTCGTGACAAAGGCACGGCCAACCCAGAATATGTCCGCTATGCCGATCGTTTGATGACATTGTTGGCCGAAGAAGGATTGGCCAGAATCTCTGTGAAAAAAGTTCAAGTCACCACACCCTGTGGTTTGTACGAGGGCATCAAGGGCCCCGACCCCGAAGACATGTGTGTGGTCAGTATACCACGATCAGGAGATATTTTGATGGAAGCGGGTAAAAGGCCTTGGTGTTTGTGTACTAAAGGAACAGTAGTAGTAGACTTGTTTTTGTTGAATGTTGATCGCCAACATTTTTGACATGTTTACCATACCCGCACTTGACAAATCTGTGATTTGCCGCCACTCACACATTCACTACTTTGTACTTTTTCTTTTTCAACCAGTTCGTCGTGTCAGTGTTGGTATTTCAGTCGGCAAGATTTTGTGCCAACGTGACGAAAGCGACCCATTGAAACGAGCCAAATTGTTCTACTCCAAATTGCCTTTGAACATTCATAAAAAGAAAGTGTTGTTGGTGGACCCAATGGTCGCAACCGGGGGCAGTGCTAGTCTTGCCATTCGAGAATTGGTGAAAGCCGGTGTGAAAGCCGAAAACATCACTTTTTTAAACGTTGTCAGTTGTCCTACTGGGTTGAAGAAATTGGAACAAGATTGGCCCACTGTAAGTGGTACTGCTGGTAATCGGTCATGGTTGTTGTCGTCAGTTGGGCTATTAATCCTGATTCTCATTGTTTTTCTTTGCCCCTTTCTCAGGTACAAATCATTACTGCAGCTATTGATCCAATATTAAACAGTGACAAATTTATTGTACCCGGTTTGGGTGATTTTGGCGATCGATATTATCGTACAGATGGAAGTGATCTTGGGACTTGGAGATAAGTGTATACTACACATTCATACGTACTACGTACTACATATTTATAGTACCTTCTGCACAGTACCTAGTACTACGTGTACCACGTGTACACACTAGTACAGTGCTTGGGGAGTGAGAACTGACTCAGTGAGAAACAAGGGAAGAGCTGTTTGTTGGAGGTACAGTTGGAAACTCTTCTTTACGAAGGTAGCTTCTACTTCTACCAGAACGTAAATGGAACAAGATGGGTAATTGTTTATGTGTGAAGTTTGTATGTGTTCTCCCGGTGTGAAAATGTTACACAGTGTGTACCAGGGTACACCACCTGTAGTAGATCTACCGGGGTTGGTCAATGGTCAAAAAATCAAAAAAAGTGAAAAAATGTGCAAATGTGCGGGGAATTGGTCGATTTATCCGTAAAGTGACACTTGCAATGTACACGCATTGGTTCAGAGCAAAAACCGCACGCAAGTAAGGCACCACTTGTTACAACATACAAGTATCGACCTACAAGAAAAGGAGGACAAAAGGAGCCTCAAATGATGATGCTGTCAAAAAGGAGCCCCAAATAATTTGGACGGCCCGCCCACACTTGAAGTATGCACATACACCTGTACGACTTCTAAACCGCAGGCCTGCACGGCGTATCCAACCCCAGGCAAGCTTTTGGTCATGTGCACCATTGATATATTGAACAATGGTCGTGTACTTGGGTCAAACCGTCCACCATCCACTCAAAAACAACCCCACATCGATGTCTTTGGATGACGGTGTTTATCAACGAAGAAAAACATTCACAAAAAAAGGAAAGAAGAAGAAAAAAACTGTGTCCCAACACACGCGGCCCTTCCCTCATACCGACAACCTGCACGAGAGCATCGCATGTTACACGTGGGGGTTTGACCCAAACTCATAAAGTTAAAAGAAATAGGAAATATATTTAATCTAAAGCGTTAAAAAAAATCTAGTAATCACCGTCTCCGGCTTCTTCACCAAATAATCCTCCACCACCAAGATCGACTTCCTCTTCTTCTTCTTCTTCTTCCTTTTCTTCTTCGACCGCGGCAGCAGCACCGCCACTTCCGCCGCCACCGCCGCCGCCTCCGCCGCCGAATTTGGAGAGTTTGGCTTTACCAGCAGTGATAACATCAGCAAGGACTTTGTCGCCCAACTTTTCCAAGAAAAGAGTGATGGCAGCATCGTCGGCAGCAATGTCAAGGGCACTCAAGACTTTTTTGATGTCGTCGGCACCGGGGGAGGCGTTGCCACCAAGGACACAGAGCATGTATGCGGAGATAACTTTCATTTCTAATATCAATTGAATATGTCTACGAAATAAAAAGTGGATTGGATGTGATGATGAGTGGCTCTTGCGAGAAAATACGGTTCTTCTTCTTCTTTTCTATCTGACAAATAATCATCCATAGCACAGCACCCAGACCACTGACTGCACACCACTCCTTTCACCTCCCCCCACCAACACAACACAATGGCACAAAAAGTCAACCTTACCGACCCAGATTTCGAAGGGTACTTGACAAAACAATCGGCCTGGTTGAAAGAATGGCGCAAACGTTACTTTGTCCTCAAAGAAAATCAACTTCATTTTTGCAAACAGAAAGGTGTCGACCCTCATGGAACAGTCGACCTCCAACAATGTTTGACGGTCAAATCAGCCGAAGAGAAAACAGGGAAACGGTAAGTCTTTGGGTATTTCGTCGTGGTTGGTGGCTTGTTCGGGTTGGGTGGGTGGCGTGGAAACCTCAAACCGATTGCCCCGCCTGTCCAAGATAATCCCTTCCTTTTGTCAGGAGCCCCTGTCATTTGTCGGGAGCCCCTGTCACTGACACATTTTTGCCTTGCTCTCTCACTCCCCCCCCCCCTTCCCGGTTCTTCGATTTGCCACCATGCACCAACAACGACAGACATTGTTTTGAAGTTGCCACACCGGACGAAGTGTTTTTCATGTATGCAGACGACGAAAAACAAAAAGATGAATGGATTGGTGCGATTGGGAGGGCCATTGTCAAATATTCCGGTTCCTACCGATCCTCCAGGAACGACGAATCCAGCAGTGACGATTCCGACAGTGAAGCCGAGCAAGATAGTGGAGTAGCTCGGCCCACAAAACGTTAACTTTGTGGCCACACAAGAAGGATGGCACTACTTCACCAATGCGAGAAAAGACCCCACTTACCACCACCAGCCCCACCAGTACAATAGGAAAACAGGACATATAGAGAGACACTTATCAAACAGGCGATAACCCCCACTCGTGATGCTGTTGGCCAATGACAACAACGATTGTAACATACCTAAAATGAAAATGACAACAGGAAAAAATAAATGTTTATAAATTCCCCATCTGAAATTCTGAAATCGAAATGAAGAGTAGTTGAAAAAAGGTTTCTCTTCTTCTTCTTCGCTCTGATCTCTGAGCTCTGAGCTCTGAGTACCTGTGCACCCGGCTCTGAGCTCTGAGTATTATAATTTTATAATTTTATAGAACATCTTCTACTGCCAAGAAACATTCGAATATTATTGTTGTATAGTGTGCATTGTATGTTAGCTACATGTATGAGGAGTAAATGCCAACCTGTTGCGTGCAACGTGAAATCATGTTCATTCGTCCCACGCCCGCACTTGCAGTGCTGGATCGACCGGTGAATTGTGGGTCGTCGCTTTTTCTTGTGGCACTTGTTGTGGCACTTGTTGTTTTGCTCTCAGTTTGGTTCGTGAACCAGGTGTCACGACCAACTTTGTGCCTTTGGGTGGCAGATTGTTTTGGCCTAGTGTCGGTGGCGTCCGTGCAAACAACAAGCCACAAGCCACGAGCAACAAGCCACAATAGTTTTTCGAAGAATCGTTAGTGGTACCCCATTCAATCCTACTCAAAAAAAAGACCCAACCAACAAAAACACCACTGCTGCGACTTACCAAACAAACGATTCAATCGTTTGATGTCCGAAATGGACATGTCGTACAAGATGGACAACGAATTGAAATTATCCTCGGAGCTCACTACATGATGAGTGGTGGCTGCACTGCTGCTGCCATCGTTCTTGCTGCCATTGTTCTTGATGCTCCCGATCTCGTCGTGTTGCGATGATGCACATGTGTTGCTCTGTTTCCCCCGCGCGTCAACGTCACCGTTGCTGCTGACACTGTTGCTGCGACTGCTACCAATGCTGCTCCCATCAATGCTGCTGCTGCTGTCTCTGTGTTCTTTTCTTCTCGATCGCAATTCTTGCACCAGCACTTTTTTGTGCAATTTGTATTTGCGAACAGTACTGTTCAAATTTTTAATTTTAATGCTCTGTTCAGTGGTGCGTTCTCGTTCCTCGTCCAAAGAAGTGCGCAGCAGTGCCGTCGTCACTTCGTGCTCCGCCCTGTCGTTCTTCATGGTCACTTTGTGTTGCACCACTTGGACGTGCAATTCGTTCGCCTAAGAGAGGAAAGGAAAGAAAAGAAGTGGAGATCAGATTGTGGACTATGTACTATCTAAACTGTTTCAAGAACCATCACTGCTGAACCTCTTACCGTCCGTCGAGCTTCCGCCACTTCGGCATTTCTGGACGTGAGAAGGTCTTCCACGTCGGCAATCTTTTCCCGCAACTGTGTCACCACCCGTGCTTCTTCGGTCTTGGCCTCCAAGTCCAATTTGGAAAACGTCCATGCCCTTTTTTCGTCCAACAACACGTCGTGCTCCCGGCGCAGGGTCGTAAACTCCACGTCCATCGTTTTTAAACGAGCCGCGCGATCCACGGCCAAACTGGTCTGTTGCACCAATTCGCCACGCGCGCGTTCCAACTGTTCGTTCAAAGTGGCAATCTTGGACCGAGACACAAAGACCTCCTTGCGTTCCTGCTCCAATCTTGCGTGGGTGTCGCGCAGCAACAGTTCGGTTTCAGTGCGGTTTTGACGTTCGATCATCAACATGGCACTGGTCTGGTCTCGTTTGGCCGTCATCAACCCCACCATGTCCTCCATCGCTTCCAATCGCGTTGTCAGGAACTGAACCACGTTGTTCTCTGTGCCGCCGCCGCCGCGTTGGGTAACCATGGTGCCCCCCGTGCGATTCATCTCTTGCAGTGCGCGTTGCGTCTCTTGGTTTCTTTTGTGTTCCTCTTGTTGCAACACGTACATTCGTTCTTCGTCTTCGGCGGCGCGAGTGGCGGCTTGCAACATGTTTTGATCCACCACTTCCACGATCCGATGCAACGTGCGCCCCCGCACCAAAGAATTGGTGTTGTCCCACTTGAACAGCACCGTGCCAGGCGTGCCGGGTGCATACCTTCCCACCACGTGCCGAGTGGCATTGCACATTTCAGTCGGGTATTTGGCAAACGGTACGACCACACCACCATTGTGTTTGCCGGTTTGTTGTGGTTCCCCCTCTTTGATGCCCTCGTTGGTCCCCTCGTTGGTTGCGTCGCTTTCCCCCGTGTTCTCCGCGTTTTCCATGTCCTCGTCGTTTTCACTGCCGTGCGCTTGAAAAGAAACTTCAAACCCAATGTCCTGCTCCGCCACGTAAAAATCCCAGATCGCCACTCCCTCTTCTTCGTCAATCACGACGGCCAATTCAAAACTTTCGCCCCGTCCTATGATCACTTGCACCGAAGGCAAGGGTTGCAACAAAAAGTGTTCCGCGAGAACGGTTTGCCGTTCCTGCGCGGGCGAACCCAAGAAAGTGTTCATCAAGGACGAATCCCAGACGTGTTCGATGGAAGCCAAAGAACACATAAAAGAAGTTAAACCGGCACACATGATGTTCATGTGTTCTTCGTACGCAGAAACGTAATCGTCAGGGGCAGGAAAGGGTGGTGGGACGAGGGCCGTGGTGTCTGTGGTGGGGTCTGTGGTGGTGTCTGTGGTGGTGTCTGTGGTGGTGTCTGTGGTGGTGTCTGTGGTGGGGTCTGTGGTGGGGTCTGTGGTGGGGTCAGTGGTGGTACCCGAGGGTTCAAGGCTTGTGCCGTCCTCCTCTCCTGCATTGCCCTCCAACCGTGTTGCTTCGTCGCCCGGAAATCGACGACCCTGGTCGTCTTTGTCGTTTTCGTCTTTCTCCCCGGAGATGTACGTGGTGACATTCTCGACC
>Ga0115005_10004672_pt1 | contig 10804 bp, 6 predicted proteins | sample ArcOceMetagenome_FD_87163 | JGI IMG/M metagenome (GOLD analysis project Ga0115005, IMG submission 87163) | Marine eukaryotic phytoplankton communities from Arctic Ocean - Arctic Ocean - Greenland ARC118M Metagenome | ecosystem: Environmental > Aquatic > Marine > Oceanic | place: Arctic Ocean...
ATGTTTTTTGCTGATGATTATCTGACCATCTGGCTTGTAGTCAAGATCAGCAAAAAATTCAGCAATGAAATTAACATTATGTTTTATCGCCAATATATGTTGGGTACTGTTTTCCATGCCATATATAGGTAAATTATAAATTTTGGCAACATCAATAACGGCCATGGCGGCAACTTCTTGTCTGGCAGCCATACCATAAAGCGCACCATGAGGCTTTAGATGGCTCAATTTCATGTTTTCACTTTTTACGAATGCGTTTAATGCTCCGACCTGATAAAGAATAGTATTTCTCAGCTCCTCCCGTGACATAACCATTTCACGTCGCCCAAAGCCTTGTAAATCAGGTAATGAAAAATGAGCACCAATATTCACATCATATTTTTTGGCCAGCTCAACTGTGCTTTGCATATGATTGGGATCAGAAGCGTGCATACCACAAGCAATATTGGCGTGGGTAATATGAGGCATGATATTTTCATCATCTCCCATATTATAGATACCAAATGACTCCCCCATATCACAATTAATCTTCAACATATTCTACCTCTTTTAAAATGATATCGGCCTTATTACGCATCCCCTGTAAAAGGCTATAAGTTGTTACTGCTATAATAATGGTCGCTAAAGATGCATATTGTGAAACTTCACTACTACTGTTGAGCATTAAAACACCGGTTACGGAAGAAATGCCCCAAGCAAATATGCCTGCATATTTTACATTCGGTTGTTGCAATGAGGCTTGTATCGTTTCTTCATCATATGTCTCCTTATTTTTATTGATAAAAATATAGGTTAGAGCAATCACTACCCATGAGACGACAAAAATACTTTGATAAGCCAGTGCCAGTAAAATAAAGCTAAATACATCGGTAAGCATTAAAGAAAACACCACTGCCCCGACTAAAATAGCGACGACAATTTTGCTTAGTTTTAGTTTAAATACTCGATATATAAATGCTTGTAAATTTACTGTTGCTAGTTGGAAGTTAGCCGTATTTATTCGTGTTTGACTGACCCAAATAAAGAGTAATCCAGATAGGCCCATAAGCTTTAATAAGGCAAAGACTATCGATATTTCTGACAGGCTTTCCTCGGTAGGAATGGTGGCGACTAAAAAGATCCCAATGACACCATTCAACAGATAAGTAAACAGATAAAAAGGGATACCAAAATTAATATTACTCAGATATTTGATGTCTTTAATTTTACCAAAACGGGCATAATCCCAGGTGAACATCATCATGACCCACAGCCCCATAAAGTAGCTATAACACTGCCACCAGTCGCTATTTAGCTGTGCGTTTTCAGGTCCCATATTGAGCCATTGATCAGTATAACCATATTGACTAACGGTTAACGCAACAGCAGAGAATAAACCGATGTAATAAAACGGCAATAATGCCCCATTAAGTTTATCTAACCATTGGCTTACCCCACCAAAAACTAAAGGTACACTGTAAAGTACAACAATTAAGTAGGCGTGCCATAACTCTAATTGTGTGAAGTAATGTTGAATAGCAACAGCGATTACTGAGCCTTCAAAAACACAATAATAAATAGCAATACTAAAAAATATTCCAGTGGCTAATATTTCACCTACTTTGCCATACACTTTACGGGAAAATAATCCAACTGAAAGTCCTGTTCTTATGGCGTATCTACTGATGACACTATTGATTATTCCGTAAGTAAATACTGAAAGCACTAAACCGGTAACAGCATTAGCTGTACCGTAATTCATTGCCAGTGTCGCACTTACTAGTAACCATATCATCGCACTGCATAAACTCCACCAAGCCATTGTAAGTGACCCTTTGGAAATTCGTGCATGCTGGGGTACCACTGATGTTGAAAAATCAGGGTCGTTATTCAAGGTCTTGTCAGTTGAATTTGTAAGTCTAGCCACAATCATTTCCTCTTGTTAAAAATTGCTTAGTTAAAAGAAGGTATATCGAATCGAAGCCCCGACCCAACGTGGCTTTCCTTGCGCCTCTTCATTGCAGCCACATACCCCAGCCAAATCAAAGCCAATAGTGTTATATCGTTCGTCAAGCAGGTTTTTAACAAACACATCTACCGACCAATTTTCATCTATACTTGTCCAACTAACCAAGGCGTCAACAACTGTCCAGCCATCGAATTCAGTGGAGTCAAAATTAGATAAATTGGAATAAATACTCGATTGGTAACTGGCGCTCGTCTGAAAGCTTAAATCTCCACCGGCAAAATCATAAATGGTGTAACGTGCTAAACCCGATAGGCTGGTATCAGGAGAAAAGGTTGGCTTTACATTCACTAAAACTGAACCATCACCCACTAAATCAAGATCCTCAACTTCTGCGTCAATCAAACCAAGGTTTAACAATAGATCTAGGCCTTCTATTGGCGAAGTAGTGAGTTCGAACTCCAGACCTTTGATAGTGGAATCATTATTGGTAATAATGTTACCTAAACCATCCCAGCGTGATGCTTGATAGTCTTGGTAATCGTAGTAATAGGCAGCAGCATTAAAACGTGCCTTTTGATCCCAAATAACAGATTTGAAGCCCACTTCAAAAGCATGCAATACTTCGTTTTCGTAAGGAACGTCGGCATCAGCTAAGCCTGCTCCACTTGAATTAAAACTGCCTGCTTTTACACCTCGGTTATATCCAGAGTAAACAAGTACATCTTTATTAACCTGCCAGTCCAACTGAATTTTACCAGTGATCAGTGTTTGACTCGTTTCATCATTAAAAGCACCGGTTGCTCGTGAGCTAGCGGCGTTAAGGGCGTCTTAATCCCAAGCTAAGGGCTGATCATTATTACCCGCATAACGCACATCAAAAAAGTAATCTTTTTCTTCTTCAGTGACTCTTAAGCCGGTAATTAATTTGATATTCTCGCTAAGTTTGTTTTCTATTTGACCAAATACGGAATATGAACGTGTTCCCAGCTCTGATATACGGGGCTCATCGTAATCGGTAAATCCAAAATCAGGTAATACGGTGCCATTTGCTAAAGCACTTAAACCCGTAATACTTAATGCATCAATATCAAGAAAATACAATCCGGTAACCCAATTCTGATCATCATTGCCACCACTAAGGCGTAACTCTTGGGTAAACGAGTCAATATCCGCTTGACCGAACCAGGTGAATTGACTTTGTGGAGCCGCTTCTAAATCCAATGCCGTAAACTTATCATGGTGCTTAAAGTCAGTTATTGCCGTGAAAGTAATATCATCGAAGTCACGATGGTAATTAATGGTTGTGCCATAGGTTTCATAAGTATTGGAGTCATCAAAGGCAAAATCACTTGAGGTGTTGAAATCATTTCCATCTGGATCGATATAACCATAGAAATCCCCACCTGGAACGGGACGAACTCCATCAAAATCATTATCAAAACCATTATCAAAACCATTATCAAAATTAACGTTGGTAGGATGAATGAATTCACGAGTTTCATCTGCAGAGACTCTAAATGTATTGATCGTACGACCCTGCTCATCTACTTGAGCAATAACAGGGCTTGACTGATAAGGCCCTGTAGATTGAGTTGAACGGGTCATAAATGCAGACATCAATAGTGCTGAGGCATCATCTATATTAAAGAGTAATTGAGTTCTTACTGCCCAACTGTCATCACCGCCTAAGTCTTTACCTGAATCAGGCAAACTTGGGCCATTGCTTAAATTGCCTTCAAACTCTGCAGGAACAAAAGTAGTTTCCGGGAAATGATTTGTTAAATAACCATCATGCTCATTACTGAACCCTGAAATCCGGTAGCTGATATCATCTGATATGGGGCCGGATATGGCTCCTTCTATTTTTTGCTGTTGATAAGAGCCGACGGTTAAATCAAGATAGCCTTCAAGATATTCTGTTGGTTTTCTTGTAATGAAACTAACCAAACCACCGGTTGCATTACGACCAAACAAAGTGCCCTGTGGGCCCTTAAGCACTTCAACTCTTTCCAAATCGAAGGTCGAAAATATTTGCCCCTGCTGCATGGCCACATAACCTTCATCGATATATATCGCGTTAGGTGATTCAACATGATCATTAAAATCATTTTGCGTCACACCCCGGATTGAAAATTGCTGTTGCTGCCCTGCAAAACTACCGGAAAGAGATACGCCAGGGGTAAACTTGGCAATCTCGGTACTACTCTCGACACCTAACTGTTCAAGTTGGTCGCCACTAAAAGCCGTAATCGCAATGCCAACATTTTGTATTGACTCCGCGCGCTTTTGAGCCGTTACAACAATTTTTTCCATCAATAACGATTCTTTCTTCCTTACGCCATTTTCTGACTCGTTATTTTTCACTGATCCATCCTGGCGGCTTAAAGCGTCGGACTCTTGGGCATAGACAGGAACATTGAGGGCTAAAACAATAGCAATCGAAAGCAAAGTTTTGCTCATTAAGTACAGTTTATTAGTCAAGTAATTCATTATATTTCCCATGTTATTTATTGTTTTTTTTTTTACTTTAGGAATAGTAATTATGAAAACTTAGGTGTGCAATTCCTAAAAACCGAATTGTAAATTCGGAAAAACAGAATTATAAATTAATAACTAAAGTATCTTATCTGGGATAAAAAGGTAGTTATTGACTTTGTTGCTTAGATCAATTGAACTTTTAAAGTGACCTGAAGATCACACACATAAACAATAATCTCAGTTCATAATCATGGGCAAGGCTAAAAACAAAATCATCACTTAGCAGCCTCACAACAGGCTTTAGTCAATCAAGAAACCGTCACGTTTATGGGCCGATAAGAAAGCTATTTTAATTTGGTATGACAAGACACACGTTGGAAAGAAAGTCATGGACGCAATGAGGGTTTTACTCGACTGAAATAGGGAACATTGTCATAGCGCAAGACATAACAAGGCTACCATAAACGGTCTTTATCAGAGACCGTGTTCTATATTGACAAACAGCGCATCATTGGCTGAGTAATCCTGCCTAATGACAATAGGCAGGAAGCTAAAAATCTTATCGGGTGCCTAGTCATTGAACACGATCAGCAGCATAGCTATACCCCAAAGACAGGAATGTAGCTAATATGGGATGGGTTCGATCTTGTTGCGCCAGTCTGTGAAATATGATCAACAACGCCATTAAAAGCTGTAAAACACTCACTCTATAAAATCATTGACTAGCGAGGTAAGCTTACGTTCCGCCATTTAACCTCAGGGTTCATTATCATCCGTTAGCACTCCACTTAATTGAAATTATTGAAGAAATGCAGCAACATGTGACAAACTGGCTATAGACTTACAAACCTGAAAGACCCAGTATGGGTGTTAGTTGCATAACCTCCACTTCTTGTTCTAGTTAAAAATAGCGGGATGGCAAAAGAAACAATTTTAGGTGATTAAAGATGGCATTTACTTTTAAACAACTACGCTACTTTTTAGCAGTCGTTGATACCGGAAAGGTTTCCGATGCAGCCATTGCTGTCAATATATCTGCATCTTCTGTCACTGAAGCTATTAAAGAACTTGAATCTTTTTTAGGCCAAAAATTATTTACGCGTTCTCGTACTGGGCTTGTTATAACCCCTGAAGGGTACCGTTTTTTATCATATGCCAAGCGCATTTTGACAGATGTAAAAGCCGCAAAAGAATGCTTGAATTCTGAGCAGCAAATGATTGATGGCAATATAAAACTGGGGGTTACTGACACCATTTCAGGATATTTTATTTCACCGCTAATAGATCGTTTTCATCGAATGTTTCCTGAAGCAACGATCGAATTTGAAGAACACTCAAGGACAATACTTCAAAAAAAAGTAAGTGATGGTGAACTTGATATTGCAATACTGTTAATCTCGAACCTTCGTTCTCGTAACGATATTAATGTCATTCCTTTATTAAGTTCTCAACGCCGTTTATGGGTGGCCGCAAATCACCCACTGTTAAGAAAAAATATAGTGACTTTACAGGATATTAGTAAAGAGCCATATATACTGTTAGATATTGATGAATCTGCTGAAACAACTAATAGTTATTGGCACGAATATGATTTAAATCCTCAAGTGATTTTTAAGACCGCCATGCTAGAATCCGTTCGTAATTTGGTTGCCACTGGAACCGGCATTACGATATTATCCGACATGGTTTACAGACCATGGTCTATCGATGGCGACAGAATAGAAACGATAGAAATTCACGAAAAAATCCCTTCTATGGACACAGGTCTAATGTGGTCGAGTAAGCATCAATCCAGTAAATTGTTAAAAGAATTTATTTCATTTTGTCGCATGCAATATACTTCTACATCTGGAAGTTTGTTATGATAAACGATTAAATTTTCGCCTCAAATAAAATGGATTATTTTGTTCGAATGTATCCTGATGTCTTGTTAAGAAACGTTGCTACCGTAAGATCGATTGGTGGGTCCTATTGGGTTTGGCTTATTTCCTAGGCGTTTTTGATAAAATACATCGGAAAAAAATCTCTCAATCGTTCAATTAAATTAAATAGTTGCCTATCGTTCAGGCTTAGCTAACCTGTTGATATTGTTCAATGCTCAAACACTCGATTATATTCACCCACTTGTCCAATTTGACAATTCATTCTCTTTTAGCCAAATAATGCCTCTTTATGAGCATTACTTTCTCAGAGTAGTACATCTGACGTTGAGCAGACAGTTATTGATAATTTTGATTTAGCTGTAGCTCAATAGAAACGGGCACTGATTTTCAAAAGTATTGTAAATAAGGAAAAAATTAATTTTATTTTTCCTTAACCTTTAAATTTCAACCCTTTAAAATAATGGGCTACAGAGTGATTAAATAGAACTTTTTCGATTTGCTCTGATCAATGTCAGGTACATGGTTTGCACCTGATAAAGAGGCGGGGCTCTTCTCCTTACACCCACCTCGTAGCAACTTTTTGTATTATTGGCACCATCACAGGATATCACTTCAGCCTTGCGACTTAGCGGGGTAAATAATAGGTGTCATACATCAGGATCTCCAGCACTTACAGTAATGATCTGGGCTGCTATGATTCGATGTATCGAAAGACAGTTGTAATTTTATTCGTGTTCGGTTCTTTTATAACCCTATTTTTACTTTTTTCGCATATTCAATGGAGATGGTAACACCATGTGAATCCATCCTAATGGAGTTGGCGTTTTTTTGTCGGCAATAAATAAACAATACTGGCTGCCCCAGCCGGTTTGCTAATACAACGATAAACAGATGATTAAGCATTAGGCTCCATCAGTTCAAATATCGAGTACAGGCCCCTTTAAACACCCTAATGACAAGCTAAAATACTTTGTATTCAGATATTTACTCTAAGTTCACTTCGAGCAAGACCGACATCTTATGTATTACAATGCAAAGCTTAAAGTCGTTTTCTACTTATCCCAAAAGATGTCTACCCCTCGGTTAACCAAAGCCTCGTTGTATGCTCTCTAATTGATTTAGGCAACAACGTCTATTTGTTGACTAAATTGAATGTAGTTGAAAAAGCATTACACAATAGTTCTACTTTGCTCAGTTCTCTTGCCGCTTTTTTATTTACTAGCGATAAATTAAATCGATAGGTGCACTCGGTAGGTCGAATAATACGGATTTGGTCGTTATTCAACTCTTTGTGGATATAACTTTGTGGCATAAAACCAATATATTTGCCCGATAAGATCATCGCTTTTCGAGTATCAAATTGATAAGCCCTGGCACATAAGTTTAATTTTTTCAACTGCTTACGCCCATCAGTATCAATATCAATGCCAGGGTGAATTGCCGGTGCTGAAGCCAGTTCTTCGTCGCTTATTTGAGTATCAGCTTTATTAAAAAACGGATGTAATTTACTACAGCAAAGAAAAATGGGTTCACTCGATAATGGAACGTAATTTAACCCTTCAATTTGCTGATAACCGGGAAATATTCCTATATGTGCTTTGTCTTTAAGTAGTGATTTCTCAATATTAGATATTGAATCGCCATCTAATACAATATGAAGGTTAGGAGAACTTTCGACTATTAACTCTATCACTCGCGCCAGTTTGAGTTGTTTGTTTTCGTCCAATTGGTCTGCACATAAAACAACTAATTCGCCGCTAAGCTCTTTACTTAGGGTATCAACTAATAATGAAAAATCGTTTAAAGAATCAAATAGAGCGATCACAGCCCGATATACCGACTGACCATCTTCTGTTAATGAAAAACCAGCTCGGCCACGCAAACAAAGTTTAAGTTTCATTCGTGCTTCTAGGTTAGACATATGAACACTGATTGTAGAGCGAGTAACCCCTAAGGTATTTTCGGCTGCGGCAAACCCGCCATGCTCAACGACACAAGTAAATATACGCAATAGGCGCAAATCGTAATCGGTTATAGGTTTTGGAATAATTGATTTTGTTATCACTGGCAATCCATTTAGTTTTACCAATGTAAAACATAAGTTGTAAAGTTTTATATTTAACCTGAGTTTAAATTGATATTCAATAGCATAAAATTTGATACGGGACACAATATGCAAAATTATCAAGTCATAAGTCTACAAGATAGCCAGTTAATTAAAGATTCTTCTTACATCAATGGTAATTGGCATAGTAGTAAATCGCAGTTCACAGTCACTAATCCAGCAAACGGTAATGAAATTGCAAAAATGAGTAATGCTGGCGTTGTTGAAACCCAACTTGCCGTTAAGTCGGCAAAAGAAGCACTAAAAATGTGGTCTGCGAAATCAGCCAATGAACGCTCCAGCTTAATGCGAAATTGGTTTAACTTAATGATGCAACATCAAGATGACCTTGGCAGAATTTTGACCATTGAACAAGGTAAGCCACTGGCTGAAGCTAAAGGTGAAATTGCTTACGGTGCAGCATTTATTGAATGGTTTGCAGAGGAAGGTAAAAGAGTATATGGCGACACCATTCCAGGACCATCTGGCGATAAGCGTATTATTGTTATAAAACAGCCTGTAGGTGTCGTCGCATCTATTACCCCTTGGAATTTTCCAAATGCAATGATCGCAAGAAAAGCTGCTGCTGCATTAGCGGCGGGTTGTACTTTTGTTGTTCGTCCAGCCACTCAAACACCTCTTTCAGCATTAGCCATGGCAGAGCTTGCTGAACGTGCAGGTATTCCTCCCGGCGTATTTAATGTTGTTGTGGGTGATGATGCACGGGGCATGGGCAAGGTATTAACCCAGCATCCTGACATTGCAAAATTCACTTTTACGGGCTCTACGCCTGTTGGTAAAACATTAATTAGTCAATGTGCAACGTCAGTGAAAAAAGTGTCAATGGAGTTAGGTGGAAATGCGCCATTTATTGTTTTTGCTGACGCAGATATTGATGCCGCAGTACAAGGGGCATTAGTTTCGAAATATCGTAATGCCGGTCAAACCTGTGTTTGTACTAACCGTATATTTGTACAAAGCGCTGTGCTTGAACAGTTTACAGAAACATTCTCTGCTGCTGTTGCAGCCTTAACCATAGGCGATGGCTTGAGACAAGGCGTGAGCATAGGGCCAATGATTTCAAGCCATGCAGTGAATGATGTAGATAAATTAGTACAAGACTCAATTGCTGCAGGGGCCAAATTAGCATTGGGGGGACAACGAGATCAAGCGGGTGAAAATTTTTATCAGCCAACCATTTTAACCCAGGTTACCAATGACATGCCGATAGCCAGTAATGAAATATTTGGCCCAGTTTCACCCATTATAGCCTTTGAGAATGAAGATGAAGTGATTGCGATGGCTAATGATACAGAATACGGCTTAGCCGCTTATTTTTATGCAAGAGATATTGGTTTAATTTGGCGTGTGGCTGAAGGGCTTGAATACGGAATGATTGGCATTAATGAAGGCGTTATTTCAAATGCCGCCGCCCCCTTTGGGGGCGTTAAACAATCAGGTAATGGCCGAGAAGGATCAAAATATGGCTTAGATGATTATTTAGAAATTAAATATTTATGTATGGGTGGCTTAGATAAATAACGTTGTTATCAATCACGACTATTTTGACAAACTTAATTAATTGAGTGAGGTAAGTACAATGACAAATAAAAATTTACAGGCAAGAAAAAACCACGTTATTGCCCGCGGACTAGGCAATGTGTACCCAGTGTATGTAAAGAAAGCTAAAAATGCAGAGCTATGGGATGTCGATGGCCAGCGATATATTGATTTCGGTGCGGGAATTGCCGTGTGCAATACTGGCCATAGTCATCCCAAAATAATAGATGCAGTTAAAACGCAAATTGATCAGTTTAGCCACACTTGCTTCATGGTTAATCCATATGAAATTGCCGTGGAGCTCGCGGAAAAACTAATTGCTATCGCGCCAGGTAAATCTGAGAAAAAAGCTATCTTCGTTTCAACAGGTGCTGAAGCTGTTGAAAACTGCATTAAAATTGCACGTGCTCATACTGGACGTCGTGGTGTTATTGCTTTTAATGGCGGTTACCATGGCCGGACTAACCTGACCATGGCTCTAACTGGCAAAATCACACCGTATAAGAATTTGTTTGGCCCTTTTCCTAGCGATATTTTCCATGCCCCTTTCCCGATTGAGTGTCACGACATTTCAGTGCGAGACTCATTAAAAGCACTTCAAAACTTATTTAAAGTAGACATTGCACCGACTGATGTAGCAGCAATTATTGTTGAACCCGTGCAAGGTGAAGGCGGTTTTTATTCTGCACCAACTGAGTTTTTAGAGGGTTTACGTGAAATTTGTGACGAACACGGTATTGTCTTTATTGCCGATGAGATTCAAACAGGTTTTGGTCGTACCGGTAAAATGTTCAATATTGAATATTCTGGTGTGGAGCCTGATTTGATGAC
>Ga0115005_10004673_pt1 | contig 10804 bp, 4 predicted proteins | sample ArcOceMetagenome_FD_87163 | JGI IMG/M metagenome (GOLD analysis project Ga0115005, IMG submission 87163) | Marine eukaryotic phytoplankton communities from Arctic Ocean - Arctic Ocean - Greenland ARC118M Metagenome | ecosystem: Environmental > Aquatic > Marine > Oceanic | place: Arctic Ocean...
CAGGGGGGGGGGGCCCCACCTAGGGCCGGTCCCCGCCCCCCTTCCGCGGGGGGCCCCCCTTGGATTCCCCCCCCCCCCCCCCCCCGCGCGGGACAGGTCGGTTTCCTTACCTTTTAAAGTATATGATTCGGGGGAAACCCGAGCAGGCAGCACTCACGAATACCTTACTAGTTATGGTGTTTGGATCTTTAAATCGCGTTCCGTTCACTCATGCCGTGTCCGTAAGTTCACCTCCAAGACTCGAACCAGTCCCTCTTATGTTTGCAGTCTTCCGTAATAAAACACCCCGTTGCAAGACTGACGCGAACCATGACTCAAACCATGTGACTCGAACCAAGACGCGTGGAGCTGTGGCAGCAGTCGATGTCGCGGGCGGAAGAGCTGACGCTGCTCGTGGCCGATAACAGGACGGGCTACTTCGGCGTGAACCTCGCCAAGCCCGGCTGTCCCAAGCCCTATCAGGCGCGGGTGAGCCGCGGTGGGAAGCAGGCGTACCTGGGCCGCTTCGCAACCGCCGAGGAGGCGGCGCTGCACGTCGCGCGCTCGCCGGAGGGGCAGGCGATAGCGGCGGAGCGGGCAGCAGCGGCGCCGGCGCTGACGAGCGAGGAGGCGCGGCAGCAGGCGCAGGCGGAGAGGCTGACGCTGCGCGTGGCCGAGAGCACGACGGGCTACTTCGGAGTACACCTCAACAAGCCCGGCCAGCCCAAGCCCTATAAGGCCCAGGTGTGGCGCGGTGGCAAGTCAGTGAGCCTGGGCCACTTCGCCACCGCCGAAGAGGCGGCGCTGCACGTCGCGCGATCGCCGGAGGGGCAGGCAGCGGCAGCGGCGCAGCGCGGGCTGTGCTGCCCTGATCACTGTTTTTAACATCAGATGACTCGACCGAGAACAGATTGTGCCGCGAGGCGCTGGCCCGGATAGACCCCAGCGGCGTGGTGGTGCACACGCAGCGCGTACCTTACGCAGCGCGAGGCGACCAGGGTGCAGAGCACTTCTGTGCAGTCGAGTGTGTGGCTTCATATATACAAGCGGTAACGTGACCCCCGGCCCGCTGTTGGTAAGCCAGGCTGGGTGCTGACTCTCATCGTGTTGGAAGTTACGCTTAGTCATTATGGTGCGGCGATGCGGCGTGTCATGATGCAGATGGCCGGCGACGGCGTGACATAACTAAAGTATATGTTGACATTTATGACATGACATGACGTTAGACATATATGTGATATGACGTGGCGCTGGCTGGCGCGCGCTCGGCGCTGGCCGCTGTGGGGGGCGGCGCGCGGCGGCCATGGTGGCCGCCGCAGCGGGGCCCGAGCGGAAATGCGCGGCGAGTCGTGGAGCTTGCTGCATGACGCAAACCAGCCGCAATCTCTCTCGGCGAGTGATACGCTGATGAACTGGCATCGAGCACACCTCTGCAGGTGCACCAGTGAGCGGCCTTGCTCCAGGAGGACCAATCTCGCCCCCCAAAGCTGCCAGACTCACCAGCAGAGCAGTCACCGATCTCGGTGGTTGGTCCACAGTGCCCTCAGACCGCGGTATCCTCCCAACTGGACACGTTCGTCGCCATTGCTTTAGGCCCATCCACACTTGCAGAGTTGGGCCGCAGATAAGGGCCTCTTTACTACATGCCCTTACCGCAGAGTTAGGCCGGTTGCGAAGTTGGGCCGTGTTTTTTCCCCCCGAGATCTATCTATCTATCTATGATCTTCACATCGTCCGCGGCCGGTCCGCGCACGTTTGTCATCTATCTATATCGCGCTGTGTTGGGACACAGTTACGGCCAGCAGACCGAGCGCATGGCCAATGGTGACCCTCTTTGATAAGTCGAGCTGCCGCCAACCAATGTCTACTACGCTCAAGCACTGGGAGGACATTCTCGATGAGGCCTCCCACGCTCCGCCCCTCGCTGACACACGCTCTGCCTCAGCCCCGCAGCACCGCCGGCCGTCACCATCAAAGCGGCGCTCTCTGGAAAGGCTGGAGGCTGAGAAGCAGCACGTGACACAGGCCGTGGCCAATGAGCTAGTGCCTCTGATGGAGGCGGCGCAGAGCGCATACGACCGCGAGAATGCTGCGCTCAACGCAGCGCTGCAGGCCCATGCGGCAGCGGCACAGAGCGAGCAGGGCTCGGCCCATGCGACAGAGCGGTTCGCGCTGGAGAGGCAGATCGAGGCGGTGCACACGGCTCACGTGGCGGCGCTCAAGATGCTCGAAGCGACGGCGCACCGAAGGCTTGCGGCCATCGAGGAGACCCATCAGGCGTCGATCGCAAAGCTCAATCCGTCTGGGCGGGACAGCCGGGAAAGCCCTAGCCCTCTGGCCCGCACCCGAGCGCCCGCAGCAAGTCGGCCGATGTGTGTGCTGGGGGCGGCGGCGGACGCGCCGGGCGCTGCGGCAATGAGCGTGGTGGCGGTGGCGGCTTCTCCGGACGGCAGGCGCGTGACGTTGGGGAGTCGACGGCGCTCGCCGGACGGCAGGCGCTCGTTGCCGTCGGCGGCGTACGAGGCGGCGGCGGCGGCGGCGGCTGCGGCGTCGGCGACGACTGAGAGTCTCGAGGCGCAGAATGCGCGGCTCGTTGCAAGCAGCGCTGCCTACCGAGAGGCGGCGGAGGGCGAGCGCTTCGAACGGGAGATTGCCGAGGAGCAGCTGGGCAGGGCACGGGGGGAGCTGGACGAGGCGCTCGAGACGCTGGTGCGCACGGAGAGGCAACTGGCCGAGGCGCTCGGCAGCTGCGCGGCATGGCGGGAGGCAGCACAGGCCAAGGGGAGCGACCTGCAGGTGCGGCGGGAGCAGGGAACGCGGAAGGCGCACGCCGTGGCCTCGGTGGCGGCGCGGCGTGCCGAGCAGCTCGCGCTTGACGTGGCGACGCTGCAGGCGGCCGCGCTGCTGCAGGAGGTCGACGCCCATGTGGTGGGGTGGGAGATTGCCGAGCTCGAGGGGCAGGTAAACTACCTACGTACGCAGCTGCTGTACGAGCGCGACGCACTGGCGGTGAGCCGCGCTGCCGAATCGAGCATGGCGGCGAGGCTGCACAAGGCGGTGGAGGGGGCCACGTCTGCTCAGCTTGAGGTTGACTTCGTGCGCAACCAGGGGCACACGCACAAGCAGATCGCCGAGGGGTTGCGAACGCAGCTGCGGGGAGCACAGGCGTGGGCAGTCGAGGCGGAGACAAGCTTTGAGGAGATGCTATCTCAGGTGCGACACACGGCGGGCGAGGAGATGGCCGTGCACACGCGCCGCTGCCGGCTGCTCGATGAGCAGCTCGCCAGGCAGCTCGCATCCGGGCACCTCGACAGTGCGGAGGTGCGAGGCTGCATCGAGCAGCTCCGCTCGCTTCTCGAGCAAGAGCGGCAGCTCAGCGACATGCAGGCCAAGCTGCTGCACGAGGGCCGCTCCAACGGGCAGCAGGCAGAGCTGCAGCTCGAGCGCCGAAGGTCCGACGACCTCGCGGCGCAGATTGCGGCCGAAGCGCAGCAGAAGTTCGACTTCCAAGCACGCATCGACGCGGTGGTGGCGGAGAACCTGCACGCGCAGCTGCAGTCGCAGTCAGAGGAGCTGACGCAATTGCGGCGCGAGCTCGCCTCCTGCACGAGCCTCGCGGAGCAGCAGCAGGCGTGGCACCACTCGCAGTTCGCGCTCGCACGGCAGTCTTTCGACGGCGCGCTGCTCCGCGTGCGCGATGAGGCCGACGTCATGTCAGCTGAGGCGCAGGAGGCGATCCGCCCGCCGCCCGCCGCCCGCGCCCCGCCCACTCCGCACGACGACCACATCCTCGAGGCCGGGGCGTGGGATCCTCTGGCGGTGCGGAGGGAGGTGCGGGGGGCGGCGGCCGCGGAGCCGCGCCACTCGTCTGCTGCTGAGCGAGGGGAGCAGTGGAATGCGCTGGCCGCACGCGCAGTGGCACGCAGCGGCGGCGGCGAGGCGGTCGGCGGCGAGGCGGCTGGCGGCGGGGCGAGCGGCGCGGCGAGTGGCGGGGCGAGTGGCGGGGCGAGTGGCGAGGCGCGTTTGATCCGCGAGCTGCAGTCGCACGTGGCGGAGCTCGGCTCGGAGGTTGGAATGCTCCGACGTGAGGCGGAGGCCAAGGTCGTGAGGGTGGGGGCCGCCCACCGCCGCGAGCTGCTCGAGGCGCAGCGGTGGGGCTCGGCACTCGAGGCGCAGCTCGGCCTCGCGCAGGCCGCACCCAGCACATGGCATGATGGGACATGAAGGGACACGTGCATGCGCATGTCGCATGTCGCATGTGCATGGGCATGTCGCATGTGCACGTGCACGCACATGGACATGGACGTGTGCATTGTGCGTGTACTCATACTTCTGTGCCTGGCGCAGGCGGCACTGGCGGCCGAGCGCGAGGAGAGTGGCGCCCTTGCACTTGAGGCCGAGCAGATGCGTGTGCAGGCACGTGACCACATCTCCTTATCATACAGAGTGGCACCCTTTAGCATGCTACGCACCTCTCTTATATTCTACGCTGATCCAGGAGCGGCGCGTGCAGGTGGAGGACACGTGCAGCCGCGGCGCCGCCTCGCCCTCACCGCGGCGGCTGTGCACCTCGCCCAGCAAGCCCACGTACGTGCCGGTGAGCAAGTGGGATCTCCTGCGGGGCGCGCCGCTGCCGACCGGCGCCGCGGCGGAGCTGTTGCGCGTGGGCTCGCCGAGCACGCACGACTCGGTGGCCATTCGACCACGCGGGCCCAAGTCCCCGGCCAAGGGCGCGACCCGCTCGCCCGATATTCGCCGCGAACCGCCGCTGTCCCCGCAGGACGGTACGGCGGTCTGATTAATCAAAGTGAAGCCGTAGGAGTTGCCGTCTTGTGCCGTGTGTACGATATTAACTAACTTTGCAGTAGCTTTAGTGTTCGCAGTTCGGGTCGAGGTCCGAGGGGTCCAATACTTGAAGATAGAGAGAGATAGATGAGTTGCACAAGACGGCAACTCAGAGAAAACACATCTCGTATAAATAAAGTATACTTGACAAACTCCCCCAAGTGACTTTAAGGGACATCAGTTACGCATGATGCAGGCCTCCCCAGACCGCGCTTATGGTGCTAGGGTGCTGTCGACCTCGAGGTTAGAGGAGAACAGGCGAAAAAACTAGGGGTTAGGTTGCGATTTTCGAGTATATTGACATTTTCAGTGCTTTTCCCAAGGTTGTACCCAAAAGGGCCACCTCGTGAAAAGCACTGAAAACGTCAATATTTCGAAATAGACCACAGGTAGCACCTATTCGTACGGTTTTAGTGCGTAGTGGCGCCACACACGGCTCCGCTGCCACCTTGCAAGCGCGAAGCGGGACGCCGCGTTGGCGGAGGGGGTTGACAATAGGGTGCCAATTGTGTGGATAAGTACCACAGATCTGAGATCGCATGTGTCAGGCATGAGATAGACATGTGCATGTGCATGCACATGTGCATGTGCATGTGCATGTGCATGTGCATGTGTATGGACTCGTGCAAGAATACTCGTGCAGCGACTGGGTACATCAAATTATCGCTGGGGAAAACGCCGCAAGGATCATGCCTTGAGCACGCTTTGCAGTTAGATCTTCGAGCTCCTTGGGCCGCTCGGTTCAGTTTGTCGTCGTGTCGTCTTTCGAGTTTTCTGCTTGCGTTAGAGCGGTCGAGAGCCAATGCTGCGCTTGAAACTGCGCGGCAGATTTCACCCGGGACGAGACTCGCCGGTCAGGCGGCTGCGTGCACGATGCAGACGACGGGTCGACAACGACGCGACGGCGTGACACCAGCGACAGCGACGTTCGACCAGCACCCTTTGGCGGATGAGTGGGAGCCGCCAGCGCAGCCCACGACTGCTTGCGTACGCCCACATGCCTTTCTGACCCACCGTCCCAAGTTCTGGCAAGAGATAGTGACACGGAAGCGGTGCCACTCGTGATGAGCGCACTCTCCGATACCTCCACTGCTCCCGTCTCCGGCTGCGCCGGGGCGGCGGCCTCCACCTCTGCCTCGGTGAGCTGCGCGGTCGCCTTCTCCACTCGCGCCATCGACGCGGCTGGGGCGTCCTCGTGCCGCGCCCTTGCACCCGCCAAGGCTGCTTCGCGCCCGCGCGCCCGCTCGGCATCGAGCTGCCGCCGCGCGCGCTGTAGCCGTTCGACCCTCTTTGCCCGCTTTGCCTCTGATCGCGAGCTCATCTTCCCTTGCTCGGGCTCGGGCGCGTGCTGGTCAGGGGTCTCACCGGGCGAGTTTGTACTGATGCGACCTACGTTCTCGATCTCCACCACGACATCCTCTGAGGTGGCGGAGGTCAGGTTCCAGGTGACAGGAGGCAACCTTTTGCACTCGAAGAGCGTATCGCGAATGATAGGCTTGTTCAACGCCCTTTCCTCGGCCTTGCACAGAGCGAGCTGCCGTTCCGTCTGCCGCAGCCGCTTCTGTACCTCCGCCAGTTTTGCCTTCGCATGCCGTAGGCGCGCCTCCTCCTCCGCGCGCTGCCGTGCCGCATTCGCCTCCACCGCCGCGCGCTGCGCCGCTGTGCCCGTCCGCACGTGCGCTATGTGAACCTGCGACCAAGCGTTCGCAGCCGTTTCTGCCGCCTTCTTTTCCTCCTGTGCAGCTACGGTGGCCTCCGCAGCAATCTCAGCAAGCTGCGCAGTTGCCAGCTGCAGCCGCGCTCTCGCTGCTTCCAATGCCGTCTCGCGTTGTGTCTCCGTCTGAGCCAACGCTGCCTCGCGCCGCGCCTGCTCGGCAGCAAGTCGTCGCCGCGCGTCCGCCACCCGTTTCGAGAGCCCAACCCCGACGTCATCTGCATCGAAACTGATCTCATCGTCCACGTCCGCAGCCGTCGAGCTAGACCCATATTGGGTACGAACCGGCGGCGCCATAACTTCCCCTCCTTCGCTGCTCGCTTGAGCGTTCGTTGAGGTGGGCTCCGCTTCTGTGGGCTCGGGCTCTGAGAGCTCAGAGAGCAGCGCGTCCAATGCCCTCTCGTCGACTTCGCACACTGCGAGCTCCAGTTCCGACTGCTTCAGCCGCTCCTGTGCCTCTTCCAGCCTTGCCCTCGCCTGCTGTAGGCGAACCTCCTCCTTCGCACGCTGCTCCTTCGCGCGCGCCTCCGCCTCCGCGCGCTGCCTTGCCACCCGCACCCGCGCGAGGTGCATCTGTGCCCAAGCACTCGCAGACGCGTCCGCTAGCTCCTGTTCCACTTGTGCCGCCGCGACGAGCTCCGCGTTCGCTTCACTGAGCTGCGCGGTCGCAGTGTCCAGATGCACGGTCGCCGCCTGCATCCGCCCCATCGCCGCCGCCGAAGCCGTCTGGCGTCGCGCCTTCTCAGCACCGAGGTGCCGCCGCGCGCGCAACAGCGCCTCACACGGCTTGCCGCCGCGCGGGCGGTGTACTCCCGGCGGTAGCGTTGACCCTTGCCGACTAGGCACCGTGCTCTCAGAGAGAGCAGCGTCCATTGCCCTCTCGTCGGCCTCGCACATTGCGAGCTCCAGTTCCGCCATCCTCAGTTGCTCTTGTGCCGCTGCCAGCACTGCTTGCATCTGATTCAGGCGCACCTCTTCCTCCGCACGTTGCCGCACCACGCGCGCCTCCGCCTCCGCGCGTTGCGCCACTGTGCCGGTTCCAGATGCAGCGCTGTTCCGCACCCGCGCCAGTTGCACCTGCACCAAAGCTTCTATCGACGCGTCCACCGCTTCCCTTTCCGCACATCTCGCTGGGCAGACGTCGTCATCATCATCCTCTACGGGCAAAGCGCGCTGGAGGAGTGAGGCTGGCGACGCCATGCTACCCCTGTCGCCACCACTCGCTGGGCAAACGTCGTCGTCGTCGTCGAAGGCGTAAGCGGCGCGCTTGGTCAACCTTTGGACTGTCGGGGTGATGAGTTGCCCGCCGCCGCCGCTCGTTGGGGAAACGTCGTCGTCATCGTCTATAATGAGCGCAGCGGGCGTGCAGGGCGTTGCGGGCGACGCCATGCTACCCCTGTCGCTGCCGCTCGCTGGACATACATCGTCGTCGTCATCATGTGTGTGCGCGGCACGCTTTTTTACGAACGCATCATGCGATGAAGTAGCAACATCGTCGCAGTCAGCGCAAGAGGCGCGGAGCGGCCACCATGCCTGCGGAGGAGCCACCATGCAAGCGACTCCGCTAGTGGCCATCCTGACCATCGCAAGTGTCGGCGCCTGGTTATAGTAGTGAGGCGTGGGGGTCAGGGTAAGGCCAAGGCCAAGGCTAGGGTACAAGTGAGAGGACATTCTGCAGCTAGGGTACAAGTGAGGACATTCTGCACCTGAGCTGCGGCGGTGGTCTTCGCCTCCGCCTCAGCGAGCTGCGCGACTGCCACGCCTAGCCGCGTCCTCGCTGCTTCGGACGCCTCCCCGCGTCGAGCCAGCTCGCCGCCGAGTTGCTGCCGCGCACGCGGCAACATTCCCGCCCTCAATGTCCTCGACACTTCTGTGTCCTCGCCGCCAGCGGTGGATATATCATGCGTCAACTTGCTGCCTCTTGAGTCGCCCAGACGCCACCCCGCCAACCTGGCGCGCGGACCAAACCCAAATCCCCGTGGACGATATTGATGATCCGTCCTCAATCTCGACGACCCTATTCCAACCACCATTTGGCTGTGAATGTGACGTCTATGACGGAGGACGGCAGCGCAGAGCAATAGCGTGCAGCAGCAGCAGCAGCATGTTGCGAGCAGAATCAGCGGGATGAGATCCATCGTGGCGAAGATTGGCACCGCCCCCCTAGACCTGCCGTCGAGGGGTGAGAGCGGCAGCGGAAGAAACGGAGGCATGGGAGGTACCGAAGGCGAAGGTGGTGATTTCGGCGGCACCGGGGGGGATTCTGGTGGCAGAGGCAGCACGGGAGGCATTGGAGGCGGCGCCAACGGCGCCGGAGGCAATGGCGGTGGCGCAATCGGGGATGGTGGTGGCAACATCGGCGCTGGCACTTGCGGCGGCGACGACAGTGAAAGCGGCGGCGGCACTGAAGGCGGCGAGGTCGGCGGTAGCAGCGGAGGCGGTTGCGACGGAGGCAGCGGCGACGGAGGCGGCAGTGAGGGTGAAGGCGGCGGCGGCAACGGAGGCGAGGCTGGAGGTGGTGGAGGCAGTTGTGGCACGTCGCCCGGAAGCGCAGGAGGGAAGCTGCGCGACGGGGACGACGGCGGGGTGACCGGCGGTGGCAGTGACGGTGGCGATGGAGGCAAAGGAGGCAGCGGCGGCGGCTGTGGAAGCAGTGGCGGCAATGCAGGCGGTGACGTGGATGGCGGCGGCAGCGCCGGTGCCAAGGGGGGGGGCGGTAAAGCAGGCGGCGATGAGGATGGTGGTGGTGCCGGCGATGGAGGCGGCGGTGAGGGCGGTGGCGGCGAGGGTGATGGCGGCGGCGGCAACGGAGGCGAGGCGGGAGGTGGCGGAGGCAGCTGTGGCAAGTCGCCTGGCAGCGCAGGAGGAAAATTGGGTGGTGCTGGCGGTAGGTCTGGTGGTGGCAGGGCAGGTGATGCTGCGACGACGACCACCACGCGAAATAACTCGAAGCGGAAGCCCTGCGCCGTGTACAAGGCCGCCGAGCTGCCAAAGAACGGAAAACGGCGCGTCGTCTCGCTGTTTCCGAGGCTGTCGGTAGTCTCCATCATCATCGCTACTCGCCACTCCGCGCCTGTGACCCACGCAGCCAGCCCGCTCGCACGTAGGATGTACACGCCCGTCCCACCCCCCTGGCTCGCCGCCGATGCCAGCAGGTTACCCTCCAAAGAGTTGCCAGACTCCGCTGCACCCAGCTCGTACTCGAGTGAAGGTTGTGGCGAGGCAGCCGTGACGCCGTCGGGGGCATACTGCAGCTCCAGCCTCACGGCCACCTGTTTGTCGGCCGCGTCGCTTTGCTCGTCAAACAGTGTCACCTGGAAGTCAAGCCGCGGCGGGGCGAGTGCCAGCGTGGCGTTACCTACGAAGCGGTACTTCCGAGAGAGCACGAGCAACAGATACACGGCATCATTGGACTTGAACGCACCGTCCAGCGTCGGGTCGAGCTGCTGCTGCTGCCACCCGCACAACGGCTCGCCTTGGTATTCAGTCGGGACGTCCGCCGATCCCGACTGCTGCGACAGCAGCAGCAAAGAGGCGCGGCGCACGTCCTTGATATCGAAGACGCAGTCGCCGTTGACGTCGCCGTAGAAGGCGTCCACCCCAACCGAGCTGCCACAGCACGAACCATCGGGTTGCGCTAGTGCGCGTTCCGGACGTGCTGTTGCGGCCAGGGGCGGCGGTGCTGACAGCTGCAGCCCGCGCCGCTGCTGCGTCCCCGGCAAGAGCACGTACCCCGAGCCGTCGGTCGCCTCGCCCAAGCCGTCGCTGTTGTTATCATCCGTGTCATCGCACTTAACGCAGGTGACCAGCCCGACAAGTTCTGCTTGAATCCGCGTCACCAAGCCTCCCTTACCCGGATGCACCTCCAGTGTGAGCGTCGTCAGCTGCACCAGGCCAGTGGGAGCCACCGAGGCGTCCGTGTTCCCGTTGAGCAGCACCTCATATACCGGATCGTTCAGCGTCACCGTTGTCCCGCTAAAGGCTGCCGTGGCGAGCGAGCCAGCAGTTACGCCTTCGTTGTGCGAGACTGCGTGCAGTAACCCATCTTCGATGCTCACGACGACCTGGAACGACGTCAGTTTTGCGCCCAGATCGCCGGCGTTCACCAGCACTGGCACCAAGACGACGTCGCCAACGGCCGAAAACTGCAGCGCGTTGTTCACTCCGAGATCGACGCCGCGGAAGGGCACCTTGAGATTCGGCGCCGTGCTGTCAACCGCCGACACCAACGGCGAGCACGTAGCGGTCGCGGTGACGCTCACCGGC
>Ga0115005_10004674_pt1 | contig 10804 bp, 13 predicted proteins | sample ArcOceMetagenome_FD_87163 | JGI IMG/M metagenome (GOLD analysis project Ga0115005, IMG submission 87163) | Marine eukaryotic phytoplankton communities from Arctic Ocean - Arctic Ocean - Greenland ARC118M Metagenome | ecosystem: Environmental > Aquatic > Marine > Oceanic | place: Arctic Ocean...
AATGATTCATTGTTACCAATGCCATTGGTTACAGCGCCAGATGACTCCTCTTTAATAGCAGCATTTTCAGAACCATAACCAATGCTACTGGTCACAGCGCTAGATGTTTCCTTTTTAACAACAGTGTTTGCAGGACCATTTCCAATGCCATTGGTTGCAGCGCCAAATGGTTCGTTCGTAACAGCAACGTTGTCGGGACAACTGCCCACAGTTTTCGACATGTTGCATGCCATATCAACCATCTGACTCTCTATTCCCATCTCCTCTTCAAACCCTTCATCACCTTGCAAAATTGCTGCGTTGCCTTTATCCTCTCGTAAAAAATCTTCATGGTTAAATCCTTTCATTTCTTCATCAGAATCAGAATCTGGATTTTTGTCATCGTCGTTGACATTCCCGCTGACGTCGTCTCCGTTCAGAGGTAATTCGTCGTCGCCAAGAGCATGTTCAATCTGATCAGCAGATACATTATTCATGACATCACCGATCGTCGATGCAGTGAGCATTCCATCCGAACTTGGAGGCGGAATTGAGGCCGCCTTCCACATAGCTTCCATAAAACTACCATTCTTGAATTTCAACAAATTCTCCAAACCAAACAATTCTCCTTTTCTGTTTTTATCCTTGTCAACGCCCCGAAAGATTCTGGCTGGTTGAACAGCAGAATAATCATCAGACTTCAATGTCTGCTGTTTCAAATGGACCTTGTATACTTGGCGCATATACATGAGTTCCTCGATCGTGCCCGATGCAACTATAATAGAATGGATATATTATAAGAACAAGATGGATTTCAAAGTTATCACATGAATTGTTAACAAACGTACCTAAGCGAACGACGTCCACATCTCTTTCTTGACCTATACGATAAGATCTATCCTGTGCCTGCTCATCATGGCTCGGATTCCAATTAACATCATAGATAATAACACCTGTGAAAATAGATTTTGTTAGATCATTTGCCCTTTTTTAAAAAAGCTCCCACATATTTCGAAGGTACTCACGATTTGCTGCCGTTAGGTTCAGTCCCATTCCTATAAAGGGGAAAATAATGTTAGATTCGCTTCTTGCTGATGATCTACCAAAGATTCGAAGTTTACGGTAACTCACCACCTGCTTTCGTTGATATCAAGAACAAAAAAATATCATCATTTTGTTGATATTTATCAATGAGTGCTTGTCTCTTAATGACAGGAGTCGATCCATCTAGTCTCAGATGAGAGTATCCGCGTTCTTTCACAAACTGTTGAATCAAGTCCAACGTCACCGTTGAGTACGAAAATAAAAGAACTCGGTCGCGGCGTCTCTCATATTTTCGGAGACAAAAGCCAAGCGTCTTCATCTTGCCTGATAATGCACTGTGATCGTCCAAAATCGTCGTTCCGCGAATGTATGATCTCCCTGGCAACTGCTTCAAGACGGCATCTGGAATAGCGATCTTTGCAAAGGCTAAATTCTTTTCAGCCATAATTTTCTCCTTTTCGTTCTGAACACGATCAGGATGGTTCTCTACTTGCAGCAACGAAGCATGCGAGCAGATTTTGTACAATTTGTTCAATGCAGGCAAGAGAATACAAGTGGGGCATCTATCACATGGTTCTCCATTTGGATGTTGCGCTGGCCACAGCGCAACTTTTTCCCCTGTTGGAAATTTGTAGCAACACTGTTTCCTCTGGACTATACTATCCTTGTGACGCCGAAAGTACTCAATTTTTTGTGCCCTGTTATAACATAAAGGATCGGATCTTTCTGTTAGGATCCACAGATTTGTGTTACAAAGACAATTCTTTTCCAAATCACTTACTGTGTGGGAAGACGTTTATAATTCATGAAAAATGCCTGGTTGGCTCCACAGTCACAAGGTGTCGCAGACTTTTTCAGCAGATCGTACTCAGGAAGTTGAAGTACGTGCTGATACAGAGTCTTTTGCACATCGGTCATAGGGCAAAAGATAACTTTCTGATTTCTACCATATCAAGGAAGGCAAAAATGTGTCAGCATTTTTAGAAACAATAAATATGTAATGGAGCAAAATAGCTGGCTTACTTTGTAGGAAGATCATCTTCTAATGCCACTGCCTTGTCTCTACGTATATATACGTGTGTAAGGATTTCTTTCAGCTGCTCAGCACGGTTCGCACCTAGTTCAAGAACATCTTCCTTTGCATCTTTGGTTCTGAAATGTAATAGACAACATTTAGACAACCATTTATGTCATTGCCAAGTATTTGTAGGAATTGGAAGTAGAAACTCACCTTGAAAGCATGATCGGTCTTGAATATTCAGAATTAAACTCTTTCCAATCACCCAAAAGTCCGGGCTGTACTAAATCAATCAGAGTATGCAATTCTTTGTGAGCATTCGACATGAGAGTTCCAGTCAAACCAATTAAAGGGCACGCAGCAGTATTTCTCAGCTCCTCGAGACATTTGAATGAATTTGTGTTTCTATTTTTGTATTCGTGAAACTCGTCAATGACAACCAGTTGCCATTGCACATCTAGAAGTGGCTGATAATTGTTTTGTGTCAACATTGACTTTCCACATAGAAGAACGTCGTGCATTCCAATCATCACTCTGTTGAGTGCTTGTGCCTTATGTGGACCACGATACGATGCAACCGAGAAATATCCCCATTGCTTGAATTCATTTTCCCAATTCGTAAGCACACTTGGTGGTACAATGATTAGTATCGGTGACCAGGGCCTGAGCTGGATGTCAATTTCTTTACTGTCGACTGTCGATCCTTGCAAGAGAGCAAGGTCATCGTGTGCTCTCTGTTGCTTCATGTTCTGTATTGACAAGGTAGTTAGCCAACAAGTGGTGCATTGATAACCAACTTGAGAAACATGAATGTGCTTACCTCCTCAATCATTCTATGCCTATCTTTAATAACTTTCAGATCCTTCTTGGTCCCAGTCTTTTGCTGAAGAGCAGCTGCTAACGCGATGAGTTGGACTGTAAAGAATGAAGGAGCGTTAAGAATAAGAAATCAAGGAGGGAGAAATGAGAATGAAACAACAATTAGGACTGAATTTTGCTTACCAGTTTTACCCAATCCTTTCGGTCAAGAAGAATACGAATAGTTTAATAAAACGAGCACAAAATAAAAATGTTAGCAAATTAAATTACTGACAACAATAACTCACCCATATCATCCCCAAGTACAGCACCTAATCCTCTCACAACAATAGAGTGCAGAAACTGAACACCTTCTTGCTGATAGTCCTTGAGATACCTGTTAATTGCCGCAGGAACATGATCTTGATCGCCACCATCATTTGCATGAGTCAAAACAAATGGGACACATTCACCGAGCCACTTTGGATTTTCAAAGATAGGCTTTAGCTGCTTCTCTAGCGATGACTCGTCCTCCAAATCTCCACCGGAGAAATCGGATTCTGGATCTGAGAATGATCTTTGAAATTTTGCCTTTTCGCTCTCGGATCCAATTTTTCTCCCTCGACGCTTGGAACCCTTTTTTTTTGAATCGTTCTTTTTGATTTGATTATCCTCCTCTTCACTGTATGAATTACCAGCTTCTTTATTTGGTTTGCTAGCTTCCTTCTTTGATTTAGTTACTTCTTTCTTTGGTTTCCTCTTTATCCTTGGTTGGTTTTCTTCCATGTCGAGGTCACTGCCCCACAAATCTACATCAGAGAAATTACGAACCTTGTATGTTGGAGCCTCTAATGCCCTGTTTGGATCTTGGATCGCTCCCTCTTCCTCTACAACCTCGTCGCTGTCACTTGGTTCAAGTTCTTGACGCTTTCGTTTCTGAATTTTGTGTATTTTTCGTGAATACGCCATCTATTGACATTATTGACATGATATGTTGATGGAATGAATTAGATTCTGTAATTTGTTCACACACATTTGAGCATGCACCGTACTGTACCGGTATGCCCCAACAACACTTACCAGATCGACATCAACCTCATCATCGTCAGAATCATCTCGACGTTTCTTGGAACTCTGTTTCCTCTTTACGTCTGAATCTACATGCTCACCTAGCAGCTCCGAGGCATCATCGTCATCCCGATCATGAGCTTGTTTCAACATGCTATCCCTCTTGGCCTGAATCTCCTTTGCACTCTTGATCAGATCGTCATCACTACTATCATCATACGTGTACTTTGGAGATCCACCACTACCACTGAGTGAACTCCTTTTTGCACAAGACATTTGCTGGAATGACGATGATCGCTCCTTGGGCGATTTTTTCTTTTTCTCCTGTAGCATTCGAGCGAGAGCGACCAGATCCTCATCAGAGCTAGAGTCATTATTTTGGTTCCACATTGGTAAAGACTTGAATGGTTTGGATGGTGTTTCTTTGTTTGGAATTGGTGATGCTGGTAATGTCTTTCGTTGCCTGTTTGCAATTAAATTTGCGTTAGCATCATCGCCATCGGTGACGCCCTTTTTCTTATTCGTGGACGTTGATTTCCAACTTGTTGCATGTTGTTTCGTATCCATATTTGTACCCATATTCCAATCCTTATAGCTATCGACATCTGCATCAGCACCAGCCCCTTCTTTTCGATTCGAGCGTCCACGTGATACAGGTGAACCACCCGCAGTCGCCGGACTTCTGGACGGAATGTTTTTCAAAGAGCGCTTATTCATAGACCTTTTAATACCAGGAGAAAAGCCTCTCGATTCGTCACCATCATTATCATTATCCGAATTCAGCAAATCATCCGCATTCAAATATTTGGTGCCGTACATTTCTTGAATCAGCCTGAGTCCCTCCTCGGCACGCTTCTCCTCTTTTAATTTTTCGATACGGCTCGCATCGGGTCTATTCCGTTTGCGTGATGATGATGTTGTTGTTGATGTTGATGATGATTTGAATCGATCCAAAGTGCTGATATTCCTCGTCGATATCGTGGACTCTCTCGATATCGATGCTACGGAATTAGACGTAGATACAGATACAGGCGTAGACGTGGAGGAAGACACAGACGTAGCTGGTCTGGATCCTAATTTAGTGCGGCGCTTGAGTCGTTCCGCATCTCTCTTCCTGCGCCTCTCTTCCGCTTTGCGGCGTCTGACCTCTTCGTAATCGTCGCCATCGTCCATAACGTGTAGTGTAGTGTATTAATAAATAATACACTCTACTCCTCACTAATCTCAAAATTGGTCCGCTGTGAAATTACTATATTAATGACCCATGCGTACACGTATGATACGTCTATTCATACCTAGCTAGCTTGATTCTATCAATCCTGATCAATTAATCTCACAAATGAATGCAAGATGTCAATGTCATGTCGTTGGCATTGAGCAAGTTCGGCTGTTCTCCGCTCGTCGTCGTTTTGTCCTCGCTTCTCTCTTTCAAAAAATAATGATCCAAATTTCGTGCAAATTGAAAATTCGTTTGACACGTTCGCGCCAAAATTCGCCACGGTGAAGGAAAAGAAGGCATATGATACAACAAGAGAACAAGCAAGAAGGCTTTGATGATTGATTCATTCCATCGTGAAACATCACATAAAAACGAACATCAGAACCATCATGCCAAACCGAATCACATCCCTCCTATACCTCCTCGTACTCGCTACTACCATTAGCTCCGTCCAATCAAGGCTATCATTAGCATGCTTCAAATGCCCAACATCAGACGACTACAGCCCGGAATGCATTGACGCCATTTCACCACCTTGGCCCATCTGCCTCCTGCATTCGGCAGACTACTTTGTGGATTCTGCCATTGACAGTGCCACTCGCTGCTGTCTTGAGGATGGGGATTTGTCAGAGTGCAAGTGTCCGAAAAAGGATACGGCCAAGTTTTTGAACAAGATTGGTGATTATTGCAAGGGGGTTGAGATTTGTACCATGGAGAAGATGGTGAATATGAAGAATGAGAATCCGAGTGCCAGCGTTGAATAATTTGTTGGTTGGTGTCTAGATTTCGACAAAACTACGATTGCATGCCTACAGTACACGTACTACAATTAGAACTGTTCAAGGGTCATTTTGAAACAAGAGGGAGGCCACGTTCAACGTACGAGAGTATGGTTATAAAAATAATTGATAAAATGTACATTTGTTGTTGAATGATGAGTTGGCTGACACCACGATTCTCACTGTATGAAAAGTCACAAATAAGATAAAAAGATTCACATAGATTAAGAATAGCAGTGTTCAATCTTTTCTTCGTCTTTGCAATTAGATTGTGGGCTGCTTCTAATTCTCTCTTTCCTGACAAAGTGCCCATTGAAACAGAACAGAACAGCCTACGTTCCAAAAAAATGTGCGTTCCGAATGAGCTGGGAAGCCAAAAACCAACGAGCTTGTGTTGTGAGGCTGAAGTAGTCAACCTTACTTCTCATTCCTGGCATCATACCTCCGCACACAAGTTCGTACAAGATCAGATAGAACTACTAACGTCATCCTTCGCGTTCTTGAGATAGGCAAATGGCCCCGATAATTGTTATCACAGATGATGCAAGCCACTTGGCTATTCTACCCGAACCCCGAATTTCTCCAAGTGCTATTCCCCATAAGCCCGATACCATCATGGACGACTGGATGAAGGAACCCCCCACCCCTTGGCCTAATGCTGAAATAGCTATAAGGGAACAAAAGTTCCCAACACTGTATAAAACGCCTACCTTCAAGCCAGGTATGCATGTATGTTTGAAATGGAAGGATGGCAACGCTCTGTATGCTTTTGAAAAGTCCCCTCCTGCTCTGGCAAGGTTGTACAAGTATCGGCAGATCCATACTAGTATTAAGATGAGCATTGATCCGCACGAATAACTTATCAAAAATCCAGGACCATCGAAATCCCTCCGTCTTGGTTGCACATACATTTTAAATGTTGGGTGGGATGAGTGGATGGAAAGGCAGGTATTGCTGGAATCATAATGGGTACTGTAGTGATAATTATAGACTTGCAACAAACGTACCTGGCGTAATGCATTGGGATATACTTACAACCACCAAAGGTACCATTAACAATTGCTCCCAAGATACCTATTTTGATCACCAACAAAAATGTAATGGACTCATCAGTTTGGTGAAAACGCCAAACATCTAAAATCAAAAGAGTTGTAAAGGATTGATTACGTACCACGCTGTCGACGAGTGAGATGGATTTTCCCACGAAGCTTGTCTTTTTTGTATCGATCCATATCCTTTTTACCGTTGCCAACATCTTTGTCCAATTGTTTTGTTTCTTTTGGTGGGGGGTTTATCCTTCTCGTTATGGTGGTTCGTGTGCCGGTGCCGTTGGGGGAAAAGTCTTTAGTACCAGCGTAGTTCTCCTTACTCACTGTTTCTGTTGGAATGTTTGAATCATCATTTCGTGTAGTACACTCTATTCCATTTTCTTCATCACTATCGGTCTTCGACGACTGAATCACATCCACTAGATTCTTTTCTGTACCACCAGTACTGCTCGCGTATCTACTCATACCAATAAATCCAACCACCAATATCACCATCCCATGCAAACTCTTGACGTGTTCTCTGAATACAAAAACTCCCCAAAAGCAAGATGTCAAAACATTCAGGGAACACCAAATTCCAACGCTCAATGCCAGCCCGGCATTCTGTATGCCGTAAATCCCAGCCATTGCCCCCACAACCCAGAATAGGCCCGAAGCGATTCCCAATTCGGTGAACGTTATTCTTTGGCCTAGGAGAGGAATGACTAGCCAACAAGTTACGAAGCTGATCGTGGTTTTGTACGTCTTTTTGTTCGAAATGAAATTGGTTTGTGGTGAAAGAGTTAGATTGGGACACAAAGAGAAGGGTCCAGTCCATACCCATCGTTGCAATAAAGCCGAAAGCCGAATTACTGACCTGAAATATAAGAGGATCGACATCAACTTTGGTTATTAATTTGATTGGAACACCGAAACTTCCTATACAAATGGCAGCGAGAATTGCTGCTGCCCATCCACATAGTTGTGAACAATGCTGCAACATGGGGGAGGAGTATGCAGTAGAGAATACTAGGGCACAATGTATGACTGTAGTAGCTTTTGTGTGTTGTATGTTTTCTTTCGGGCATCATCTTGAAATCTGACTGATCTTCCTTCCTTCCTTCCTTCTGGTGCTCAACTAACGGGCCTCTGTGGATGGAAATTGACAAATATAGCCGTTCCAAACAACTATTTTAGTAGGTCAATAAAAAACCATGTCGGATCAAAGGTATTTCGTCGCCACCACAAAATCCAACATTTCAACATTCAAAAACATTCATCATTCATCATGTAATCATTCATTCATAAAGATCAAAGATCCTACATGCGTACCACAAATTCATAAACACAAAGTGGCAACTATAAACTGTAATTCAATTCAAACATCAATGTCGACGAAACAATCATGGGAAAGTCGAAAGAGGGATAGAGAAGAGGATGACAACACAACGACAGAGGCGGACGAGCCAAATACCAAAAGATCTTCCAACGAAAACGAAAACGAGAAAGGAGATGGTGACCTCAAGAGCAGCACTTCAGTACCCACCGCGTCAGAATTCATGGTACCCTCTGATCAATACCTCTCCCTGCCTCCTGAACTCAAAGATGTAGATTTCACAAAATGGGTGTCCTGGAGGAAATTTGCGCCATATACCGATGAAACTCTCCCACTCGCTCCGATCGGGCAGGAGCCAGTTTTCGCAACGAACTCGCCTGCTCTCTGTTTTCACGTCCATGCTACTTCCGGGAGGGCGAGAGCGACCACCATACACCTTCCACAGGGTCGATCTGTCGCCACACCGATCTTTATGCCAGTCGGCACAAAAGGAACCATCAAATCCCTCACAACCGAGGAAATATGCAGCGATGAAGCGCTCAATTGTCCCATCATCCTCGGTAACACTTATCATCTCGCATTGCAACCAGGAACAGAATTGGTAAAGGAAATGGGAGGGTTACATAAATTCATGCATTGGGATAGAGGTATTCTCACGGATAGCGGCGGATTCCAAATGGTGAGCTTGTTGAAATTGGCGGAAATCACAGAGGAGGGAGTCACCTTCGATAACCCCTTTGATGAAGATGCCAAAGAGCGTATGCTGTTGAGACCGGAGGATTCCATCACGCATCAGAATAATATTGGTTCTGATATTATGATGGCTTTGGATGATGTGGTGAGTAGTGTTACTGATAACGATGAGCGATTCGAGATTGCTACTTATAGGACGTTGCGGTGGTTGGATAGGTGCTTTGCAGCACACTCGAGGCCGAAAGAACAAAATCTGTTTGCTATTGTTCAGGGAGGATTGGATACAAAGGTTGGAGGGTTGCGAGAAAAGTGTCTGGCTGGATTTAAGGTGAGAGATGATATGATTCCTGGGTATGCCATTGGAGGTTTGGCCGGGGGAGAGTCAAAAGAAGAATTTTGGAAAGTGGTAGACCAGTGCTGTAAGTCGCTGCCAGATGATAAACCGAGGTACTTGATGGGTGTTGGATATCCTTTGGATCTTGTTGTTTGCTCGGCACTTGGAGTTGACATGTATGACTGCGTTTATCCAACTAGGACTGCAAGATTTGGAGTAGCGTTGGTTCCTGGTGCAGCACCTGGAACAATGAGATTGAAATCGAACGAATTCAGTAATGACCAAAGGGTGATTATGGAAGGCTGCCTGTGCCAAGCTTGCAAGGGTGGGTACACTAGAGCACAACTGCACACATTATCAAAGCGGAATAATCCTCTCGCGGCAACTTTAATGACGAATCACAACATTGCCTACATGATGTACTTGGTGAGGGGGATGAGAAAAGCAATTATTGAAGATCGTTACGGGGATTATGTTCGGGACTTTATCAGCGATCAATTTCGTGGCAAAGAGAGTGGAGGGCAAGATACTCCACAATGGGTTAAAGATGCTTTAGAATCGGCTGGTATAGACTTGAACAATAATTAACGTTCATGTAGCGAATAAAATCTATTATTATACAAAGTGCAGGTTTTTTAATCTATTTCCTCCAAAGTCGGGGCGCGTGTTTTCTAGTTTTCACATCAAGAATCTGTATACAACCAGATACAACCCAAACCTATCTAATGGTAGTTACGAACATTTTCACACTCTTCCTCCTCCATTGTAAAGTCTACAACTCCATTGGTGACTGGAAATTCTCTTCCTGTATCTGGACAAGTCAACATCCCCCTCACTAAATGCACGTTCATGAGAACATGGTACATAGCCCTTAAAAACTCTGGATCTTTAGCCATTTCATCTGATAGAACCTGTGGGAGTGTTGTCAAACCTAATTGCGAAGCCCCTTGTACCAACGTTGGCCAATCAAGCATTCCCAGTATCCCCTGTATGAAAGAAATTTCTCTTTCAGGGTCGCTTCCAATTTCACTTGCATCGTCAACCCTCACTTCGATCGCTGTTATTTTAAGAGGCCAACCCTTCGATTTGGCATCTTCAGTGTTGTTCCTCATGGCATTGTGGGTGAGTAATCTCATTTTGTTTTCTTTCTTCCTACTGTGTGTTGTGGTTTGCGTTTGAACTGTTGTGTAAGGTGAGGCAGTGTTGAAATGAAAATGTGTGTTTTCTGAAGAACTTCAAACTTTTTCGTGGTTCACAGCGCAGGACACATCGTTCCCAGCTCAATCTAGCAACATAACTGCTTTCATGGGCGGATTAAAATTCCCCTTTCGCGCATTTTTTATGTGGACGCTTTTTGCGGTTTGGTCAACTTTTTTCTCTCGGAATTTTTAAGGACTTTCAAAATCTTGACCAAAACTAAGGAAAAGTTGACTAAACCGCAAAAAACGTCCACATAAAAAATGCGCGAAAGGGGAATTTTAATCCGCCCATGAAAGCAGTTATGTTGC
>Ga0115005_10004677_pt1 | contig 10799 bp, 8 predicted proteins | sample ArcOceMetagenome_FD_87163 | JGI IMG/M metagenome (GOLD analysis project Ga0115005, IMG submission 87163) | Marine eukaryotic phytoplankton communities from Arctic Ocean - Arctic Ocean - Greenland ARC118M Metagenome | ecosystem: Environmental > Aquatic > Marine > Oceanic | place: Arctic Ocean...
ATTGCCGGATATAATGGGATTGGATTGTCCTCGTACCTTAGCTGGGTGCACATTTCGCGAATGATTCTCTGCTTTCCGTCCTTGGTTAGTTGCTTTACTGCCATCTCTTTGATCCATGGTGGTTTGCTCTTTGTGTGAACGAGTGTGTTGGGATGGCTACCGTACCTTTCCCTTTGTTGTGCTTGGTATTTGCTGCCATTAAAAATGCTTTGATACCATGGAATAGTTCCGTGCATTGCTCTGATGCTTCTTCCACTTTAATCCTTTCCCACAAGATGGGAGCAGCTATATCGTCCATGAATGCGTCGTATGCCAGGTATGCTGGGCATGGCATCGCACTCGGTAACTTGAACGTTGCTTTTACATGACTCTCTTTGAACCACGGTGTTCCATCGTCATCCTTGTTTTGTTCTAGGTATGCTTCCAATTTCGCAGAGAGGGTGACCTCGTGGAGATGTAGTAGTTCCTCTGGTAGCTCCGCTACTGTTGGTGTTTCTCCTGCTATTGCAGGTTCGTGTAGCAGTCCTAGTAGTTTCCCTTCTACGTTGGAGGTCGGCTGGCTGCTGAACGGGTCTCCTCTGTAGGGTGCTATTCCACAGATGAACCGTACCTTGTTTGTATGAGGAACTTGGATGAGGAATGGTGCTGGCGATTTCATGTTGCACAAGATGTCATGGTTGCATTCTCCGTCGCTGGTGTGGAGGAAGTCGAATAGCTGAGTTGCTTCGTGACGTTGATCTGCGGGAGTTTTTGAATCATGGATTGCCTTTCCATACAGTCCCTCGGGCGAGGGTAAGTCCCCATCCCAATATACCGGAGTATATTCGTCAGGTTCTTGTGTTACTGGTGGTACTGTTGGCATTATTTAAAATTTAAAACTCTCAATTCACTTGAAGCAGTCTTCTTCTTCAATTCATTCAACACCGGAAAATGGTGGTCTGGTACATCCATCTACTTTGATGGTTGTCTCCAAACCTCTCATTTTCTGGCGAAAATGGAGGGTGATTTTTACACCCCCATTTCTCATTATTCTCAGCCTCTCTACGACCATTTTCGCCAGAAAATGAGAGGTTGGAGCGAGACAACCATCAAAGTAGATGGATGTACCAGACCACCATTTTCCGGTGTTGAATGAATTGAAGAAGAAGGCTGCTTCAAGTGAATCGAGAGTTTTAAATTTTAAAATAATGCCAGCAGCAACAACAGTAACACAACCTGAAGAATATACTCCGGTATATTGGGATGGCGGGGACTTACCCCCGCCCGAGGGGCTGTATGGAAAGGCAATCCATGATACAAAAACTCCCGCAGATCAACGTCACGAAGAAACGGGGCAATGCACGGAACTGTTTCATGGTATCAAATCATTATACCAAACACAATAAAGGGCACGGTACGGTAGCCATCCCAACACGTTCATTCACAAAACGAGCAAACAAGGATGCGCTAACATGGGGAAGAGCTCGACAATATCCAGTGTCAGCAGTCTGACTCTTCCTCCCTCTAGCTCTCCAATGACGAGACGATGAACGCCATCTCAGGCCATGTTGCATGGTTCATCTTCTTGCAGTTAAGTAAACAGTACAAGAGTATGATACATGGTGTACATGTGATTATATGTTACCTCTGAACCATCATACGTATTCTTCGGTCCTCGAGGACCGAATTAGTTAACTTTAGTGTCGACTTTACAAGAAGAATTCAAACGGAAACTAAAAACGGACTAAATTCGACTGTATGCGAACCTACTGTAAAGTTTAACTACTGTAAAGCCTGACTAAAGGTTATGTATGTAGCGCGCACAAATTCCTTATGACGATAATATATTTTCAAATTTGTCTTTATCAAAATATTTTCTCAATGACGCCGCTGATGATTGCGATCAATCCACAAGTTCGAAAGTGCAAACATGAAAAATGACAATCCAAAAATACATCAAAGCATTTACATATTTGAATATACTCCAACATTAATGGCGCCACTACTTCTTGAACAATATCTCAAATGAGCTGGACTGGCCGGCCAGCCAGGAGGGTCTGTTGGAAAAACCACTGTCTGATCGCGTCCGTTACTAAAAATACGTTGTGGAAAAAACAAAAAGAGAACGAAAAGAGAGAACAAAAAGAACCGCGCTCCACCCACCCACGCGACGACGCGACCTTGCTTGCTGATGAATTTGAAATTTATGGAATTCCTTTTGACGAACTTCGCTTCGACGAACTCTTTTTCAACTAAATCCACTTCGAACACCCCTCTCCACTTTGCATTCCAGCTGCCATCTTCATCCTTTCATCTTCAAATATCTTCACTGTAGTAGATTCGTGCTGTCTTGCGAGCTCACGTCATGACAGGAACATTCAAAGGATAGCCAGAAGATGAGTATTAATGAAAATGACGAGAATTCGAAGCTACCTTTGCTCTACACGAATGGGACGTTCGCAAAACGCAGAGGAGAACACCCAATAAATTCTTTAAAAGATATGAATCCAAGTCAGCATGGCACACCACGCAATAACGGTAAACATAATCCTAGACAACATGGTGCACCTAGCAGTACTGGTAATAATAGAGCAAATGATGATCTAGCTAGGCGGATGCAACTAGTTTCGAAACGCGCAGCTTTGACAGGGAAACGAAAGGTATGTGTGTGTGTTGGTGACATGTAATTAAATCTAGCATTCCTGAATCTTTTTGAATATTTAGTGTTCGTTCCTCATTCATCCGATTCACTCGCTACAATTTATTTGGAAGCTTTGGGACACAAACGATGCAGTGGACAATGCGGCACAATCCGCAGTAGATGTTTATGAGAAATCCTACCATACCACAAAATCATTTCTGGTCCAATCTTTCTTATCAGCAAAAAATATTTACAATGCGACAAAGGATGGCGTCAAGAAAATAGAGCATCATCTTCTGGTACCCGTGCGAGATGTTGTGATTCTGCCTGCTTTTTCAGGAGTTGAACGAGCAGTGGACCATACCGTCAATTTTCTTCAGAGTGAGGAAGCTAGTGGAATTGCATCGCAATCTTTGGAGATTGTAAGGCACACTCCATTAATCGGGGAACATGTGCTGGCGCCGGCAATTGTTGCAACTGTAGATGTGGTGAGAGCTTCGTGGCAGGTTGTCCAGTATCCCATTCCATCCAGAGATAATGTTAGGAGCACAGTTGATGGAATAATGACTGGAACAAAATGGTTAATTGCGAATTCATGGAAAGAAATATATTTCTATACAAAATTGGTGGATGCAAGTATTACGAGAGCTTTGAGCCATACTCAATGGAGGGTTCTTGGATATGGGCCATACTCTTCTCTTAGTGACTCTCACAAGAGGGAAGTCATTGACCACTTGTGTGAACGGTATCTTTCGACCAGAGATAGTATTTCTCGTTATGAGCTAGCCTGCCACATCAAATTTCACAACTGGAAGTTATACCATGATTTGATTGTGTCTGGTTTGTTGTTGGAGAGAGGTGGAGATGGGTTCATAACCGGCGATGTTTGGTTAATGAAGTCACCGGAATACATTGTGAATGCTGAAGATATCATGTTTTTAGATAACGCATCTGGAGTCTCTCCGTTATGGTTCTATCTCCCGAACAAGAATGGAAATCAACCAGATGGAGCTCCGTGGGTTTGTTTCGCCAAAAGTGATGCGGAGAAGATTGAAGCTGGTTTCAAGTCACGGCTGGTCCTTTGGAGAGGTAAAAACATAGAATGCGAAGCCGACAATAGCGGCGAGCTCAAAAACGATATTGAACATGAGAACGTCTTGGAGCCCATAAAGGAGCTGCAAATCCAAGATGCAGAGAATGATGAAATGAATAGAGATTTCATTGTGAAGGATCCAGAGGTCCATGTCGAAGACGAAGAGAGAAACGAGGACGATTGTGCATCATTTCCTACAATTGCACAGTGGTATGAACCAAATTTATCACAGGACGTTTTAGTGGATGAAACACGTCAAGCGGTGTCATTTCTATCTTGTTGCCCATGTTGCAGATCTTTTGAAAGTCTTACTGAGGACTCGCCTGGTTCAGGTATTGGTGTTCTATGCCATGAATGTCAGAATAAAGGGTCGCATATTGATTCTAAAATGGGAACCTTGCGCTTTCCTCTTCACATATCGATGCGCCCGAATTTTTGGCGGTTTCTTTCAACAGGTGACGAAGTCAGGCGTGGTGTCTGGCTGTTGGACACTCAACGAAAAGGATTGCAGCCTTATAGTGAAGAGAGTGCAGCTATTTTAGAAGATGCATACCTATTTCTGAAATGGAGTCAGCGAAATAAAGATCCGGAATTTAAAGAAGGCAGTGATATTGACTCGGTTCTGCTCACAGTACAGGTGATGTGTGGGGACGAGACGCAGTTGGTTCAATTTCGATCTTTGAATCAAATAACAGCAATACAAAAATCAGTTGCCGGAGGACTTTCGCTCTTCAAAAGACGTGTTTATAGAGGTATACAAACTGATGAAAAAGAAGATACAAATGCAGGAGATGTGATTGATCCAAATTTTAGAAATGAGAAGAATTCAACATCTCCGATGATTATTGCTGCTCCAGTGCCCTTGGTAAAGTCGTCGTCGCATAATTACGATTTTTATCAGGAAAAAGCAAATGAAACGGATGAAGTCGAGCACTTAGTTCTTGTCGTTCATGGTATTGGTGAAATGCTTCGCACTGGAAATCTTTTAGGAATACCAGCAATAAATGCGTCTATCGTTGATTGTTGCAACTCGCTGAGGGAGAATCATACCCAAGTTACGGATCAAACCTCCAATCACCTCATCGACTTTTCTGATTTTGGGAGAGTTGAATATCTTCCAATTGAGTGGCATGAACCTTTTGCCATCCAATCACGTGGACCTCGGCAAGAAGAGGGACAAGCACGCGGGCAAACAGCTTCGTTGGGAGACATTTCGCTCAATACGATACCCCACCTTCGAAACTTTGCCAATGACACGATGCTTGATAGTAAGTCTGTCTGATTTAATTACCCCATTTTGTTATACATTATTGATATCTGACCATGACCTTCTCCAGTCTTGTTCTTCATGTCGCCAAAATATCACGATTTGATGGTAGAGATAGTTTGCAGGGAATTGAATACTGTAGTTAGCAAGTACCGTAAATTGACAGGCTTTTCTGGCAAGATTTCTTTACTATCGCACTCGCTTGGATCTGTGATATCCTGGGATATCCTTTCTCATCAAAAACAAGAAATAGATCTCGAAACCAAACTACAAACACAGAACGGAAGATCAAACGATGCCTTTGGCTTTCCAGGAACGAAGTATCCATCGTTAAACTTCGAAGTCGAGAATAGTTTTATGATTGGAAGCCCTGTGGCTGTGTTCTTGATGATGCGTAACCAAAACGATTATTCTAGAGGTGATTTACAGCTGCCTGGATGTCAACGGATCTTCAATATATTTCATCCATATGATCCAGTTGCATATCGGATAGAACCTCTTATTCATAGCACAAATGCCAAAGTAGAGCCAAAGATCATCACACACTGGAAAGGAGGGTTTAGAGTAAAGTATCAAACAAAACTATGGTGGCGAAAAATCATCAACGAAACAGAGAAGGCCAAACGGAACGCTATCATGGCTGTTGAGGCTGGGATAGAAGGTATTGGCTTATTGGATGAGACGGAAGATGAAGATCTCGTCCAGGACTACGCAAATAGCGATAACGCATCGTGGCTAGATGCAGCATACAGCGAAGACATTATTAATGATGGAAGCCTTAGCCAAGGTCGGCGGCTTGACTACATGCTACAAGAAAAGGAACTAGAAATCGCAAACGAATATATTGCCGCTATGGCTGCTCATAGTTCTTACTGGGGTGAGAAAGATCTTAGTCTCTTTATCTCGGAGCAAATTCTTGCAAATAAATATTGATGGGGAAAACTCTATAGAATGTATAATCTATTTCGATTTAGCGTTATCTATAATATTTGTGTTCCCAAACAATCTTGTGCTTTTTCTACTGACCTCCGCACCTGAATTTGGCACCGTAATGCCAATAGAAGTCAGAAAAGAATATGTTATTATCAATGTCAATCAAATATACGATTCATTGTGAGAGCTTTCAAGGCAGGAATCGCATCGAAAACAAAAATAATACGAAGCAAGTTGAAAGATCTCACCAGCATCAAAGGTTGAGTGGTGGTCATTCATCATTTTGAAGGAGTAGATGTGAGAACAACAAAAGAATACCAAGCCCAACTTGAGCATGAGCGTGGCATTGCTAGCTGCATTGCTACTGTTTGGTGAGAGTGTCAGATTAACAACAGCGAGAATTTGAAAATCAACCGTTACCTTTGAGAGAATCTCTTTCTCTCCGCCTTCTCAGCTTCATAATTTTCCTCGTCACAGCTCTGACCATTTTCTCCGTGACAGCCTTACGTTGCAATGAGTCTTGTAATTTTGCATCACTCTTCTCTCTATCTTTTTTTTCTTGCTCAAGGCCAGTCATACAACTGCGCATAGAGTCAGTACACGATCGAAGTTGGGAGCCATGATATTGGAGCAAAACCTTCTGCTTCTCGATCATTTCACGCAAACTTGAAATGCTTTGTTCGTTTTTCAATTCTTTCTGAGCTTCTTTTGAAGCGCTGATGCTTTCTCGCAATTCCTCTTGACGTTTCAATAAGTCATGAACAGTTTCCACTTTTGACGATGGCGGTTCTTGGCTTGCACAATCTTCTTCGATTTCTTTGGTCTTTTGATCATCTATTTCTGCAATAGTTTTCGACTGTTGTTCACCAAGAATCTTTGTCTTGGCTTTTTTCAATTCTGCAAGTTTTAGACGATTTTTAGCAAGCTCGAGGTTCAACCTGAGCTTCATTATATTTTTCGTGGGTGGGACGGAGGTTCCTTCATTCTGCTTTCCACTAATTTGCCAAACGTCTTCGCTGTCCGGATTAGAGGTTGCACGATAGCGAATCTCTTCTTTGGATCCATATGATCCGATATTTGTAATTAACAGACTCTTCATTCTAAAGGCAGATACGTCACTAAGGACCTCTTTCGGGCCTTCTTGCTTCTCGGTTTTCTCGAATCCATCCTCCAACACAAGTGCGTCTTCCTTGACATTAATCTCTTTCTGTAAAGTATTCTCTTTAAAACTAATCTCATCTCGACGCAGAGAGGAAATTTGTTGAAGCTTAACCTTCTTCGACACTTCTTCTTTACGGAGTTGTGCCAGAGCGAGTTGAGCCTTTAGCTTTTCCAGTTTCTCCTTTCTCAAAGCAAGCTTCAGCCTTTCTCTCTTGTCTCTCAATATTTTTTCTGAGCTGCCAATATTTGCGATTGTGGCTTTGCTATCTTGATCACCGTGAGTGTTAGTAGCAGATGGGTTGTCTTCTTCTACACCGGCGCGTTTTCCAGCTTCAAGAGAACTCATATTTGGAATTTCTACCACTGATTCAGCTGAAAAGTCACTACTGTCTTGTAAGTTGCTCGCTCTCTTGGAGCCAATGCTATTCAAATGCAAAACCTTACAAGATTTACTCATTTTGGCAGGTGCAGATCTCGAGTTCGTAGCTGGTAATGCCGACGACACATCTTTCTTTTCAAACTCTGGCTGTTTCGTTGTCATCTTTAACATTGTTGTTGGTGCCGGTAGAAATGGTGCTGGAGGCGTCGCTAATTTCTTTTTGACCTCAGGCTTTGGTGGCGGTTCCGGGGATAATGCTGGCTTCATTCGTTTCCTTGGATTTATTGGTGGTAAGTTTATAAATGACATTCCTGTTGGTAGTAGTAGGGGTACACGTTTCTCGCTCAGCTTCAATGACGGTGATGCTAAATATATTCCTTGCGGTGGAAAATGCGTCGTTTGGTTTTCGCTTGGCATTGGTGGTGAGTTTATAAATGACATTCCTGTTGGTGGTAGTAGGGGCACACGTTTCTTGCTCGGCAACGATGACGCTGATGAAAAATGTATTCCTGGTGGTGGAAGCAGTGGCGCTTTGTTTTTGCTTGGCTTTGGAGCTGGAGGATTTGATAGCAGAGATGTTTTTGATGCTGGTAATGATGGTGAGAGCAACGCTTTTTCCATTTCTGACACTGGTAGTGCCGATGATATTGCTGACGTTGGTAGTGGTGGTGCTCTATTCGCTTCCGGTTCTAATATGTTGGATTTGGTTTCGCTCATCGGCTCCAAAACACCCGGCTTTGCGTCACTTTCAATGTTGGCATCTACATCCAACGGCTTCCAGAGGCATGATTTGGGCTTGAGGTTGTAGTCTGTGTGAGCGGCAATGAAATGCACCCAAAGGGTACTTCCGAAAAACCTTTTATCGCACTTTACACAGATATGTCGGAGCCGTTGCTTATTTATATCAAATTCTAAGTGAGACACGCACAGATGCTTATGTAGCTCTTGCAGATCGAGAGGTAGATCATCGTGAGAATCGCACTTGGGGCATCTGTACATTTTCTTTTTGAATTTCGGTTTACTCGCCGGCTCCAAAGCCTCTGGCTTTTTTTCTTCTTCTACAATGCCACCTGATTCGCTGGAAGCTAGCGGTACTGGCTGTGCGGCAGATTTTAGAGGTGGAGGCGGGGTTGCTTCCAACGCCTCCGACTTGGAACTATGCTGCTTGCTTGTTTCTACACCTGCATCGTTTTGATAAGGTTTTTTCAAACGACAAGATCGGGCCTTGAAGCTGAAGTCTGTATGAGCACTAATAAAGTGCTGCCAGAGACCATCGTTGCTTTTTCCGCTTGGTTTTCTGTCGCAAGATACGCACGAGTTTGGATGCTCCTGCTTCTTCAGATCAAATCCAAGGTGGGATACACAAAGATGTTTCTGGAGATCAAGCAGACTGAGAGGTACTGTAAGGTGAGGATCACACTTGGGACATATATACCGGTATTTCTTCGTGTTATTGATGGGTAACCCCTTGATGGATATTCCTTCGACAATACGAGTAGCATCCGATTTAACAGAATTTGGCGGTATTAATAGTGGTGCTGCTGGCGCTGCTACTTGCAACGCCTCCGACTTAGCTTCACTTTCCTTGCTTGCTTTTACACCTGCATCTGCATCTGCATCTGCATCTGCATCTGCATCGTTTTTATGAGATTCTTTCAAACGACAAGATCCAACCTTGAAGCTGAAGTCTGTATGAGCACTAATAAAATGATCCCAGAGACCACCAATCTTGTTGACTTTTTTGTCGCAAGATACACACGAATGGGGATGTATCTGCTTCTTCAAATCAAATCCGAAGTGGGTTACACAAAGATGTTTCCTGAGATCACGCAGACTGAGGGGTATTGTAAGGCGAGGATCACACTTGGGACATATATATTTCTTCACGCTTTTGATGGGCAACCCCTCGGTAGATACCTCCCAAACATCCTGATCATAAAATCGTTCTACGACTGCACTGGTTTCGGGCGATGGTTTCTTGATGCACCACTTGGCATCTAAATGGACACCAATGACATGATCCCAGAGACCACTTGTTTGGATCTGTTTGTGGCAATTTAAACAAGATTTTGAATGTATCTGCTTCTCATCGACTCCCAAGTGAGACAGGCAAAGGTGTTTTTTGAGTGCTGTCAGAGTGAGAGGTCTTGCATGATGAGCATCACATGTTCCGCAAATAAAGACTTTCTTTTTGGATTTTGGTTTGATTGCCAATTCCAAAGTCTCTGTCATTTCGTCACTTTGTTTGGCTATCGGTGCTGATTGCGCATCGACTTGATCCTCCGTACACGTACGTGTAGTACCAGGCACATGAATAACTTCTCCACGACGTGCATCTTCGTCTTCGTCTGACACTGAAACATCCATGTCAGAATCTGAAATATCCATATCATCGGCATCGGCATCGGCATCATCATCAATGGGTTCAAACAAACACTGCCCCCCCTGCTCTCCTGTCTGAACCTCACTGCTTGCCTGCTGATGTTGTTCTATCGAAAGCCCCCTTTCGCTGGAATCCTTCACCCTTCTGCGTTTTCGTTTCCGATGTTGCAAAGCTTCTGACGCATTGATATTGATATCGATATCTTCATTTCCATTGGATGCATCTCCAGATCGTTTCAGAGATGAAGCACCATTTTGCGATGAAATAGGATGGCATTGATTTACATCCAAGACCCGATCGTTCCCATCAGCTGGGAGCGGTGGGGGCGGTAAGGGAGGTGGTACAGGTACAGGCACAGGCAGAGGGGGCGGGGGCAAACGTACATCTGCACCCATGACATGATTATGAGAAGGTGCTTGAGACGCACTGTTACTGTTACTGTTTGAAACATGAGGCCATCGCCACGAATAATCCTGTGTGGTTGCAGTTGCGAGCGAGTTAAAGTTGTTGTACTCGTAGTTGTACTGTTGTGTTGGGTAATGCCAGTTATGAGTCAAATTCGTGCCATTGCTATTGCTGTACTGATTCGTGATCCCATGGAAGGCTGGAGTTGATTGACTGTCATCATATGCATTATGGTTGTCGTTGTCATTGTCATTGCCATTGCCATTAGCACCTTGGGCGTGTTCACCGTAATCGTAATCGTAGGGCGGATGATGACGATGATCCTGGTCATAACCTGTTGCTGAACCTCTTCCTGTTCTCGACCTTTCTGGATGGGACGGCATACAGTACACGTATTGTATTAATAATACACGAAATGTACCACTCCCCAATAATTTATACAACAGTCACAGTCACAGTTGCAATAATCACTGGACCAACTGCAGTTTCTTGTTGTCATGAACTTTCCCAAATCGGAACGAAACAGCTAACAGCAAACAGCAAACAGCTAACAGCAAA
>Ga0115005_10004678_pt1 | contig 10797 bp, 3 predicted proteins | sample ArcOceMetagenome_FD_87163 | JGI IMG/M metagenome (GOLD analysis project Ga0115005, IMG submission 87163) | Marine eukaryotic phytoplankton communities from Arctic Ocean - Arctic Ocean - Greenland ARC118M Metagenome | ecosystem: Environmental > Aquatic > Marine > Oceanic | place: Arctic Ocean...
GCATCAACATCAGCTGATCAATTAGATTTAAAAGCTGGAACTTATACGGTTGTTGTCACAGATGCTAATGGATGTGATCAAACAGATAGTTACACACTTACTCAGCCTGATGCTTTAAGTTTAGATTCGTCACAAGTTGATTTTAATGGATTCAACGTTAGTTGTTTTGGAGCTCTTAATGGAGAAATTGATTTAACAGTTACAGGTGGAACTCCTGTTTACACTTATGAATGGTCATCTTCAGATGGTACAGGCTATGATCCAACTTCTCAAGATCAAACCGACTTATCAAGTGGAACATATATTGTTAAAGTGACCGATTCAAATAATTGTGAGATAAGTGGAACATTTGTAGTTGCAGAGCCTCCGCCATTAGTTTTAACAGCAACTTTATCCGATTTTAATGGATTTAATATTAGTTGTAATGCAGGAAATGATGGAATAATTGATATTACCGCAACTGGTGGACTTTTAGTTACTGGGGATAATTACACTTACGCTTGGACTCAGTCTAATGGAGGAAGTGGAGTTGATGCTTCATCTGAAGATCAAACAGGTCTAACAGTAGGAACTTATACGGTACTAATTACTGATTCAAATGATTGTACTATTACAAAATCATATCAAATTGTCGAACCTGATTTAATAGGTTTTACAGGAGTTAAGTCTGATTATAATGGTTATGGAATTAGTACTGCAGGAAATAATAATGGGACAATAACAATTACTTCAAGTGGTGGAAGTGGAGGAAATACGTACGATTGGTCAACAGATGATGGTAGTGGTATAGTTGTTGGTGATCAAAACCAAAACACATTAACTGCAGGAACTTACATTTTAAAAATAACTGATTCTAACGGCTGTAATATTACAAAGTCCTTTACATTAACGGAATCCGCTGAATTACTTATTTCATTAGGTACGGACCCAACAAACATTTTATGTTATGGAGATTCTACAGGATTAATAAAAGCTATTATTACTCAAGCAGCTGTTCCACCCTATACTTTTACTTTAAATGGTGAAAATTACTTGGGTGAAATAGTTTTTGAATCTTTTTCAAATATTACTGATTTGAATTACACTTTTAATGTTAAAGCTGGAGAATATAGCATTACTGTAACAGATTTAAATGGTTCTACTAAAACAACCAATACTAGAGTTTATACTCAACCTGATGCTCCTCTATCTATTTCTGAAACTATTTCAGTTTTTAATGATTATAATATTAGTTGTACAGGAGCTTTAGATGGCGCAATTGACATTACGGTTAGTGGCGGAACTTTAACAGGTACTAATTATACTTATTCTTGGACTTCTTCTGTTGGCAGCTCTGATCTTACTGAAACACGAACAGCAGAAGATCAAACAGGTTTAGGTACTGGAGAATATACTGTTATAGTTACAGATGAGGGTGCCTGTACTATAACTAAATCTTTCGTGCTTACTGAGCCTGAAAAAATAGTTTATTCTTTAAATAATAAAACAGATATAACCTGTTTTGGAGATAATGATGGTTCCATTGAAATATCTGTTTCAAAAGGTACGGGAGCTTATGTATATGAATGGACTTTAGAGGGTGTTGTTGTTAATAAAAACAACACTACAAGCTTAAAAAACTTAGGACCAGGAGTTTATAATCTTAAATTGACAGATGGTTGTGAGATTCTTTCATTTAATTATAAAATTGTAGAGCCAGAATTACTGACAGTTACTTTAGATCAGAAAATAGATGTTTTGTGTTTTGGAGATTCAACAGGTGAAATATCAGTTACTGTTGCTGGAGGAATATCTCCTTATAATTATGAGTGGATAGATAATTTTGGCAATAAATATAATAGAGATATTGGAAATGTGTTTAACAAAGGAGATTTAAGTAATATTCCAATTGGCATATATGATTTAACTGTGACAGATAAAAATGGATGTATTGCAACTCTTAAAACTGAGTTAACTCAACCTGATGATTTAGTTATTAACTTTGATAAGATAGATTTGAACTGTTATGAACAGAATGATGGTACTATAAAAATAACTCCAACTGGAGGTGTTGCTCCTTACACCTATAAGTGGAGTGATTTTGGAAATGGACCAGAAAGAACTAACCTTTCAGCTGGCATTTATACAGTGAATGTAACTGATAAAAATCTTTGTGAAAAAACTATAGATATAGAAATTATACAAGCACCGTTATTTAATATTGTTCCAGTTATAACACCCGTGACTTGTTTTGGAGCAGATGATGGAACTATTACTTTAAATATCGATGGCGGTGAAGACCCTATCTCAGTTACTTGGGCTGATGATGCCACTGCAGGGGATAGTAGAACTAATTTAAAACCTGGAAATTATAATGTAATATTAAATGATGGTTCTGGTTGTGTAATTGAAAGAACATTCCAAATATTAGAACCAGAAGAATTGAGACTATCTTCTGTACTTAGTGATGCAATTGATTGTGACAATCCACTAAGTGGGAGTATAGATCTTCAGGTTATAGGTGGAAATCCTCCTTATTCTTTTTTATGGTCTAATGGAGAAACTACAGAAGACTTAACGGATATAGGTGCTAATAATTATAAAGTAACAGTTACAGACTCTAAAGGTTGTAAGGTTGTAGAGACATTTGTTATTAAAAGACAACTCGACTTAGAGGTTAAATTAGATACTAGTTTAAGAATTGTTTGTGAAAGTAGAGAAGTTTACCAAGTAAACAACTTGACTATTTCAGGTGGAGTTTTCCCTTATAAAGTAAAGTGGTCGGATGGTATAGTGTTAAATGTCCCGGGTGATAAAGCAGAGATAATGGAAACTAAGACTGAAGGGGCTTATCAAGTTGAAGTAACTGACTTTTTAGGATGTACAAAAACAATTTTATTTGATGTGGCTGTACCAAAACTTGGATACCCAGATTTTGATTATACTTCTTTCTATTTACAGGAGTTTAATGCATTGACATTTAATGATCCAATTACTTTTTCTAATTTATCAACTGAAAATTTCTTAAGTGTTGAATGGGATTTTGGTGATGGAACAACATCCTCCCTTAACAATCCAACCCATACCTATACCGAAACAGGATCTTACGATGTTACAATTTACGTTACTTATGTAGGAGGATGCGTATATGAATTGACTAAAACTATATATATTGGAGAATCATATGAACTTGAGCTTCCTAATGCTTTTACACCAAATGGGGATGGTTTAAATGATACTTTTAGACCAGTTTACTATGGATTTACTGAAATTGTTTTAAAAGTATTTGATACTTGGGGAACTTTAATTTATTTCGAAAAAGCAGAGAAGGGTAAGATGAACGGATGGAATGGGACAATTAATACTAGACCGGCTGAAAATGGAAATTATATTTACCAAGTTTCAGGAAAAACTTTTAATGGTGAATTAGTTTATAAAAATGGTCCTTTTACTTTGCTTAGGTAATTGTTATGAGTAAAAAAAATATCATTTTCTTATTTTGTTTTTTCTTTTTTATAAGTACATATCCAACTACTGTTCCTTTAAAAAATGATTTTAAACTAAACAATGCTCCTGTTGCAAACGAACAGAATGTAACTGTAACTGAGCAACAGCCAGGAACTATCACTTTGTCTGGAACGGATGCAGATGATGATGTTTTATCTTATTCGTTAGTAGCCTTACCAACAAATGGTGTTGTAACTATTGACGGAAACACAGTTATTTATACTAGTTCATCAGATACGGCAACATCTGATTTTTTTACTTTTAAAGTAAATGATGGAACAGTTGATAGCTCACCTGCTAAAATAAATATAACTATTACTGCTGTAAATGATTCCCCTGTTTCTAATTCTCAAGACAATATTAATGCAATTGAAAATCAATTAAAGGATATTACTTTAACAGCAAGTGATCCAGAGGGTGATATCTTATCTTATATTTTAAGTGAAGAACCAGAGAACGGACGTGTTATTGATCCAGGAAATGAAAATAAAACCATTTATGTTGGTACAGTAATTTCTTCAAATTCAGTTCAATACATTAGTGATTCAGACACTGCGCTGTCTGATTCTTTTAATTTTAAAACTTATGACGGTTTCTCTGAAAGTAATAATGCTTCTATTGCCATTACTATAGCTCCAGTAAATGATTCTCCAATTGCCACTGAAAAAACAGTAACGGTTACCGAAAATGTATCAACAATTATCATATTAGAAGGGACTGATCCTGATGGAACAATTCCTGAAATTTTCAAAATTATTACTATTGCTAATGGTGTTTTTACTGATCCTTCTAATAATGATCAAACCATTTTACCAGGTACTGTTATTAGTGGAAATAAAGTAAACTTTACAAGTAAAGGCTCTGCTTCCTCAGATTCATTCACTTTTACTGCAAGTGATGGGTTGTTAGAAAGTGAAATTGGAACGATTTCAATTAAAATTATTACAGATGCACCAACAGCAAACTCCCAAACTGTAAATGTAGTAGAGCAAGTTGAAAATAAGCTTGTTTTAACTGGATCAGATAAGGAAGGAGATCCTCTTACATATATTATAACAGTCTTGCCAGAAAATGGAATTTTAAAGAATGATGGAGAAATAATTAACTCTAATAAATTACCTAAAACAATAGATAATTCTAAATTATTTTATACTAGTTTGTCAGATAATGCTTTGTCAGATACTCTTAGTTTTAAAGTTAACGATGGGATTTCTGATAGTTCCCCTGCCGTTGTTACAATTAATATATCCCCAGTAAATGATAAGCCTACAGCTTTACCTAAAACTAAAAATGTAAGCGAACAAGTTTCAGATAACATTATTTTAGAAGGCACTGATCCTGATGGCGATGATTTAACTTACATCATTACAAAGGAACCATTAAACGGTACCTATACATTAAATGCTAATACAGTAGTTTATGTAAGTAATTCTGATACGGCTACTGTAGATTCATTTAAATATAAAGTTAACGACGGAAAGCTAGATAGCGATATTGTGGATGTTCAAATTTCTATTGAACCAGTGAATGATGTGCCTACCGTAAAATCTCAAAACTTATCTACTATTGAGGATATAGAACTTAAATTTGTTCTTGAAGGTGAGGATGTGGACGGAGATAAATTAACTTATTCAATAGAAGCTTCTCCAATAAAAGGTGAAGCAACACTTAAAGACAGTTTAGTTACTTATATTCCAAACGCAGGTTACTATGGAACAGATTCCATTATTTTTAAAGCAAATGATGGAACTGCGCTTAGTTCCTCAGGTTTTATTAAGATCACAATAACGAGTAATGACTTTGATGAGGATGGTATTTTAAATGATTTTGATACTTGTCCTGACACTCCCATAGGCTCTAAGGTAAATACTGATGGTTGTGTTGTTTTTGAACTTCCTTTTAACAACAATAAGGTTGAAGTTATTAGCGCTACTTGTGTCGGAGGAAATGATGGCTCATTAAGTCTTAGTGTTGAAGATAAGAGTCATGATTATAGTATTTCTGTAAACGGAAATAATTTCGGTCAGAGCATTGTGATTTCAGGCGATAATAAGACCGCTTCTGTAACTGGACTTGCTAAGGGAACCTACAGTATTTGTTTTAAAGTAGACGGTCAAGCAGATTACGAGCAGTGCTTTGAGGTGGCTATAGGCGAGCCTAAAGCCCTAAGTGCATTTATTGATGTAGATAATGACAAAAGAACCACCAGCATTCAGTTAGGAGGTTCTAAGAGTTATAACATAGAGGTTAATGGCGAGAGGTTTGATGTGAAGGGTGATAACTTTAACACGACTCTTCCAACAGGTCTTAGTATTATTAAGATATCAACTGACTTAGATTGTCAAGGGTTAATAGAAAGGGAGATTTTTATTTCAGAGGATATATTCTATTATCCTAATCCAACCAGAGGTGAAGTAGATGTCTTTGTAAATGGAGAAGACAAGGGCGTTAAGATGAGCGTATTTACCACAAAAGGAGATCTAGTCTTCACAAGAGACCAAGAAATCTTAGATAGTAGAAAAACAGAATTAGATTTAAGTGGTGTTTCATCAGGAACTTACATAGTCACTTTAGAAGGAACAACAGTTAGGAAAATATTTAAAATTGTAAAAAAATAAATATTATATTTTTTCTTTATCCTTTCTAAATGGTGAAGCATTCATGTGTTCTATTATTGAGTTTTTTGCTACAAAAAAAGCTATTAAAAGCGTAACTAATCCGCCTATCCAAATTCCAGGAACAAAGTCTAAAAACAGAAAATAATCATAAAATGCATGAAAGAGAATTGGGACAATTAATGATAATAGAATATTAAAAAATTTAAATTTTTCATTTGTTTTAGCTTTTCCTAAATAATAACCCATGATTACTGCAAACACAAAATGTGCAGGTACTGCTGAAAACATTCTAAGTACAGCTAAAGAAGCATTTCCTTGAAGAACAAAAGTTAAATTTTCTGCAGTAGCGAATCCCATTCCAACAAATACAGAATAAACAATGCCGTCATATGGTTCGTCAAAGTTTTTGTTTGGATATAATATAAGAATTACAACAAGAAATTTCAATACTTCTTCTGTAATTGAGACTGTAAGTGCTTCTCCACCAATGTTTAGAAAATCATTTTCTATATTAATAAATTGTAGAAAATATTCGAGTAAATCAACGTCTAAATGCAGGTTTATTGCTCCAAAAATAAATGCAATAGCAAGTAGCCATAAGGGTTCTTTGTCATATTCATCTAGGTTATAAATTACTGCCATGATGAAAATCCCAGGGCATATAGATAAAGCAACTAACATTAAATCTTTTAATTCAAATATGTTGATTAAAACTAAAGGATAGAATAAAACGACATATAATGCTGTCACAATTATTCCAGTCATTAAGCTAGTTTTAAAAATTCTATTCATAGTTTATTAAAATTTTAATGAAACCATCCATTCGTCGTACTTTTTATAATCTTTTCCTTCTGAAAATGCTCTTGCCCATCCAAATGAAAGAGTAGAGGAGAGGTGAGAAAACATAACAAGTTTTGTGTCGATTTGGAAACCTAAATTTCTAAATGTTTCACTGTATTCTTTACCTATTTTTCCTGCCCCCATTGATTTATCCTCAAATTCTTCATAATTTTTGGTAAACAAGCTTCCTGCAAAAATGGTTGGATGTGTATAGGTTGCAAATAAATTAAAGAAACCAAATTTTCTGTATCTAATAGCTGGCAATATTAGTTCTAGGGTAGCCTTGTAATAGTTTTTTGCAATTATGCTTTTTTCAGAGTCGTAGCTTAGACCTGCAAAAGCAAAAGATCCTCTGTACATTTTAGATGAAGCATTATCGATATAATTATTACCAAAAGAGGCAAATCCAAATCTTGTAAAAGGATTAACTTTTTTAGAAAAAGAATTTCCAAAAGCATTTCTTAACCAAAGAGATGTGTGCTTTATAGGAAGTTGGACTCCAAAGTCTAAATTCCCATTGATTTTTGGAAAGAAATTTCCCGAACTCATAGCTGTGGATAGTGAGAGGTTTGATTTAATTCCTTTCTCAGCTCCAACAGCTCCAACAGATCCTTTTATATTTCTATAAGCTAAAGAGGTATGAAAATTATAGAAAACATCAGTGTTAAAGTCTTTATTAGCAAAATTAATTTGTTGAAATTCTGGAGACTGATTTAAACCATAATAAGCACTAGCTCCCACATTTAAATCTAAATGAACTGGACTATCTGAAATAATAGTTTTATTGAAGTCAGTTCCAAGATTTAATCCCTTTCTAGATCTTTGAGTTGGACCAAATAAGTCATAAAAATCAGCTTTGTTATAAGAAGCATAAATATTTGTTTTTCCAGCCAATAAACCCCCACCTATATTAGTGGTTGAATAATTTAACGAGGCATGAAACTCTTCTTCTTTGTCAATATTAGAATTTGTATTAATTAGATCGTTTTTCCATTGATTGGGAGTATAGGAAAAAGAAAAGTCCAAAGTTTTTGATGATAAAGGATCTCTAAAACTAAATTTATAACCAATTCCAAAATTATCTTTATAACCTACAACAATAGGGTAGGCATAACTTAATTTCACTTCTTTTGAAGGAACGTAAATTCCTTCTTTAGCATCCAATGCATCGTAATCAGCATTAAAAGTTTCTGCATTAGGACCGTAGATTTGCCAATCAGCTAACATTGGGTGTTTTTTTATTGTTTCATTTCCTAAAAATTTAATACTGGAAACACTTTCAGCAGGTTTATTAGGAATATATACTGGTTTAAATCCATCGCTAGAGTATTTAAAAGCAAATATTTTATCATCATTAATTGGAATTGGTCTAAAGTAGCCAGTTTCAGCATTACTGAAAATTTCAATTTCTAGACTAGCAGAATCTACTTTATATATATTACTTACACCAGAATAGTAGGAAGATCCAAGTAAATAACTTCCATCTTCTGAGTATCTAAAGCTTTGTGGAGAAGAAACATCAAAGTCAAAAACTTCATGAACTTCAATATTTTCTTTTTTAAAGTTGTCTAAAGTACTAATCTTGTAAATATTTAAAACCTGATTTCCATTAATATCCGTTACGGCCGCACTTAAACTTTTTCCATCGGGTGAAACATCTATATCAAATATATCTGAACCAAAAGGAAGAGTATATTTCTGTTTCCAAACAAAATAATTTTTATCTGGATTTTCACTATTGTATTTAGGAATTTCAACTATAGTACTTTTTCCATTAAGATGTCGAATTCCCCAAAGTGATTCGTCAACTTTATTGAAAGCTAAGTCCCCAACTCGCGCATCTTTTTGTAATAGTTTAGATTTTCCAGTTTTAAGATCATATTGATTTAAATCTCTTCTAGAATTATTATCGGTTGTATAAAATAGTAAATCATTTTTTTTGTCGTAAGCCAAAGAGGTTACATCAAAAAGAGCAAAACCTTTTATGTCTTTTAATCTTTTAATTTTTCCAGTATTTAGATCCATTTCAGCCAAATGTGGAACTTTTCCTGGATAACTAACTGCAACATAAATAGTATTCCTTTCTTTATTATGGTAAGCAAAAGAAACACCACCTAGTGCTTTATCATTAATTTCCTCATCTTTAGTAATGGGGTTTAAATTTAAATTTTTAATATTTTTATTTTGGAAATCTTTTTCAAAATCTATCCAATTGTCCCATGCATCAGAAATCGGAATTCCAAAAACATGTTTAAAATTATTAGCAAAACCTCTTTTACTTCCATCTTTTCTTTTTATCCATTCAATTAAATCTGTAGGATTATACTGATAAGCCAAGTAGCTCATAAATCTTGTTCCATAATAATAGGAATTTGCTTTAGCCATAAAATCAGCTGAAGTACCTTCAGATTCTAAGCCTTGCGCAGAATAGATTCTAGAATTTTCAAGAACTCTAGTTCTAAAAAACATTTCATCATAATTACCTAATGCATTTCCTTTTCCACCATCCATCCATGTTTCTAAAAAAACAGCGATTCCTTCATGTAACCATCTTGGCGAATAGTATCTGGGACTAGTTAAATAACTATAAAACATTGAAATTGGATGGTCATTTGTATTTAAAACTTTTCCAGCAAATAATTTTTGATAAAAAAGATCACTTGAAGATGCGTTATCTAAGGCGGTAATATGTACCATCTCGTGATTCATAATTGAAAAAACTCTTTCACCAGCAGTACTAGATTCAAAAGAATAATTCATTGGAGAAATACATGCTGTGGTAAAGTTATGTGGAATCGAAGTGGCTCCACCGTTTCCAAAATCTCCAAAATCTTGAAACATTACAAATATTTTCTCTTGTGGTTCGTAATCGAATAATTTTTTGTGAAAATTTAATGCAGAGTTGGAACAAAGTATAGCATGCTTTAAGACATAATCTAATTGTGGTCCGGTACTTATAACGTCAAGCGCTTTGGATTCTATTTTTTTAAGTTGAGAGAATGATTCTGTCAAAAAAAAGAGAACAAAAACAATAGTTAATATTTTTTTCATGTATTAAATTTAGTGATTGTTTTTTAAAAAAAAAGAGGAGAAAATTTATTTTCTCCTCTTAATAATATATTTATTAATCAATTACAGACTAAAATTCCACACCACTCATCATTTTTTGAAATTCTGGTAATGCAAGCATTTGAAGTGCATTTGGTTGTGCTAACATTTCAAAACCTCCAGGCATAGCAGCAAATTCTACTAATGCAGGAGAAGATAAAAATTCTAATCCTCCAGGCATTGCAGCAAATTCAAATAATGCAGGAGTAGACAAAAATTCAAAAGCTCCAGGCATTGCAGCAAATTCTACTAATGTAGGAGAAGATAAAAATTCTAAAGCTCCAGGCATTGTAGCAAATTCAAATAATGCAGGAGAAGCTAAAAATTCAAAAGCTCCAGGTGCTGCAGCAAATTCTACTAATGCAGGAGAAGATAAAAATTCTAATCCTCCAGGCATTGCAGCAAATTCAAATAATGCAGGAGAAGACAAAAATTCAAAAGCTCCAGGCATTGCAGCAAATTCAAATAATGCAGGAGAAGCTAAAAATTCAAAAGCTCCAGGCATTGCAGCAAATTCAAATAATGCAGGAGAAGATAAAAATTCTAATCCTCCAGGCATAGCAGCAAATTGTGCTAATTCAGGTGAAGCTAACATTTGAAGTGTTGCAGGATCACCAGCAGCTAATTTTTCCATAGCTCCAGGCATTGCAGCAAATTCTACTAATGCAGGAGAAGCTAACATTTCCATAGCTCCAGATATTTTAGCAAATTTTGAAAATTCAGTAGAAGCTAAAAATTCAAAAGC
>Ga0115005_10004679_pt1 | contig 10795 bp, 8 predicted proteins | sample ArcOceMetagenome_FD_87163 | JGI IMG/M metagenome (GOLD analysis project Ga0115005, IMG submission 87163) | Marine eukaryotic phytoplankton communities from Arctic Ocean - Arctic Ocean - Greenland ARC118M Metagenome | ecosystem: Environmental > Aquatic > Marine > Oceanic | place: Arctic Ocean...
TACTTTGAAACGATTGAGAGACTTACCCAATCATACAGATGTATACTGTGCACATGAGTATACTTCCAGCAATGCTAAATTTGCCATGAGTGTCGAACCGGGAAATCAACATCTTGTCGAGTATAATGAGGAGGTGATTGTCAAGAGACAGAGGGGCGAGCCGACGGTTCCGACTACGATTGGTAGAGAGATAATGGCCAATCCTTTTCTAAGAGGGGATGTCAGTGCTGAGATTCGAAGGAATGTTGGTGCCTCTGATGAAGACAGTCCTGATGCTGTATTTGGAAAGATTCGGAAGGCAAAGGATACTTTTAGAGGTTAGGTGTCAGTTCTAAATTCGTGTTTCAATTTGACATTGTTCGCTCCTTGACCTTCTCCGTTTTTAAAAACCTTTTCCTTGCAGCTTGCAGGCAGCAGGATAGCAACCGTGTTCATTTTTATAAATATAATGAGGTACGTGTAGGTGGTACTCATTTATAACACATAACATTTATCAAAGACTTCAGCAATCCCAACAAATTATTGAATACATATCACAAGTAAGAAGATGTTTCGTAGAGGCAGATTTAGAACGCCATTGCATCTCTTGGGATAGATTGATTCTTCTGTTTTCTATATCTCCTATCCCAATAGGGATTATAATTCTCTGTTAACACCCTCTCGAGACAAGAACCGTAGCATGTCCAATGCTGAATATAGATCTCTGCTAAGAATGTCGCGTCAGATTGTGGGCTAACGTAAGCTATTGATTTCCTACTACTGTGTTCTGTATTGGATACCAGGTACATACCGGTACCTCCTATCCCAATCTGTTGGTTTCTAGTACTGTACAGTAGGTTTTAGGGAACGCAACTTCGCCAGCCCCCCGCGCCCCAAACGTTAGGATTAGTTATTTGATGTTGTTTATTCATAGATGTCGGGGATGATTCATGAACAAGTTCATGAACATTGTTCACAAAATCTTGTGATGTATGAACATGTTCATAACCTAATTTCTTTTGAACATGTAAGCCTGGATGAGTCTCTGTGAGAATAGCTAATGAAAAACATAACACCTCAAAGTGTGCTGATGCTCTTGTGCTCGCTGCTACTTTATAATGATCCTACCATGCGTAGTTTCACGAAAGGTTCAGTAAGTGGCCTCCTTGAGAGGTTGAAAACAGTTTGCTATAACCGTTATTTTCAAGCGGTGGGACGGTTAAGTTGAGGGTTTGGGTTTTTGGCCAAGTCGCCGCGCGCCGCGCAAGCTGCAAGCGAGCAGCGAGCAAGCAAGAAGCAAGAAGAAGATGATTGTGGATGATGGATCGGATGAAACCAATGAAACCAATGAAACCAATGAAACATAAATGTGAAACATTGAACACTGAACATTGAACATTGAACATTAAACCCGACACCCGACCAATTTTTGGGCACCTACAAGTATTTCTGAGGCAAGAAAAGTAGTTCAGACCCAAACTTTCGATGGGAAACTTTACAAGCAAAGCTGTTTCTGCACCTCTACTACAGCCGGCCATTGCCGGTGACGGTCTCATGATAAAGCAACTTATTGGTCATTTCATTGCCGCAACTAGCCCACAATCAAAGGAAGATCTTGCTGCCTACGTAAACAAATCAGATAACGAAGGTAACACCGCTCTCCATGGCGCAGTTTTTTCTGGGCATTTATCTATCGTCAAGTTTCTAATTGAGGACTGCCACGCATCGATATCGCAGAAGAATAAAATTGGTTGCTCTTCTTTTTGGATCGCCTGCGGTTACGGACATGTGCACATAATCGAATACTTCATTGACCAGATGAAGTCAATGTCATATGATTTAGTCCAGGCATGCAATGACGTTAATTCTACAGGAGATACGCCATTACTTGCTGCAGTTTCCAAGGAGCATCTTGAAGTAGTAGAGAACGTCCTGTCTGCGTTAGACAAACACGCTTGGCCGATTCTAACTTCCAAAAACAACTCTGGAGACACTCTTTTGCACGTTACAGTATCTTCTGGCTATGAAGGGCCAATTCTGAAAGCTTTGCTCGACTCTGAAGATCGGCTTTTGAGTGAAAATGATGCAACCAGTCGACCGCTAGGCTCAAAGAATGCGGAAGGGCTATCTCCATTGCTGGTGGCTTGCGAGCGAAATTTTCTCAACATTGTAAAGGAACTGATAAAGCGAGGAGCCGATGTAAATACGAAAGACAAAAATGACAGGACGCCGCTTGCTATTGCTTCATATTGTGGGTGTGTGGATGTAATGGAATATCTTTTAAGTATCGAAAGTATGAAAGGATTACTGAATGATAAGGATACGAATGGCTGCACCCCACTGTGGCTTGCTAGCCGGACAGGGAATTTGCAAATGGTGAAAATTCTTGTGGATGCTGGAGCCGAACCTTCGCATGAAAACAATGATGGACTTACAGCTAAAGCTGCAGCGGAAAAATATTTGAAAGACAAGGTTGCAGATTATTTTAATGCAAAGGAGATCAGCGAAGAAATTAGATAAATTCGAATTGTTTTAATTCCTACAGTTTTATGAGTAAGCTAGTAGTCATTGGTATGTGAGATTACATCAAGTTCATGTTCCACGAGTTTTACAAACGCATCGTAATCGTACTCTTTCGGACCTGGCATTGTGCGTCCTCTTTTCGTTCTTGCGCCACTTCTCGGTCTCGGTAACCAATGAACACGAAGGTATCCGAGATTATTGAGGAGATCCCAATCCAGACGAGCAGGTGTTAAACCGATGCCATCTTCTTCGTGAAAATAGGCAAATAAAGATGCTCCTTTTGGAAGAAACATTGATGTAACAGCACCTCCACCGCACATGGTGATGAATATTGAGGTACCCGCAACCAACTCAAGCTGCTCCTTCAATTTCATGTTTGCTAATGTCACAGTAACGATTTCAAGGTCATACTTTTTTCCCACTTTTTCTCTCAATAACTTAATATGCTCTTCAAAGGACGCTCTGCGGTTAGGAGACTTACTAGATCCCTGAGATATCACAATACGATATGGACCCGAATGGATCTTCCTTCCTTGACGAGGCACTCCCATATTATCCATCATCCAGTTACGAAATTGATAAAGGCTTCCGCCCCTCCCAACGTTATACGCATAGTCGTAATCGGAAGGTTTCCAACCGTGCAGTTTCAAGCCATGGTCGCTTAACATCCCCAAGCCCGCAGCTCCATTTGGTGAACAAACATATTTTGACTTTTGATCACTTTGAATCACGAGATTTGTATGATTCTGCGTAGATGTTTTACTCAGCTCAGCTCCAATCAAAGGGTAGAACTTTTTGATAATTGGCCCACATTTATTAAACTGCCTCTGACACGATGCCCACATTGCAAGTGTCAGATCATACCTGATGAGCACGGCTTCTTTTTGAATCAAGTCAAAAGCCGTAAGTAAAGTGTAGAGTGGTAGAAAGTCGTCCCAGACCAGATGCCCTGGGTTGAATCCTGCCATGGAATGGTAAGGGATCAATACTTTATCCGTCTGCAACGTGTAATAGCCCGTCTTTTCGACCTCTTCAACCGGCCGTAATTCTGGATACCAATTCAATAAATTGTGTTCTTTTCCCCATTTTGGATTCATGGCCCCAAGGCTCACGGTGGTATTCATACTAGAGGCTGGTGAAAAGTGCTTCAAATCCTTGTGCTCCAGTGCCTTCTCTAAATCACGCTGTTCTTTGGAAGTGAATAGGACGAACTTTCTATCTTCGGTATCAAAACAAAGATTCTGGAAATGACAAGAGCGGTATTTCCATGCATCTTGTCGGAAAGTGTCTCCGATGCAGTGTGCATTTGAGTGAAAGCCTTCTTTATAGCTCTGGTGGTATACCGGATAGGTGTTGAATGTACCATCTGGAGGTCCATTTGGTGTTGGAATTTCAATTTTATTCTCATCCTTCTTCGTGTCAACTGGACTGCTTTGGTCTTTCACTTCACCATCAAAAGAAAGCACGAACTTTTCTGCTGAGTTCACATTATACCGTGGTTGTAAAATAACAAGGATTTGTCCAAAAAAGAAGAGTGCGAACACTATGGACATTGAAACAATGTTAATTGTTGGCGCAGATCTAACTGGTCGAGCCATGACGATTCGAAGTACAAGGAGAACGGCGTTCAAAGTTTAGTTGAGGAGTTTTTAGCGAGGAATGGGATTGGATGGAATGGACAACAAATGCAGTAATAAAGTGTTGGTGCGGTTTCCAGCATTGAAAATGACCTGCTTGCGTCGTGATGAGTGATGAGAAGAGATGGCTCTCTCTTCGAAGAGCTGCTGCGACGCGAGCACGCGAGCTAGCGCGAGCGAGCGAGAGGGGTCTCAAGTCTCAAGGCTATGTATAAGCCATTTAAAGGCCTTGCAAGGAAATTTGAAGCATCTCCACGAATGCTGGTAAAAAGTCGCTGTGAATACCGGTAGGCCATTTAAAGACCTTCTTGCGTCGAGTTAATAACTAACTCGACGCAACAACTTCAAACTCGAGTTAATAACCGAATGTAAGTATGTACTGCAAATTTGTAACTGCAGTCTACTCGTCGAACATTGGTCAAATTTAAACGAAACATAGATACTTCTTTATTAATTTACAATATGGAGCTTACTCCCTGGAGGAAAGATTCATTGAACATTCCAATAAAGGCAGCACGAAGGAAAGAACTACGAAATCTCCTTAATGACGCCTACAGCGATGAAAGTCAAACCCACCACAACCCTCTGCAACCAAAATAAAGACAATCAATAAACCGAATGCTGAACAGATTGCGATGTTTCTCATCCTTCTCCAATACAGGTGCTTCCGCAAACCCCTGCTACTTGCCTCGAACCTGAAAGCCTGTTGATTGAGCCTATCCGTCTTATCAACCAACAATTCAATTTTTTCTCCTCTTTCAAGAACCTTTTCAATGTTTTGTACCATACCCTCCTTTACTTCATCAATTTGATTCTTAAGTGCATCAATGTTGTCCATAGCTCCTCCTGAATTGTAATGCTCCATTCTCTGTTGAATTACGGGAGAAAAATCTTCATTGAAACTAAATGCGATTGCGCGCTGAGCAGAATCTAACCCAAATTTTCCGAGGAACAGATCTTTCATATCTTGAAGGAATGCATAGGGTAAACGGTGCTTGTTCTTTTCATCCGACATGCATAAATAGCATATTCCGCTTTCAACAACGTAGTGGAACACGTAGTCATCGTAAACATAAGTCATTTTACCATCGGTAACGGGTATTTTGGCCAGGAGCATTCGAGTGACTGTGGGGAAGTTGCCTGTTGCTTACGACAGAGAGGAACATTGCGTGAGATGCATTCGTAGCACCGATGGTTAGAATTTGGAATGACTGTTGCAAAAGACCGAAAAAAAACAAATTTGATCTTCTACGACTGACTTGCATTAGCAGCAGCGATCAGCGATCACTCAACTAATAGAGGAACAACCGATCAACTGAATCATACCAAAGGGGTTGAGCAGTAATGTTTTGCAGGCAGCACAAGGAATCGTACTGAACTAGAAGTCTTGATCTGGTTTCCGCTTCAATCGGTGTCGTGTTCTTTTCTTCAGACTTACCTAAGGTAGCTGTGAATTCGGCAAGAACTGTCTTCTGCCGTGAAATTAGGGCGTACACAATTGTCATGATGAAGATGGTTAAATTTGGAGTGCAGTATAATTCAAAAGTTGACGGGTCAGCTAGCCGGCTAGTTGGATTTCTGTGTTGTCCGTTGAAAAGAGTTATTGCATATTGTTGAGCTTGCGCTTTTCTCTTGCTTGCTTCTTGCATGCGAGGGCTTCTTTTGGCTTCACTTTATTGACGACTCACTCTTTTTATTGAAGTGTCGCTCGCGTCAGGTTTCGCCAGTCTTCGCTCGCTTCTTTTTAGTGAGGTTTGGTTTGTGGCGCGCTACATTTCAATATGCATTTCAAAATTGAATTTTAGTTGTTCACTATCTAATTACCGAGTCATACCCCCTTGCTGGTACCGTCTTCTAAATGAAAGCCATTTGCCTCACACAACATCAGAAGACCAGAAGCTTTGAATTACTATGGAACACCTGTCACAAGACCTACTCCTCTAACACGACCGTCTCTGAATAAAATTCGCATTCCTGGCCTGACATACTCAGGTCGCTGTGCGAATTGAAATCTGACCTTTGCTCTACTTCCGGGACGAAGTACAATCCCGTCATCCTCGTTGTTGTGAGCTCGATGACTAGGTGGTAGCCCAGTTGCATTCTTATTCACTATTTCAATACTCTTTACAAATGCTGTTTGTCTCACGTTAAGAATATGAACATATGCTTGATATGATTCTCGAATCGTTGTTCCTTCACCCTTTAACACGCAAATCTCGGCATCAAATTCTCTCGTACACGTAGCTGTAGGACTTTCCAAAAGGACCGCCATTCCCCTCCGCAATTTATTCCTTTCTTCCTTCTTAAGAGCAAATGCGAGACACGCAGACTGTCCAGAAGTAATATGCGTTGTGTTTATTCTTGCAATATGGGCAGACTTTGCCACAGTTCTAATGAAGGACCCATCATCCGTTGGACCAACGTATACATGGCAATTGTTACCAACAGTCAACTCCCCGGCATTGACAAAACCAGAAACAACCGAGCCCACGCCAGGGACGTTGAAACACTCATCAACAAGAAATTCGAACGATCTATTGACCTTTTTTTCGTGCTGCCTTCTTTTTGGTAATGAAAAGAGCATTTTGCGAAGTAGATTCAAACCTTCACCAGTGACACAAGATATATCAATCACAGGGGCTAGTGCATGCAGCTTATCCATGCAGGTTGCAATATCCTCTTCCTTGCGAACAGCGAACGGTTTCCTTCCGACATCAGGAGCACGCAAGAGTTTGAAGACTTCGTCTTTCGAATTCTTGATGGCATGATCTGGGCATCCATCAATTTTGGTAAAGACGATAATCGTAGGAATGCCAAAACTGCAGCATAAACTCAAATGATGTTGTGTCATGTGCGTTGGAGGATGACGACTGTTCACCAAAATCATGCTATAATCTGACATTCCTGATGATACGCCATGGATCGTCGTTTTCAAATACTTTTCGTGCCCTGCGAGATCAAGCAAAGTCACGATCTTGTAGGACTCCCGTGCAATCTCATCTTCCGATTTTCGCTTATTTGCGCGGATGGAATCTTTTCCAGCAATGGGCTCGCCCGTATGACGGAACCCCATGAGATGTGTGGAAGCGGTGGATGTTCTTCCCGTTTCAATTTCATGCCTATGCTTCATGATTGTCGTTCGCGATTTTCCGCGTCCGTCGTCGAGACTAGAAGTTGTGAGAGTTCCAATCAGAGTTGACTTTCCTGCATCTACGTTTCCAACTACTGCAATTCGAATGTTCCTGGCAGTCAAGGTTTCAGAAACAGAGGATGGCCGTTCGCCGTGGCAATCCCCAGTAGTAGCGTTTGAAGAATGAGAAACACCATCGTTTTTCATTCCGTTTGCTTTAGACAATAACGAGGAACTGCCTGCAGCTGTAGTTGCATTTCCATTCAATTCAACCTTGGACATTTCCAAAGTACAATCGTTATCAGAATCACCATTAGATTGAGAACCATTTACAAGTTCTACAAGGGAAAATGGAAACGCATCCAACATCTGCGTTTCGATCCTGTTAATTGTAACCTCGCATCGAGTATAAGCCTGTGGTGTCAATGGAGTATCTTTTTCCTCGTCAAACTTCTTCTCTTCAAACCCATGCGCGGTCTTGATGTCGAACTTGAACAATGGTGATTCATCCACGCGTAAAATCTTGGTATCATTTCCAAATTCCACTTTTGAAAGGTTTCCATTTGGAATATTATTAATGTCTTTGTTCGTAATACATTGATTGTCAACAACTTCGCCCTGAACTATCGTTCTTTTTACGACAATGGCATTTAAGCTCCTAGCGATGCACTCAAGAATCCTCGCAGATTCGGCAACGGATGAATATTTCAGTAGTGAATGACATCCATCATCTTCCACTCCAAGGAAATAAGTGCATGACCCGTTACCTTCGTCCAACCTATAGGACATTTGGGTTCCGAGTGATCTTAGACGAGAGGAGCTTGGCCGTAGGAGCTGACGTTTATACTCCACATTACCATCCTATATATTTAACAAGGTTAAGCAGGAAACGAAACAGAGAATGAGTACGATTTTGTAATTGTAGTTTGGATAAGAGCACTACTATGATCGAATAGCAGAAAGGAAAAACGTGCTAGCGGCATGATTGCAAATAGCCAGCAGACCCTTCGAAGTTTTTCACAAGTACCAACTCACATGTTTTTCTGGCTCTACAACCTTGATTAGCCTTTTGAGCTTTGCGTGCTCGTGGCAATGGGGAGGTATAATAGTATCATTCATGGTTGTCGCTGTCATTGGGCCTTGAGTGCTTAGATAGATAATTTATAATGGGACTGTTGTTCAGGAAGCCGAAGTTCCATCTTGAATTTTCTTTCTTGTCCGACTGAGTTGTTTTCCAGGTAAAGATGCATTCCAAGTTCCAAGATGTTGAATGTTGAATGTTCATTGTTCTCAAATGTTCTTCAAAGGTGTCAGGCTTTGGAAAACACTGTAAAAAGGATTCCAGCATAGCAGTGTACTTATAGATTCCAGAAAATAGTTCCGTAATTGATGTTTCCTTGACCCTACTGGAATAGTCATCACGAGTACTTATTGACTTTCTCTCAAATCCTCCTAACCTGGTGGATGAAGATGACGCCATTTCACTTTTCACTTGTCAGTTCATGCTTCTTCATGCATAATGCTATTGGCTATTGGCTATCGCCCTATCACGCTACTGTATCGCTTATCCCTTGTCCATACTACTGTACCGGTACTTGTATTAAGTGTTACTGTCCCTTCATTTCTTCATGATGAGAAACGTTGCTGCGTACACATTGATCTTATCTTTGCTAGGTTTGAATAAATCCAATGGCTTTCAATCTGTGCCGTCCTATTACTTGGGAGTGACATCGTCGATTCCTCAACCTAAAAGTACTGCCTTTACTTTTGCACCACCAGCAAGTATTTATAAGAATACTCATACTCGTACTACATCTACCACTTGTGTCTCCTCCTCCAACGACGATGAAAACGATGGCATCACCACACGCTTTCTTTCACCCATAATTGACGATGCAGGATTACCCCTTGCTGACACTCTCCTTGCACAAGTTGTCGCACCCGCACTCCAAGTATTTTGGCTATCATTGAACCATGCACCGAGGCCTACTTGGCTTGCACCTATTTTTAACAATAGTGATGGTTTACTGTATAGTAATCCTGCTCAAGGATCGCTTGTTGCTCCTACACTTATCCACGGAGCGGCGCTCGCATTTTGCTGGGTGCTAGGTTCTCTGGCTGCCAAAGGATTTGAGTCAGATGCATTCAATGTTTCAGGTGGGAGAGGCTATGGGACCGTCATTACTAGAATTATTCAAGCAGGGGCATTTTCAACGGGTATACTGATTTTCAGTACGCAAGTAGATTTACTTTTCGAATTTGGCAGATATGTGCAGCCAGGCGAGAGTCCAGAGATCGATTTGAGACTGCTGAATGCAATTGTGGAACTCCTCAACGATGTCGTGTTTGAAGCCCTTGTCTTGAGCAGTTGGAGGATTTATAGGGCGAGTTTGACGGAAGATGCAGAGGGGAGACCATCGAATTATGATCCAGATCAGAAATAATGGTTTTGAGTTGCCCAAAAATAGAATTCAAAGTGTAGAACGTGTCTTTTATTGCCATCATGGTCGACATCATTTAAACATGAATGAAAAAGTAAGCATTCAAACATTCGCACCACAATTATGATCGCAATTGAATTTAGCGATGGTATCACATGCTTGAACTATGAAATGAAATGGTTGTGTCTATTTTAAAAGTAGTAACAGCGTTCTAATAGATTTGACAAACTCAAAAATTAGAATGCTAATTGCTGCCACTGCATTAAAGCAGAAATTATGCATTTTCTACCATTTCATTCTCAAAATGATTCTATTTTATAATCCAAAAGTCCAAAAAACACTATTTCAGTAACTCGTTCACTCAGCAGTTAAAGCAGAAATGAAATCTGACCAAATGAGACCTTCGTTACCATTGGCAATCTCCTTTATCCTTGTGCTCATTCTGTGCTTGGTCAACCTCTCCTTCCCGCCTACCACCAATACATCAAAGAGCTTTTCCAAGGCATGATCATCCTCGATTCCGGCAGCACTTGCACTCATGTAGGGTCCTCCAAGCGGGGGATTAAACTTCATTTCTTTGACTCTCTCGACAAACTCCTCCTTTATGACATATGGTCCAGAGGTAAATAACTCTTTTGCCCACGCAGAGTAATGCTCCTTTCCTGCCGATTCGAAGATTCTCTCTTCATAGGAAGGAATCCATTTAGGCCTTGCAGCAGTCTGATCTGCCATCTTGTATCCTCCACCTGGTAGACGGTATTCACAGTCTTTACAGGCGGAGTAGCAGCACATTCCACCTGAGTCGTCCAACATGATGTATTTCTCGGCTAATCGACCAAAGATTTTCACAGCTTCCTTTGGTTCTACCGTTGTTGTTGTTTCAGTGACAGTTGCATCAGCATTGAGTTGGGTGAAGGTGCGTACGTGTATGTTGGTATGTAAGTTTGTACTTGTAGGTGCCAGTGCCATGAAGGCGTTGGTTGTTGAAAAGAGAGATATTAGAACAGTTGAGGTCTTCATGATGCTATGATGTTAGTTGGCAATGGATATGATTTTATAATTTGTTTGTAATCATACACGTACTA
>Ga0115005_10004682_pt1 | contig 10793 bp, 7 predicted proteins | sample ArcOceMetagenome_FD_87163 | JGI IMG/M metagenome (GOLD analysis project Ga0115005, IMG submission 87163) | Marine eukaryotic phytoplankton communities from Arctic Ocean - Arctic Ocean - Greenland ARC118M Metagenome | ecosystem: Environmental > Aquatic > Marine > Oceanic | place: Arctic Ocean...
AAAAATTTCATTTCATTTACCTCTGTACGGGTACATGTATTCACATATTTATATTCTACTGTACCGTACTACGGGTAGTACATACATACCTGTACATATACCTACCTGTACCTTCACCTGTACGTTTTAAAAAATCAAAAAAATCTGAAAATGGAAAGAAGTTGCTCGTATATTTTTTATAATAATATGTCTTGTACACTAGATAAGCTTTCTTCGTATGATCAACCACTTGTCATCGAAACTTGTTCAATTCTTTGTGACAACCTTAAATTAAGAATGTTACGGACATCGGACACCGTACTTAATACTTTTAGTAGTTCCAATGTATCTAACAGTTCGGTATCGTTTTCTGCACCGTACCAAGAGGAAATGGTCATTAAATTTGTTGGTTGGTATGCTGCTGCTGATGTTGAATTGTCCAATAGAATCACTTTCGACAAATCATGTCGAACTTTACTTAAGTCTTTAATGTGCATGCCCATGACTGCGTCGCAACTGGGTCGGTAGTAACATTGTCTTGGTATATTACAATCTGCTTCATGAAAGATGGAAGCAATGATGGGATCGGCATACGATTTCTCGGAAGCAGTAAACACGACCACTTCAAATAATTTCATGCATTCTTTTAAGAACACGGATAAATGGGGTCGAATCCGTACGTAAAAGATGCGATTCTTAGAACTGCTGTGCCTGTTGGAATTGTTTTCAACGTCAAGACGAAGCGTCGGTGGCAAGTGACCTTCCAAAGTTTCAAACACAGCGTTTGTATGCACTAAAGTTTCGTCCAAATCCAAACATAATGTTTTTCGTCGTCCATGGGACGTTTTAAACTTTGGTGGGGCTGGAAAAAACAACAAACTTGCCCAATTGGTCATACGTTGGCAACACGACGTGGATCTTTTCCGCTTTTGTGGTGTGTGATGGTTGGTACTGGTATCTCCTGTGTTGTGGGGGGGGGAATTGCCCCTGCTGGAAACATCGCCACCCTTTCTGGACGATGGTCTTCTTGAATAATTACGGGATCGCATGTGTAGGACAAATGTTGCACGATGATGGTTGGTCGCCGATATTGCTATGGGTGTATGGGTCTATGGGGTTTAGGTTTAGGCATCTTTGTCAGGAGTCAGGAGTGGGTTTTCGGGGGACCGTCTCGCCAGGTGCGGAGACTCCGTCTGGTCCGATCAACTCACATGCTCTCTCTTCGGCGGAGCACCCGGCACGGTCTACTACACCGATGGCCCAGCCTCTCCGCGGCAATGGGTGATGTAGATGAACGGCGTCGACGAATGAACCAACGCAGTTTCCACATGAATGTACCTTTATTGCGACAGACCCAATGTTTGCAAGGGATTGTGTCCAACATTGGACATACAGAGACGACCGACACAACAACAACAACAACAACCAACAGCACCGCCGCCTTGTTGACACCGTTTGCTCATTACCCAGTGCTCACTCGAGCCAGTAATCTTGTCACCCACCACCGACTTTCTTCTTCTTCCTTTGCGACTGCTTCGACTTTGTCTCTTGTGAGAAAACAACCTTTTTCCACCACCACCACCACCACCACCACCACCACCGGCACCACCAAAAAGAACAAGAAAAAGAGAAAGAGAAGGAAGAACATCAGTAGTAGTACGCCGTCGTGGTTGAAGGAAGAACAAACATCCATGCATGAATCCGTTGGACGTGTGTTAAAAGCAATGCCGAAACACTTGTGGGGGTATACTATGACATTTTTAAAGTGGACGTTTAAATGTCTCAGAAACCCGTCTCATTTTAGGGAAACCATGTCAGGTTTTTGGGTACATATCAAACATGATTTTCAAAGATACAAGTTGGGGACGAAAATGTTGGTCGCCGATGTTAAAGTGGCCTCAAATATTATAAGTCGAGTCTTAAATGGATATTCTTTGAGTCGACGTGAAAGAAAGCAATTGCAAATGACTGCCCTCGATATACTAAGAGTGGGCCCATTGTTTATGTTTATTGTGGTGCCGGGCATGGAATTTGTGTTGCCTTTTGCGGTCAAAGCATTTCCAAACATGTTGCCAACGACATTTCGTGAAACATTAAAAACACAGGAAGACAAAAAAAGATTGCTGCGTGCAAGAATTGAAATGACTTCTTTTTTTCAAAGTACAATGCGTGAATTTGCAGAAGAAAGCAAAAAGAAAGCAAAAGGAAGACAAGAACAATTGGAACGCATTGCGGAAGAAAAAAAACAAGAATATTTAGCGACACAAGTGGCAACAGAGGGCGAGGAGGGTAATGAAGGACAAGAAGGAGATGAAAAGAGAAACAGCGACAAAAAGAGGAAACGATCACATTGGATAGGTGAAAAAGATCAAAAAAAAATTACATTGGAATTGAATCGGGCCTCTAAATTGATGGAGTCCATTGACAAAGTGCGTGAGGGTGCTGTAGTGGATACGGAGACCATCATTGAAATGGCACAATTGTTTAAAGATGGCATTACTTTGGACACGGTGTCTCGGTCGCATTTGGTCGCCATGTGCAAATACATGGGATTGATCACCTTTGGCAGTGATCCCTATTTAAGATTTCAATTGAGATCCGCCATTCGTGGCATTCGTAACGACGATCAATCCATTTTGTGGGAAGGACCGGAATCGTTGAGCACGGATGAATTGAAAAACGCGTGCGAAGAACGTGGGATGCGTGCCTCTGGGTTGTCCAGAGACGAATATTTAAATCAATTGCAACATTGGTTGGACATGTCTGTCAATAAAAATGTCCCCTTGACATTGTTGGTCATGTCCCGTGCTTTCTTGTTTACCACGGCGAATCCCTCGGTGGAAGACGAAACGGCGGCGTTGCAAGAGGCGGTGTCGCAATTGGACGAAGATGTGATTGTGGATGCTGTCATTGAAGCAGCGGAATCGGGTGCCGCGATGTCAGGAAAACCCATGGATCCTGAAGAAGCGGCGAAAGAAATGGAAGTGTTGTCCAATTTAAAATTGGAACGAATGGAACGACAAATGGAATTGATTGAAGAAGAAAGAGAAGAAGCGAAGGAAATTGAAAAAGAAAAGGAAGAGATTGAAAAGGAGAAACAACGGGAGGCACAAGAAAACGTGGAAGATCCTTACAAAGAACAACAACCGAATGTTGCTGATGTTGTGTTGAATGCTTCGAGTGGCAATGCTAAAACAGATGTGGAAGATGGGTTGGATGAACGGTTTGACATGAAAGACCATGGGGAAAAGGCCAAGGACAGTGAAAAAATCAAAGCCATCAAAGCCAAAAAAGACAGAAAAGACCAGAAAAGAAACAAAGCAAAAGCAGACGCCATGAAAAAGACCAAAAGAAATGCGGCCACCGCGAGCACCACTGCCAGTGCAAATACTGTTGCGAAACAAGGATCGAGTGGTGCCGACGAACCGCAAGACCACCAACAACAAGACCACGAAGAACTGCCCTTCGCCGCACCTTCAGACACGCCATTTTTCTTGACGCATGCTGAAATTGAAGCATTGGAATCGTTGGCCACCGATTCAGCAGTGACGTTTGAAAGAAGTTTGTTTGAAAAATTAAAACTACTGAAACGTGAAGCGGAAGTTGCGGACATATTATCACAGACGGCAGCCAAACAAAAAATGGAACAGCAAGAACAAGAAGACGCTTTGTTGAAAGAAGAAGAAGAAGAATTTGCTACAATGGCACAGCAGAAAATACAAATCATGCAAGGCAAACAAGAGGAGCAAGAGGAGCAAGAACAAAAACAAGAACAAAAACGAGAAAAAACCATGTATGAAAAACAAGAAGAACAACGACTTCAAGAAGAACAACACAAAGCACAAAAAGAAAAAGAAAAAGAAGAATCGTTGACAAAGAAATTGAAAGATGGAGCCACAAAAATTGTGAAAGGTGATATTACTGTCTTGGAAGATTTGAAAGAAAGTGCAACTAAAATGGCCGATGGTATGATGAATGACACGAATGAAGATAGTGACGAAGCTGAAGAAGAGGAGGACGAAGAAGACGGCATGGCAGAAGTCGAAGAGTTTGAAAAAGAAACTGAAAAAGAAGCTGATATATTGCGGAAAGGTCGATCTCGATTGGAAAAAATGATAGCAAGACTCGAAGATGAAATTAATGAAGTGGATGAAGAAATTGGTAGCTCATTGAATTTATTGGATCAAAATCATGATGGTATGTGTACCACGCAAGAGTTACGTAATGCTTTTGTGAAAGTATTGAAAGAAGATGATATGTCAAAAGCAGATGCTTTGATAGAATTAGTGGATCCAAATGACAAAGGGTATTTTAAGATTAATGAATTGCATGAATTGTTGGAAACAATCGAAGAAGACGATGTTGATATGAAGATATTTGAGTACTTGGGTAGTAAAAGTAGTAGTGGTAGTACGGATCGTACGGATGGTTCACTGTAGAACTACCGTAAGTAGCTCTAGACCTGTAGCCTGTGTATTACATGTAAATAGTAAATTACGAGTATTTTATACTGTAGTACTACGACCTTCACTATTGATTATTGTTTTGTATTTTTTTAAAAACTACCCGTAAATTTATAAAGCACAAGCACAAACACAATTATTTTTTTAAACGTCCTCTTTGTCTTTATGTTTATGCTTGTGTTTGTGCTTGTGCTTGTGCTTGTGCTTGTGGTGCTTGTGGTGCTTGTGTTTGTTATCGCCGGATTCTGAAGCTATCATTTGTACTCCTCCAGCACCACCACCGACATTAACACCTAGTAAATCCAACTCTCTCCGCTCAGCTTCCTCCATTTCTTCATTGGTTTCCACATGAGTATGTACTTTCACGTACGATTTTCTCCACATTCCAAACGCAACTATACAACCAATCAAAACGACACCCCCACCGATACTACCAATCAACAGGTTTTTAGTTTCTTCCTCTGACAGTTTTCGAGGGCACTTCCTACTTTCAACGAATTCCCGTGACAATATTTTTTTTTCCGCATCAGGATCCATTTTATTTGTAGATTTCACGTGCCACGCCAAAAGTGCTGCTTGGTAGTCTTCACATTCGCGATGCCAACACATCTATTGATACAAAAAAGTGTACACCAACAACAACAATAATAGTAATATATCAGTACTCAAGAGAGTGGAGAGGAGACCATTTAAGAACAACAACAACAAAAACTTACCGAATCTCCAGGATATGTCATTCGTTTGTACGTGACGCGTGAGCACTCCGCGGTTCCATCATCATATTTAGTACACCTTTCCACCGCGACAGTACCCTCACATAAATGACCACCAATGTCGGAACAGGCTTTTGAGTACTCCTTGTCTTCGGGAAACTTTGGAAATGTAAGACCACAGGATTTTTCCTCGTGAATACTTTTTCCACATTTTTGGTCTGTCGCTTCTTTCTCAAAAACTTTTTTATACTCGGGTGTTGTTTGATATTTTTCCCAAACAGTTTGATTCACTTTCGTGAAAGCATCTTTTTTCAAGTTGTCCAAAAATGTTTTGCAAGTACAAGTAGTTGGACCTTTACTGCCACACACCATGGGTTTTGATTCAGCAAGGTGACGTTGTTTGGTAGGAAAGTTCACAAAAGTGATATCCAAATGATCATTGCTGCAGATGCAAAGCACTGGAAAAACGACTGCAATATACAACACAATGTATATAGTATTCATTTGTCTGAGTGCAACACTTTGTGTTTGTTGTTGGTTTTGTTCGAACGTGTTACTTGTGTGGAACAACTTTGGGGTGTAATAATTTAAGCAAGTGTTCTTCCAATCGAAAAACGAAACCGAACTCTAGGACAGGAGTGGTACAATCGGGGGCGAGGACGGCGATGGATGAAATTCTTTTTAAAAGTTATAGTTCGTTGATCGCGTTTACCCGTGTACCCACTCCTTGACCCACTCGCAAACACAACACTTCACACATTCAAACAACTCGCTGAACAAGTCAATCATGCCTGTAAATCATTACACCGTTGAGCAATTCAATGAAAATATTGATGTTTTTAAGGAGGCCCCCCCATCCATCATCGCCGCAGATCGCCTTGCAGATCGCTGCAAATAATCGGATGTCATTACCGAACCAACTAAACCCAACACCACAAGCCAAAACAACCGTTCGAAAATCGTTTAATTTTGAGAATGAAGATCTGTGGTCTACTACTAGAGATAAGGAGGAGATAGAAACTGTGGAGGAGATTATTGTTGAAAGTACTGACATCGACATTGCTGAATCAAAGGAAGAACAAAGACAATCATGGCACAACGATAAAATAATTACAATCGATCAATTTCCATTGAAAATCAAGAAAGAGACAATAATTCCACACCCACCACGGCACTACACCAAAACTAACAAGAAAAGAAGTAGTGTGTTACATACAGAACGACAAAATCCAACGCCACGCCGCAGAGGCAAAAAATACTTTTGCATTGGGTTTCGATGGCCGGCGAAGGTTTACGCCACAGTGTTGTCAATCTGTTGTTTTGCCGTATTGATTCTACAAGAGAGTCGTACCACGGCAGCTCAATTACTAAAACAGGCCATAGAAGTGAATACATCAACGGCAAGCATTGATTTTCAAAGTATAAAACTTGTTGCAACTGCCACAAAAATGAAGAATTACATGGTGGCGGCAGCAGTATTTGCCTCCAAACAGAATGAATCGTTTCATGTGGTTTGTAAAGAAACGAAAGAGATTTGTGTACAACAATGGTCTCAACCAACATCAACCTCAATTTCCTTTAACACCAGTTCATTTGGTTGGAACAACGGGATAGCACCACACGATAAAAAGGAAATACTGTCAGGATTGATTGTTTGGAGTGAAACAGCAGCTTGGATCACAGATTGGCAAAAGGAAATAACGACATGGACAATCTTGTTTTCTATTGCGATGGTATTATTCACTGGATGGTTCATGTGGCAAGTCGTGTTGAATGAGAAAAAAGGTATAAAAGAATCAACCACGAACACCACTTAACAAAAGAACAAAAGAACAAAAGAACAAAAGAACAACAATATCATTTGCATATACATGTACATAGAAAAAAATACCTGTGTGTACACGGAGATTGATGTACAGCAGCAGCTGTACACAGGTTTACAGGTAGAGCTGTAGAGCTTTTAAACATGAATGGACTACAGGTACAGGTACATGTCATGTACACGTGTGGGGCACGCCCGGAAAATGTTGTATAGATTTGTGTTCCAAAGACTGCCAGGTAGCAGGTAGTGAAACTAATTTGTGTGTTCCAAAGACTGCCGGGTACGTACACCCGGGTACACCCGTAGTGAAAATAATACAGTAGAAAATTGTACAGGTACATGTTACGGTATGTAGATTTTGTACATCACAACAAAAATTGATTGTATATAAATATACACATTAAATTTTAATACATATGCACACATATGAGTTCTTTTTTAAAATAATTTTATGTGAGGGTCCAGCTGTGCAGCTGTACCCCATGAGTGTTACTAGTAGGGTCCAGTATATAAATAAAGTGAAAGTTGTGTTTTACATGTATGTATTATTTTAAATTATATGTGGCCACATAATGGTTCAATTTTTTTTTATCATCGATTTTTCTTCGCTTTTCCCAATTCAACCGTTCTTGCTCTTTGTCCCCATGTCAATGTTGCTTGTGTTTCACTTAAATTGTATTCAGCAGGGCTTGCTTGTACAATCATTAATGTTTTACTGTTCCCACCCAGACTGTCTTGCAACAAATAGGTCAACGTACTGTTCCGATAAGGTACATGTTTTTGTTTGGACATTCTTGCACTGATCACATCTCCCAACGACGACAACGATTTATTTATGGCTTGGGCTTCTTTTTTACGGTCGCCTTCCGCACCACTTTTCGACAATCGTTCGGATCCCGCCAAATCAATCAAATGCAATTTGCCTTTTGTTTTTGAACCATCAATGATCGATTGCGCAGTCACATAGACGGACAAGGCACAATGCGATCGCGACGAATGAGCATTCATTTCAGTACCATGCACACTTCGATTTTGATACCCATGTGCCATTAACGCCAATACTTCTTCGTGGCTGTTGCAATGGACCATTGTTAAACCGGGCACGTGGTTCCCTTTCCCACCTTTTTTTGGATCCCTTTTAATTTCCAGTTTTGCTTTGATGGCCGTTCTTTTTGAAGCAGTTTTTTTAGTCCCCTTTGAAGTCTTGGCACCTTTGAACACCGATGATGAGGTTGCTGGTTGAACCAATAAATCAATAATGTTCTCGTTGTATATTTCTAACAACGAAACTTCTATCGTGTATTCAAATTCCTCTTCTCTTTCTTTTTTCAATTCAAACAAACGTTGCAAAGAACGAAAATTAATGCCACGGTCGTTTGGTGGTCCTTCCATGGTATATGTTTTGCCTGAACCAGTTTGACCATAGCTAAAAACACACACCAAAAAAAAGAAATCAGACTTGCACCGTACTTTTTCCAAAAAAAAACACAACTACCAACAAACGGTACACTACGGAGAACCACAACTTACGCAAATATACACACATTGTAACCATCCAACACACTCATGCATAAATCGGACACGCCTTGGAAAACGTCGGTATTGGTTGATCCAGGTTTGAAGACAACATCAAATTCATATTTGCTGTGACGACCATCTTTTTTAGTGATGTACAATTCATTTTCGTCTTGTTCTGGATATGTTATAATTTGAACCTTTTCCTGTTGTTTTTCGTTCTGATTCATTGGCCGTATTCGACAAAAGACCCGAATATTACCACGCAATTCTTGTACAAGATTGAACAATTTTTTTCGTTCATGGTATTCTCTCTTGTATTTGTCAGCCAATCCTTGAAATGCTTTCAATTGTTTTGTCAAACGTACATTCACTTGGTTTGATACCTTTGAAATTAACAGAGGAACTTGTTTGTTCAATATATCCGATGTATCCACTTTCATCTTTTTCAATTGACTTGACAGTGCAATTTGCTGTTGCGACAATTGTACGATGGTGGTTTTTAGAGTGGAGTGCGCGTTTTTTTTAAACAACAACGTTGTGCGCAATGTTTCAATTTTCGAATTCAATTCGGCTGTTGTTTCTTTCATAGAGCGACGAACGTTTGAGACGAGGTTGGTTTTGTTTTCATTGTCTTTGAGTAATACAAGTTGTCGTTCTTTGAGATCATTCATTTCAATTAATTGTTGTTTGCACGTACTGATCTCTGTCTCGTATTGCGTCAGTGTCTGCCCCATTTCTTTGATTTGTTCTTCTTGTTGTTTCATTTTGTTTTGATGGTTTGCACTTGCATCCATAGTAGAGGTAGATTGTTTTTTTAACATTAAGATTTCGTTTTGTGCGGCTTTTAAGTCCTCTTCTACCGAGCTGTTTTGAACCAGTTCCATTTCTTTGCGTTTTGTTTCCACTTCCCTTAATAAACTGGTCAATGTTTTTACTTGGGTTTTTAATTTTTTAATCGATTTGTCTTTTTTCTTCAACTCACCGCTGCCGCCACTGCTGCTGCTGTTGCCCCCACCCACGGTTTCACCTTTCGTTGTTGTTCCATTTGAATCGTTTGAATCAATGGAAGGGGAGGTTTCTTTTCTTTTGGTCAATTCATTTTGTGCTTCTTTTAAGATACTCATTAACGCCATTTTTCCGGCTTCCAATTTTTTAACTTTGGACGCCATTTTTTTTAATTCTTTCAATAATTTTTGTTCGTTTGATTTGAATTTTTTGCTTGACGCTGTGGGGGCGTCGGCAGAGGAAGACAGTGTTGTGGCGGCTGCTCCCTTGTTGGATTGTGTACTGCTCTTGCTGCTCTTGCTGCTCTGACTGCTCTTGCTGCTCTGACTGCTGTTGCGTTCGTATTCTTCTTTTTCAATTTTTAAAATGTTTATTTCACCGGCAATTGCTTTCATTTGGTTTCTTTCAACCAGTATGTTTTCTTTCAATATGACTATGACACTTGGGTCTTCGTTTCCCAAATCTTGCAACGATTGCCGCAACGCTACGTTTTCAGCTTCAAAGGAAGCACTGCAGGCTTCAGCTTTACTGAGACTCATGCGCAACACATCCAATTCTTGTTGCTGTTCTTGCAGTTGTTGCGTATCTACGACACTCTTTTCCTTGTTCTCTTCGTTCATGTGGTTCTTTTCTTCTTGGTTGTGCAACACGATCGAGTTGGAGTGATTGTGTTCCTGTTCAAAAGCCTCAAGAATTGCCACGAGTGATTCTCCCCCGTTGTCATGTTTCAAACTTTTCATGGTGGTTAACATCGCCACAATTAATTTGTCTTTGGTTTTCATTCGATTTTTCACGGAACGTTTCAAGATCGCCGTTTGTTGTTTGCTCATTAATTTTAATTTCAACAACAAACCTTCGTTGTTTCTTTCTCTTTCACCGGATTGGTGCACTTCTTGCATTGCTCGCAAATACCTTCTTTGCAGCAATTCGTACTGGCGCATTGGACAAGTATCGCTGCCTTGAAACGTGGCGGAATCCATATTGTCCCCGTCGTCACTGTCTTCGTCGTCACTCGTATCGGAAGCCGATGGAGCAGAGTCGTCTGTCAACAGACCCAAGGCATGTTTCATGGCTTGTTTTTCTTCATGGTCGGCTTGCAGTTTTTGTTGTTGTTGATGGAGTCGTTGTTGTTCCTCGTCGATGGTACGCTGCGCGTGTTCGGGATCCCACGTTTTTGGTTTGAGAAAGCCGGACATTCTGTTTAACAATACATTGGGCGAAGAAGTTAGTACTCCTGGTGAGTCACATTTCACTAGAATCTCAAAACTTGTTTTGTATTCATAGTCTTAACTT
>Ga0115005_10004683_pt1 | contig 10792 bp, 9 predicted proteins | sample ArcOceMetagenome_FD_87163 | JGI IMG/M metagenome (GOLD analysis project Ga0115005, IMG submission 87163) | Marine eukaryotic phytoplankton communities from Arctic Ocean - Arctic Ocean - Greenland ARC118M Metagenome | ecosystem: Environmental > Aquatic > Marine > Oceanic | place: Arctic Ocean...
AGGTTCTAAATGTAAGCGGTGAACCATTGGTAGGTGCTCAGCTGAAATTAGTTGCAGAGAATAAGGTAGTAGGAACCACTGATGTGGTGGGGGTATATAAAATAGAAGCAAAGGATTCTGTTCTTAGAATAACTCAGATGGGATATGAAGATATGAGCATTACCCCTGGAGATAAATCTGTAGTCATGCAAGAAACCTCTAGTATGCTAAATGCGGTAGTAGTTTCAGAGAGTAAACGCTCTACGGAACTGAAAAATACTACTATTTCTTTAGAAATAATTCAACCAGAACTAATATCTAATACGGCACCGACGAATCTAGAAGAGACGATAGGGCGAATAAATGGAGTACAGGTGGTAGATAACCAACCTTCTATACGCAGCGGAAGTGGCTGGAGCTATGGTGCAGGGTCACGAGTGCAAGTACTGATAGATGGGGTTCCTATACTAAGTGGTGATGCAGGTCAGCCCCTATGGAACTTTGTGCCTACAGAAGGAGTAGATGGTGTGGAGATAATAAAAGGGGCAAGCTCGGTAATATATGGTAGCTCTGCCCTTAATGGTGTCATTAATATCAAAACAAAGAAACCTTCGGATAAGCCTTTTACTCAAGTCACCACTACTGCTGGTTTTTATAACTTGCCTAAGAGAGAGTCACTACGTTATCAAGGGAATAAGAGAAACACAGTTTCTAATATTACTGCATATCATACCGGAACATACAAAGGTCTAGGTGTAATTGTAGGATTAAATGCTCTAAATGACGAGAGCTATAAAATGAGTGACTTTGATAAAAGAGTGCGTGGCACATTAGGACTGCGTAAGGTAGTGAGTAAGCATAATCTTATTTACGGTCTGAATACCACCTATCAGCAAGGCAATTCAGGCAGCTTTTTGCTGTGGGAATCCTATGAATTAGGGTATACCGCGTTAGATAGTGGAGGTACGGATAATGAAGTAGTTCGACTGAGTGTAGACCCGTATTTAAAGTGGAATATAGGTAAGTTCACTCATTCGCTGAATACTAGGTACTTGAGTATAGACAATGATGTAGACAATGGAGACCCCACTATAGACCAGTCCAATAGTTCTAACTTAGTGTATGCAGAGTATCAGTCTCAGTTTTCCTTGCCAAAAAATAAGTTTAATGCTACAGGAGGATTAGTAGCTATCAACACAGTGACACGTTCTCCGCTCTACAGTGGGATACAGGAAGCTACTAATTATGCAGCATATCTTCAGTTAGAAAAAGCTTGGAACAGATTGACTGTAAGTGGAGGATCACGCTATGAGCAGTTTATGCTTAATGAGAGGTCAGAAGGTAAACCAGTGTTTAGAGCAGGACTTAACTATAAAGCAGCGAGCTATACTTTTTTGAGGGCCAGTTTTGGTCAGGGTTATCGCTTTCCGAGCATAGCGGAATCGTATATCACTACCACGGTAGGACCAGTAAGTATTTTTCCAAATGATCAACTGGTTCCAGAAACAGGCACAAACTTAGAAGTAGGGGTAAAACAAGGTTTTAAAATTGGTAGCGTAAATCTAATGGCAGATGCAGCTGTTTTTCAGATGACTTTTGAGAATATGATGGAGTTTACCTTTGGACTTTGGGAGTTTAATTCTATTACCGATTTTAAGACAGGTTTCAAAACTCTCAATACAGGAAGAACAAAAGTGACAGGAACTGAGCTCAACCTTAGTTTTCAGCAGAAAACTAAGAATATAGAAATACAAGGATTTGTTGGTTATACATATGCAAACTCTCTGGCCTTAGAACCTAATAAGTCAGTGGGGTCAAATGCACTAAATTTACCGCTCACTTATCTGAATACTAGTTCAGACACAACAAACTATGCACTCAAATATAGACCACAACATCTTGCGAAAGCAGATATAATAGTCCAATTTTTAAATTGGACATTTGGAATTGGTGCAACCTATCAGTCAGCCGTGCAAAATGTAGATTTAGCATTTGTAATAGATCCAATAGAAACTTTTATTCCCGGCATACAAGAGTCTATAGATAAGAAACTTACAGCATATACAGTGATCAATGCTCGAATAGGATATGAGTTTACAGACAGCTGGAAAACAAACCTTATTGTATCTAATCTGACAAACACAGAATATGCTATCAGGCCAGCAGATCTCGGAGCGCCAAGAAGTGTAAGACTCCAAGTAACCTACACATTAGACAAGTCTAACTAATGTGTGTACAGCTAGTGTGCAGTAAAAGTAGCTTTGCATAGTTAATGAGCATTGTTAAAAAATTAGCAGGAGACACAGCCATCTATGGAATTCCCAGTATCGTTGGGCGTTCTATTAATTTCTTCTTGATTTTCATTTTTGCTGGAGTTTTTACTCCTAAGCTTATTGCACCACACGTTGAGTTTTATGCGTATGCTGGATTTTTCTTTGTAGTGCTACCTCACGGCATGGAAACCGCTTTTTTCAATTTTGCGCGTACCAAGGAGAAGTATCAGGATGTTTTTACTACAGCTATGACCTCACTACTTTTAGTTGTGACTGCATTTGTAGTGTTGATGCTGAGTAATAAGTCAGTAGTAGGCAGTTTCGTAGGTTATCCAGGTAATCTGTCTTATGTAGTATGGTTTACGCTTATTCTAGCGGTAGACATTTTGAAGTCTGTGCCGTATGCTTTACTCAGATACCTTCACAAGGCTAAAAAGTTTGCAGTGGTAAAAAGCACAGGTATTCTTATTAATGTGGCTTTGAATGTCTTTTTCATTGTGTACTATCCGGCGATGACGAATACTGAGCCTAATATTGAGTTTATTTTTATTATCAATTTAGTGGCAAGTGTTGCAGAGTTATTATTGGTATCTACAGATGTTTTCAAAAACCTAGGGAAAGCAAGTCTTGAGCTTTGGAAAAAGATGTTTAAATACGCTTGGCCCTTAGTTATTCTTGGCTTTGCTGGAATGATAAATGAGACCTTTGATAGATTGGTTATGCGTAAACTATTGCCTGCGGAAACAGTGGATTATGAGATAGGTGTATACGGTACTTTTTATAAACTAAGTATGCTGATGACTATTTTTATTCAGGCATTTAGGTACGCAGCAGAGCCGCTTTTTTTCTCTCAAGCCGACAGGGAAGATGCCAAGAGTTCTTACGTTCAGATTATGAATTGGTTTGTATTCGCATGTGGAGGAATATTTTTAGTAGTTTCATTGTATAAAAAAGAAATAGCTGAGTTACTGATCCGGAAAGCAGAATATCATGAACATCCTGACGCATTATTCATCGTTCCTATACTGTTGATGGCTAATCTATTACTTGGTGTTTTCTTTAATCTTAGCATCTGGTATAAATTGAATGACAAAACTAAACTAGGAGCTTTGGTCTCTATTGTTGGAGCTGTTATTACAGTTTTTCTACTCTTAGTGTATGTCCCTATTTATGGCTTTAAAGCTGCTGCTGTTACTACGCTAATAGCTTATTTCGTAATGACGGTACTGAGTTATTTCCTTGGGCAAAAATATTATCCAGTGAATTACAATGTGAAGGTGGTCCTAGGACTAATACTTATGAGCATTAGCTTGTATATGGTCTCAGAGTGCGACGGATTAGAGAGCTGGGCAGGGTATGTTATTAATGCTATATACTTAGCTGTTTATGGATTAGTAGGCTACAGAATTTTATTAAGTACTAAAAAACCTAAATTTGCTCACTAATGCTCGATGTAAGTATCATAAATAAAAGCAATAATCCGCTACCAGCTTACCAAACTAAGCAGGCGGCAGGAGTAGATCTATGTGCTTTTTTAGAAGAAGAAATAGTGCTGAAGCCAATGGAACGGAAGCTGGTTGGCACAGGATTATACATGGCTCTTCCAGAAGGGTTTGAAGCAATGATTCGGCCAAGAAGCGGGATGGCGTTTAAGCATGGAATTACAGTGATTAACAGTCCAGGCACTATAGATGCTGATTATAGAGGCGAAATAAAAATAGCACTCATTAATCTGTCTAAAGAAACATTTACCATAAAGAATGGTGACAGAGTAGCTCAGATGGTCATAAACAAGTATGAGCAGATAGAGTTTAAATTAACGGATAGTCTAAGTGAAACTGATAGAGGAGCTGGAGGCTATGGGCACACAGGAACATAAACGTACAAAAAGAAAACGAAGAATGAATATTATCATACCAATGGCTGGAATAGGCAGCAGAATGAGACCCCATACACTTACAGTGCCTAAGCCACTGCTTCACGTTGCGGGTAAACCAATAGTGCAGAGACTAGTAGAGGATATAGCGAAAGTGGTGAATGAACCCCTGAATGAGATAGCTTTTATAATAGGGCCTAATGAGCAGTTTTTTGGAAAAGAAATACAAGCACACTTGCTAGCCGTAGCGGAGAAGCTAGGTGCCAAAGGAAGTATATGTGTGCAAGAAGAAGCGTTGGGGACAGCACATGCTATATACCAAGCTAGGCAAGCGTTGGTAGGAAATGTGATTGTTGCATTTGCCGACACTCTGTTTAGGGCAGATTTTAAACTAGATGCGAGTGTAGATGGGACTATATGGGTGAAAGAAGTGGAAGATCCGAGAGCTTTTGGCGTGGTACAGCTCAATGACGAAGGTATCATAGTAGATTTTGTAGAGAAACCTGAAAACCCAGAATCTAATCTAGCCATTATAGGTATCTATTATTTTAAGGATGGAGCCGCAGTACTGAAAGAGATAGAATATTTACTTGACAATAAAATCACTGAAAAAGGTGAGTACCAACTGACTAACGTATTGGATAGCCTAAAGAATCAAGGATGCAAATTTGTCCCTGGCGAGGTAATAGAATGGTGGGATTGCGGTAACAAGAACGCTACTGTCAATACGAATCAGCGTGTGCTTGCTAATAGTACAGATGAGAAACTAGTAGCAGACAGTCTGAAGACAGAGAATTCTGTGATCATAGAACCGTGTTATATAGGTGAGAATGTACAGCTAAAAAACACAAAAATTGGACCCTATGTAAGTATAGGAGACAATACAGTGATAGAAGATAGCGTGATAGAAAACACTATAATCTATACTCATTCTCATATCAAAAATGCGAGCCTGTTTAATTCCATGATAGGAAATCATGTGAAGTTTGATGGCAAAGCTACTGAGCTTAGCATCAGCGATTATTCTACACAGATCAATTGATAAAAAGCCGTCACATAGTCTTGTTGATAGTTGTTGCATCTTTGGTAGGATGTAATAGTACTGAGCTCGCTATGCATAGCGGTAAGCGTGACTTGGACTATAAGACTCAGAAAGCTTTTGAAAAGGTCTACTTTGAAGCAAATAAGCAGAAGGTGCTGAAAAATAAGGATGAAGCACTAAAGGGATATTTTTCATCGCTAGAGATATACCCTGAGAGCCATGCAGCGATGTATCAATGCGCTAAATTACTGTACCAGTTAGAGAAATTTCCAGAAGCATTATTGTATGCTCAGAAAGCAGTAAATAACAATGAGGAATATAATCATTGGTACCATGGTCAGTTAGCACAGTTTTATAGCAAGTTTGGTAAGTACGAGTTAAGTGCTGCTATATTTAGTGAAATGGTAGTTAATGAGCCAGGTGAGCGAACCAATTACACTGAAGGTGCCAGTCAGTATTACAATGCAAAGAGTTTTGATAAAGCGGAAGCAATGCTAAAGCAAATGCAAGCAAAATTTGGTATAGAACGCGAAAGTAGTACACGGTTAGACTTTATTTACTCAGCTACTAATCAGCAAGATAAGGCTGTATTGGTAATGAAGAAGTTATCTGAAACCTATCCAGAGGATCTCCAATACATGGGGTATCTTTCTGAAACGTACATGAGGGCAGGGCAAGAAGAAAAAGCCATACAAGTACTCAATGAAATCTTACACCAAGATTCTACTGTAGGAAAAGCTCATTATGCACTGTACACTATTCATGCTGAGGCCGGTAGAAATGAGAAGGCCATGGGTCACCTTAAGGAATCTTTCAAGACAGATGACATTACCTTACAGCAAAAACTTCAAGCTATAAGCACCTTTTTTAATGGCTTAAAAAGAGATGAGAATACTAAGAGTGACGTACTGGAACTAAGCGATATTCTATTAGAAAATTATCCTACAGATGCTGAACCATACGTACTAAGAGCAGATATATATGCCACACTTAATGATTTCCATAAAGCAAGAGAGTATACACGTAAAGCTATAGATAAGGACCCCTCTGATTATGCATTGTGGAGCAAGTTGCTCAATGCAAATTTGAGACTTAACGACAGCAAGCAGCAAGTAGTGGATGTAGAAGAAGCGTTAGAACTATTCCCTAATTTGCCGGAGCTTTACATTAACTTAGCGTTCGCCTATCTAGACCTAGATAACTTGGATAAGTCTATAGAAACTGCAGATCAAGGCTTAGAGATTGCCTTTGAAAAATCGGATAAAGCTCAATTGTATTTGTGTAAGGCTACTGTATTCGGAAAACAAGGAAAACATGATAAAGAAGATGTAGTCTTTGAAAATATCCTGAGTATAAATCCGTTTAATTCCACGGTACTTAATAATTATGCATTTAGTCTTGCTGAGAGAAAAAAAGACTTGTCCAAAGCAGATTCGCTCATAAATATAGCCCTTAGATTAGAGCCGAGTAATCCCTTCTTTTTGGATACCAAGGGCTGGGTGCATTATGCCAAAGGGGAATATGAAATGGCTATCAAACTATTGAAAAAATGTATAGCCATAGACCCTAGAAATCCAGAATACTATATGCATTCTAAGGCGGTGTACGAAGTACTAGGAAACCAGTCAATGGTAAACGAAATGAACCGAAAATTAGAAGAACTAGATGACTAAGAGCACGACAATACTCATCATTACTGTCCTGATACTAGTAGGAGGATGTAAATCTAAAAAGAAACAAAATAGCCTCGACCTATCTAGCGAAGTGGTGAATAGTTACTGGAAGAATCAATATGATTATGACTACCTAGAAACACGTGGTAAGGCTACTGTCCAGATAAATGGGAACAATCAGAATGTTTCAATGCACTTAAAGATGAAAAAGGATAGTGTCCTTTGGGCTAAGTTTAGCTTGTTTGGTCTTGGCGTAACGGTGCTTATAGATCAAGACAGTTTTTTCTTGGTCAATAACCTAAGTAAGGAGTACATGAAGTATGATAATTCGTACATGAATGAATATTTGGGATTTAAAGCAGAATTGGGTCAGATTCAAAACCTATTGGTTGGAAATGCTCTTTTTGATTCGTCATTGTATAATCTCAACACTAGAGACGTGAGTTTTAAAGCGAATGAAGGAATCGCTACTAACATACTTAGTATTAATGAGCTGTTTCGTACTTTAACGTCTTCTGTCGCTACTCGGGACACCACTCAGTACGCTGACATTCAATACGGTGCGTATGGAGGAGAGACAGAACCTTTGTTGCCTAAAATAGTGAACATACACCTCAGAAAAGGCACCATAAAGCAAGACGCTGTGCTTAATTATCAGGTAGTTAGTACGGATAGAATAGCTACCTTCCCATTCAAAGTATCGAATGGATTTATCCGTAAATAGTTTATCAAAAAGTATCTTCACAATTTTAGTTTTTTTAGGTAGCCAGATATCTACAGTTGCGGAGGTCTCTCTTAAGGTAAAAAGCATCAATCAGGAGATTTATAATATACAGTCTATCCTAGATGATAATACCGGTATAGCGTCTGGATTAGCAAATGAAATATCTCACTTAGAGTACCATACAATTGCTGCCCGTAAAATTTTACGGCTGATTGATAAAAAGAGGGAAGTAAGTTCAGTGGAGCTGTCAATACTCAATAACCAGCTTTTCTTGCTGGAGCAAGAAAAATCGCTTGCAGTAGATAGGTATCAGAAAATAATTTTAGAGGAATACAAAAACAGAAACTATAAGACAAAACTGTACTTTCTAGCCTCATCTAAAAATATCAGAGAATTCGTAAACAGATTAAGTCACCTAAGTACGCTCAAGGAGCTTAGGAAGCAGCAGCTCATAGACATAGAGGATAAGCGTAAAGAAGTAGAAGATAAACTGTCGGTGTACAGAGGTTCGCGGAGTCAGAAAGCAGAAATACTAGCGGATAAGACAGTCCAAATGATGGAGTTAAATATGCTGCTTAGAGCAAAACATAAGGCGTATAAAAACCTGGAAAGAGAGAATCAAACCCTTGAGTTTCGTAGACGTGTAAAAGAAGAGAACTTAAACGTGCTGTCGTCCAAGACAATTACTGAAGTGAATGGATTACTAGAGCAGGAGATAAATAAGTCTTTCAGGTGGCCAGTTAACATTGGTTTAATTGTTGGGAGGTTTGGTAGACATAAGCACAGCAAGGAGCGTAAAGTACAGGTAGCTAACAACGGGATAGACATACTCGTATCTGCTGGTGAAGAGGTGCTATGTGCGGCAGACGGTGTAGTGAAAGCGGTGGTAAATATCCCGGGACGCAATACAAGCGTTATTGTAAGTCATCAGGGCATATTTACAGTATATTCTAATTTGAAAAAATCAGATGTTGAGGCAGGTAGTGCTGTAAATGCTGGAGAACGGATAGGCGAGGTAGCCATAAATACAGAAGGCTTTAGTAAGTTTCACTTTGAGGTATGGAAGGGGACTCAGAAGGTTAATCCTGAAAACTATCTACTTGGAAGTTTAGAATAGGTTTTTCTTTAAGAGCTCTTTTTTATCTTTGGTTGGCAGCTAAAAATAGAAGATATTGGTCCCCAATGAAAGTAGGTGTAATAGGAGCAGGTGTAATGGGCAGAGGAATTGCTCAAGTGTCAGCTATGGCGGGTCATGAAGTGGTGCTTTTTGATATCAATCATGAAGTATTAGCCTCTGCTAAGGCAGCGGTAAGTAAAAATCTTAATAAAGCGATAGAGCTTGGTAAGCTTACAGAAGAAGGTAAGCTTGCCACAGATGCTAATTTGCAGTATACGAATAGTATAGCAGATGTGCGAGTGGATCTCATAATAGAGGCGATAGTAGAGCGGTTAGATGTGAAAGCAAAAGTACTTGCAGATTTAGCAGAGATTAATGGAGAGGCCACAATATACGCTTCTAATACGTCATCTATTCCACTTACCCAGATAGCTGCAAACTTCATGTATCCGAAGCAAGTTGTCGGTATTCACTACTTCAATCCTGCTCATATTATGAAGTTGGTAGAAGTAATCAGTGCTGAGCAGACTGCTCCAGAAGTAGTTGAAACAGCTCTCGAATATGTAAAAAGCGTGAATAAAACGTGTGTAGTAGCTAAAGATGCTCCTGGTTTTATAGTGAATAGAGTGGCTCGTCACTTTTATGTGGAAGGATTGAAAGTATTAGAAGAGGACGTAGCGTCTCATGATGTAATAGATGATTTAGTAAGAGCAAGTGGCTTCAAGATGGGACCTTTTCAGCTCATGGATCTAATCGGAGTAGAGACTAACCTGTCAGTAACAGAGTCTATGTATCAGCTTTTTAACTATGATCAAAAGTTTAGACCAAACCGTATACAACAAAAGAAGGTTCAAGCCGGTTATTATGGAAGAAAGTCTGGAAAAGGCTTTTATAATTATGAATAAAGGTCTGCTCATAACCGCACTACTTGCATTTTTACTAAATGCTGGATGTAAGTCAGATGATATTTTTACTGGAGACTGTTTTGTGCCAGAAATAAATGTAAACTACACTATAAATATGGATTTGCCTGAGTACTTTAATCTTAGAAATTTGGGTGAATACTTAGAATTAGACGGGGGGAATAAAGGGGTATACCTTATTCACGATTTTGATGATAACTATGTGGCTATAGAGCGTACGTGTACATATCAGTCTGATAACAGTTGTGCACGTGTGGTCCTAGACGATCAATCACTTCAGCTGAGGTGTGGAAGTTTTGATAGTGAGGATGATTTTGTGCCTTGCTGTGCTTCATCTTACTCATTTAACGGAAGTCTGCTAGGCGGTCCAAGTAGATGTAGGCTTAAGACCTACAGACTCACCAAGCAAGGGAACACACTATACATAGCCAACTAAAGAGTTTAGATTTTCTTAAGTGATAACACTCCCAGCAGTGGTAGCACGTCCCGATGCTACAAATTTGAGCTTACCATCCACGTCTTCAGCCATTAATATTATACCACTAGTTACTATTCCTTTTAGCTTACGCGGTGCAAGGTTTGCTAAGTAGGGAACTTACTGGTCCACAATATCTTCTGGCTTAAAGTGCTCTGCTGTTCCACTTACGACAGTATGTGTTTCATTTCCGATGTGGAGTGTTATGTTAAGCAGCCTGTCCGCTTTCTTTACTTTTTCTGCTTTAGTAATAGGACCTACGCGGATGTCAAATTTCATGGTATACTATTTCTGACTTGATAGGAGCAATAGATGCCTCTATTGGTTCAGTGTTTTACACTGTTTCCATTATTAGTTTCACTGGTTTTACATTTGCTTAGCTATGGTTTCGTCCTCTATTGTATAATAATGTAGGAACACCTAGTCCTGATAATTAAGTGTTATATTTGGCATTACTATGTATATTTAATTGGCATTATTGCGGGTTGTTGCCCGTACTTGAAAAGTGCGCAAAAGTCGTATCTCTGAGGATATAATGAAAATTTACGCTAGAAAGAAATACTATTGATCATTTACTAATCTTAATCCCATTAAATAAAAAACCGACATGTTAAAAATTAAATTTTACTTTTTTACCCTTCTCTTTCTTTCACTTTGTTTTTCTTCTTGCACTATGGAAAAGAGAATTTATTCTTCTGGTTTTCACATAG
>Ga0115005_10004687_pt1 | contig 10790 bp, 8 predicted proteins | sample ArcOceMetagenome_FD_87163 | JGI IMG/M metagenome (GOLD analysis project Ga0115005, IMG submission 87163) | Marine eukaryotic phytoplankton communities from Arctic Ocean - Arctic Ocean - Greenland ARC118M Metagenome | ecosystem: Environmental > Aquatic > Marine > Oceanic | place: Arctic Ocean...
ACCGAATCTAATTCGCCACAAAAGAAATCCGTACAGAAAAAGAAATCCAGAGGCTTCGCACCTGGTACCATGTATATGAGTGACGAAATGGTACAATACTATCAAGCAGTTGATGGTCAATTATGTTTCCTCTCCGGCTTTAACTTGAATTGTCTATCAAATGAGTTTGATTCAAAAGATCCAGTTTTTGCATCATTCTCAGACTATGATGACAGAGATGCCAGTACTGGTGCTGATCATAAAATTGATCAAAAGCCACCTTTCCCAGACGTAGTGAAAGGTCAAGTTATCGATGTGGAACAAGTGCACTTGACTCCAGACATTCTCAAGCGAATGCCTTGTTTCTCGCACTTACCACTCTATACTGATATAACAATGGTGGAGATTGACATTAATGGATCTCTCTCTAGCGATACAAGGGAACGTTTCAAAAAGGACGTGAGGAGAAGAAGGGAAAAACGCCAAGCGAAAAAAGATGCTGAGAAAAAAGCAGAAAGAGAGGCCCGGCAAAAGGAAGAAGAGCGAATCGAAGAGCTGAAGAGAGGTATACAAAGAATTGATCCTAATGATCCATTCTTTCGGGCTCCTATAGCTGAATATGACGCAAGCCCACCAAATGTGTTTGATGCTGGAGATTTTAATCATTCATTGCATGCGGAAGGAAATGCATCATCGACAATTGATCGGCAGGCTCAAACACAAAGTAGTAGGATCGAAGGCCGACCTATGAGTTTTAGCTCGGCTTGTACAGCAAGCGAAGCATTTCCTAGCTTGGACGCATCAAATACATCATCATTCCCTTCTTTGGCAGCTTCTACCTCAACACCCAGAAATACAGCGTCTGGTTTTGGAAGTGCTTGGGGAAGTAATACAGGAACTCAAACTTCAGCTCCTCGTGGAAAGAAAAACAAAGGCAAGAAAGTGGTCCTTTTTTCAACTGGTGGGAGACGTAAATAGTTATTCTTATATAAAACGTAATTTATTCACTATAATATCAAATACAATTTGAAACATGGTCAATTGAGATGAATTAGGTGATGATTTTATGATAACCAATACTGAACATTCCCACATTAGCTAAGATCTAAGTCAGCTTTTATTCATCCACAAGTTATTAGTTTGATTTGTGAGGTGTTTGTGCGGGAAGGAAGTTTGATTTCTCTTTCCCAACAGTCAAACGTGGATAATTTGATTGGTTTGGAGACCAAAATCAAATCCACAGAACGAACGACAGAACCGAACAACTAACAACAAATCAGAAAAACTTGAGGGACATCTTATTAAAGCGCTATTAGATAGATAGTAACAACTTCAGTGGTTGATATTAATCCACTATGGAAGGTATCAAAGACAAGGGCCCGTCTCACGAGGACAAAAAGAGGCCCTCATATTCATCGCAAAAGCCCAGAACAAATAAATCGAAAAAGGTGAAAACTAAACACATGAATCCGAAGATTTTGGAACTTCGACGAACAATCCAGCTTTCATGTAGTAATGATGATTTCCAAACAGCTATAGAAGCCTACGAGTTGCTGCACTTGAAAGAGGGTTTTAGGATGGAGGCGCAGTCATACTATAATCTTCTAAACCTTTGTGATGGCTTTAGCGAGAGGGGGGTGCATATTGGGACTCCAAAGGAACCTAAGAATTCTTCAGAAACTAAATCAAACATTGTTCAAATAGATGCGAAAGACAAGGTACCAAAGAAGCTTTATTCATTGCAAGATAGAACAAAATATGCCTTTGAAATAAAGGCTGCAATGGATGCAAAAAATCTTCCACTCAACGAAACTGCATACACTGCACTGGTTCGTATATTATGCAGATCTGGAGATTTAAGTGAGGCCGAGAACATGATACGCCAAGCCGATGGATGCGCACAGTGTAAACCAAAATTGCGGATGTATTCTTGTCTGATATCGGCATTTTGTGATCGTGGAGATTTAGGTGGAGCGTTAAGGGTTTGGGCACGGATGGCATCGATAAAAAGGAAAAACAAGACTGGTACAGAAGAAATTATAATTGAGCCCACAGAGCGGGAATATTGCGATATAATGAAGTGTTGTGTCAAGGTTGGCGATGTAAAAGTGATGGAAAGGACATTGAGTGATCTCGCAGAAGATGTGCTGGTGCCTAGTTTAGGCACTACGAATACAATTATTCAGTGGTTTCAATCAAGGCATGCTATTTGTAGAAACTCTGATGAGGAACCTACTTCTGCTCTAGAAAAGGTACAAGGATTTCCATCCACTGAAGCTCCCAGTCTTGAACCTTTGCAGTATGGTATCAATTGTGATAAACAGGATAGCTCTTCAGAATGGGAAATCAGTAAGTCTGTTCCAATAGATTTGAAAACGGGAACGTTAAAGAATGGGTGTCTCGAGGGCAGGAATCTCAAACCAGTCGCCTTGAGTCCTGATGCTTGGAAGGCAATGTTGGCAATGAATGAAAACATAGTGATTAAGGGTGAGATAAAAGAGCATGCCAAAATATCGCAGTTTGCAGGAGGCGGAAAGGGTAAGAAGCGAATCTTGACCAAAGAAGACATGGAAAAAAGAAGTAACAAATGGGGGGCCTTCATTCATTTTCTAACGTCAGAGTTTGGACCTTCATGGTTTGAGCAAAAGGATGGGGGTAAAAGGGGAAAAAAACTTGACATGGTTATTGATGGCGCCAACATTGGTTACTACAAACAAAATTTTGCACGCGCACCAAGACATGTTGATTACAATCAAATTGATCGTGTTGTGCAACTTCTAAGACACGAGGGTAAAAATGTTTTACTGTTTTTACATGAGCGTCACTTTGCGAAGAAAATGATGCCGCATTGGGCCGAAAAGATTGTTGATGGATGGGAAAGAGACAAAATTCTATACAGAACTCCTCATGGATGCAATGATGACTGGTTCTGGATGCACGCGGCTCTTTGGTGTGGCAGAGGTACGATGGTACTTTCAAACGACTTAATGCGCGATCATCACTTTCAGATGTTGGCACATCGATCATTTTTACGATGGCAAGAAAGGCACCAGGTCCGTTTTGATATAGAAGGTGGAAGAAAGGTCTTACTTGAGTACCCAGATGTTTACAGTCGGAGAATTCAAAAACTAGACGACAAGAGTCTGGTGATCCCTCTTCCTAAACAGGGTGACGAAAACAGATTCCTTGATGGGTGTCATGAAGCAGACGAGAGTGTGCCACAAGAAGAAGCATATGTGTGCATAAATCTAAAAGTTTAGAAACTATATATACAGTCTATAATATACAGTATATTCCTTCTAAATAAGACAGATTCATTCATTATCACGACTTTGTCAGTGCGATCATTGGTACGGGCCAAATATCATCAGGAAAGTCATCTTGCCACTGTATCAAATCTTTGCCGCAATGTGAATCTACAACCTTCAAACCGCTTTCTTTCAATATCGCCATCAAATATTGGTAAGACCTCGTAACGTCACTATCACCCTTATCCGCCAAGAAACCGAATTCACTGCAGGTATTATCTTTGATCACTATGACTCCTCCTTTTCGCAGAGCTTTACCCATGCGATGGAAAAAATTGCATAAATCCCAATCAGTCAGATAACCAATTACCCACTGAACCCAAATGATATCGTAGGTGTCTGGTTCTGGTTCAAAATTTTGCAGTCCCTCACAAATAAATGTGCATTTCATCCTATCTTCACCCATGTACTCTCGTGCTGCATTTATCAAACGAGGAGATGTCTCCACTAAATCACAATTATTGAATCCTGCAGCAAAAAGAATAAGGTTGCAAAGAATCGGCGTATGAATATAAACATGTCAAATGACGGAAAATCAGTCCAAGACATATGATATCAACTGATGTTGCAGTTCTTCCAGTCAGTACACTACTCACCAACTGGAAGCATGAGACCTTTAGTCAGCCTTCCTATCCCAGCACCACATTCACAAGATCTAGTTGAATCACCAGACTCAATCCTTTCCTTCAAGATTGGGATTCTGTCCATCACTTCATTGATAAATTTTCTAGAGGCTGCCAAATCACGGTCTGACAACACTGCAAATCCGCCCAACATTCCGTCTATAGTTGCCTGAACATTTTCCTCTGTTTCCCAGTAACTGTGCGATTTATTATACCACTGCGGGACCTTCTCTTCATCATCATCAACGTTATCGTTGAAGAAGCCTTCACTGCGCCACATTTCTTCAATCGTATCATATTCTCTTCCGTTGCTATCTTTACCAGAATATACTTGAAATTTTTTCGTTAGGTGGTTTTGGATGCGATGAACCAGATCAAGCCGATCCTGATCACTTTCCGGTATCATTTTTGCCTTCTTTTTTGAAGTGGACCTGAGCTACCAGCTACAACAGGTGTTTATTGCCTATTTCCTATCACGTCACTATTGTGGAAACTCGGTTTGCACTTGGTATGGTACAGTATGTTGTACGGTATGAAATACGGTATGTTGACAGTATTACGTTGTGGTGTTTTTATGAGAAGGTTTCTTCTTGTTTGTTGTCTGTCGTCGTCAGTCGTCGGTTTCACCGTCTCGCAGACGACATTTGCAGGCAGGGTGGCGCGCCATTTTCGAAGTAAGCATTTTCAATTTTTTGTCATTCTGCGTCATCAAAAACAAAAATCTGGAAGTCAGTGTCGCCATCGCAGATGAACAGGCCAGGATAGGACGGTATCCCTCCTCCTCAAGTACAGTACCTCATCTATCAAATCAAGTACAGAACTTTCAACCGAATTGATTCAGGACATACGCATTCGTAATAACGCAACCGACGGCGAGATTTTGTATAATGACGAAGAAATCGATAATCCTATCGATTCTAAGTATACGTGTACTATTATTAACTTGTGTTTCTAATGTTGCTTCGTTTACTCCTGGCCCATCCCCGATGAGGAGGTCATCTGGTTTCAATCTCCGATCATCGAGCCAAAATGAGATTGAGACTACACGTACGATCACGCGCAGCCCATTATCATCATTCTTTGACAATTTTAACTTTGCACAGAAAAAAAACAATCCAATTGAAACAGAAGAAGAGCGGCTGAGACGCCTTAAAAGGGAAGCATTGGCAGAGCTGGAAGAAAAAGAAGTCGAACGTGCAATTCAGGTGAAAGAAGATGCATTGCCGTATTTGTTTCTGCTCGCACTTCAAATTTTACCTCTCATTGGAACTGACCGTATAGAGAGCATCTCGTATTTCTGGGGACTAGCTACAGCCACTGTTTACGTAGGAGGAAGACAAGTGACTCTTGAGGAGTCTGAGAAAGTATCCTCCGAAAGCGCTCTTTATGCACCTGTTGGAGCATCTGTTTCCATTGGATTACTTTATCTTTTGATTAAGGCGGGATTTAACCCTGCGGCACTGTATGCATTTGGAGTTTCTGCTTTTGGCGCACTAGCCATTTCAGATGTTGGTGTTCCATTGTTGAGAAATATTCTTCCTGAAAAATTCGCCGAGACAAAAGTAAAGGTTCCCAACAAAATATCAGAATTATTCGGCCTTGGTGAGGAGGATTTGCCTCTTGACGGCCTCACGGCTTTGATATTAGGAATTGGTTGCACAGCAGCATATTGGTCACCTTTCGCAATGGAACAAAAATTCGTCTTCTCAAACTGTGAGTAAATTTTTATGTTGATCTTGCTTGAATTTCAAATTACAGCACTGTAATTCTCACTTTAAAAGTCATGCATTAGTCATTGCCTGGGCACTAGCAATGACATCTCTTGGAGCCATCTCTTTAGGTTCATTTCAAACGGCAGTAATCCTTCTCGCTGGTTTGTTTTGTTATGATATTTTTTGGGTCTTTGGTACTGATGTGATGATGACAGTTGCAACAAAAATCGAGGCACCGGTAAAGTTTCTGTACACTGCTCCTCCGCCAGTAGAAGGTGCAGAACCGAGAAGCTACCCTTTTAGTGTCTTGGGACTTGGTGATGTTGTGATTCCTGGTCTTTTTGTAAGATTCATGTCAAAGGTTGATAGTGTTCTTGAACCGCAAAAGTTTAGTTATTTTGGAGCATCAACTTTTGCGTATGGTGCAGGTCTTTTGGCTTGTTTTGCAGTGAATGAAATAACACACGCAGGCCAACCAGCTCTGTTGTATTTGGATCCAGCTTGCATTGGGTCTGCATTAGCTGTGGGTGCTGCTAATGGTCAGTTGAACGAATTGTGGAACTTTGAAGAAGAAAGAGAAAATGAATAATATTGGTAAAAACTTCAAATGGCGTAGTAAAGTACCTCATCGTTAATTTTTACAATTCTATACGTCTGTATATTTGTAGATTCCGTTTCCACTTCGTGCGACTAATTTCCCTGTCACTCTCGCCAGAAGTAGATGATGATTCAGTTGGTAACACGACCCTTTCGAATCCAAAGCTCTTCACAACGCGATCAATCTCTCCTTCCATATCTGATCTCATCTTTAACCTCTCAACTGAAATATCCTCTTCTGGCCGATTCATTCTACGGAGGCGAATGTTAACAGACCGATAACACTTCGAAGGCTGAGGTTCCACCAAGAGATAGTTTGTCATGGAACATGCGCGCTCTAGGAATGATACCAGACCATCATCACCAGAATGTATGTGGATCCACATTGTCGTACTAAATATCGACGTGAGATTGAAACGTTCCACAGACACCTGTTTCAAAAATAGCTTAGTTTTCTCCAGATGGTCTTTTGCATCATTGAGATTACATTCATGGAATTCGGCATTGAATTGCAGTACATCCTTTATTTTCCCTTGATTTGTGCATGATTTCTTTTTCGCCTGGGCGCGTTTAATAAGTTCTTTATCAATGTCAAGACCTAGACAGTACATTGAAGCTCCATCGGCACATTCCTTTGCTATAATGTCGCTGGATAATGCAAGACTAAGGTCTCCTTCGTTGCAACCCAAATCGCAATACGCCCATTTGTTATTTGCGCATTTGTTATCACTGACATCTTCATCATGATTTTGTTTCATGCGCTTCGGTTCTCTGCCTTTCTCCTCACTATTGCTGGTTTGACTATTGTCACCAAAAACTGTTGTTTTGATGTAGTTCAAAATTCCACATTGTTCCAAAACTTCCAGCCTATTCTTGGAAGGGTTGAAATCTACTCAACGCAAGAGGAGAAAGTGAGGATAAGTTTGGCACATGGTGAGGAACAGCGGAATGAATCTAAACTAAAAATCTCTTACACGTACCGTAATAATTATGAAAGTTTCCTACCCTGTGACCCTTATCAAGCTTGGTTTCTTCCATTGCATGATGGGATGGATTATTAATATTTTCGTGTTCCACTTTACTCATTCTTGACGAATAAATCCAAAAGTCTTGCGTTTGGATTCGAATACTTCTCAATTATGATGATGTTCAATGTTTATATCAATATGTTCATTCATTCATTATTAATTATTAGCCTTCGGCTGTGCTTGCATGATGAAAAACAAGAGGGCAAGCTAGCTTTGGTTGGTTTCTTGCTTCACCCATTGCGATTGCCCCCCCTCATTTTGAATTTTCCCTGTAAATAAAAAGCCTGATATCAGACAAAACACTGGCTAAAATAGAACTTCCGAGCCCGCCAGATCTCAGTCAGATTACATCAAAACAAGATCAAAACAATCCATTCTCATCATTTTGAGAAAACAGGAACTACACGTAGTAGTTCACTACTACAAATACTTGCTCAGGATTGCATTTACACATATTTTGGCATCTACTACGTGTATTATCCATCCAACATGTCTCGTTCCGATGAGATTTCATGGAAGTTTGATCTAAAGGAATGTCTTGACAAAGTCGAGTGTCATGGAGAATTCGCAGTTTCGATCCCCGTGAGCCCACCTTTGCTCCACCCAAAGCTTACCATTGACGGAATGAGCGAAGAACATGGTCGTCTGTCCCCGAATCTCGCCCAAGCCATTCGCGACTGCAGTGCATCAGAAAAGGCACCCTTTGGCAAAGACTCCGATACAGTCTTGGATAAAAACATTCGCAAAGCTTGGCAAATCGACGCGAGCAAAGTTATCTTGCACGAAAAATTGGGGGGACATGCAGCGTCGCCATCATCGTGGAGATTTTTTCTTCAGTCCACTACTCAATCATTGGCGAAACGTTAAGGTCTTTCACCGTCGCAATTGGCCTCAGTGGATGCCAACCTTTACAAAATGTTATTGTACGAGGAGGGTGGTCACTTTACCAAACATCGAGATACAGAAAAGGAACCTGGAATGTTTGGGACGTTAGTGATCCAATTTCCATCCTTATACGAGAGGGGCGAGTGAGTCATTCAGCATGGTGGAGTGATGAAGACATTTGACTATGCAGATAAATCGCAGGATGGATTCTTTGCGACGGCCTTTTTTGCAGACTGTGAACATGAATTGAAACCTGTTACCAAAGGGTTCAGACTGGCATTGATATACAACTTGATCATGAAGCAGGAGGGGCAAGATGATCAGGCACAGTCGCAGCTACCAAGTGCTGATTTTCTGACTGGAGAGATGATCAAACTTCAAAAGCTTGGATGGAAGAGCGCGAATATTTGCCATAGATATGTAATGAAGCACAAATACACCCCTACCAATCTATCTCTTGCCAATATGAAAGGGAGAGATCGTCTTGTTGTGGATTTGCTCCGTAGTGTACAAGATGAAAACGGACATCCGTTGTATTCTCTATCTCTCGTCCTCTTGACAAGGCACCAAAGTGGTCAGGCTGCCTTTGACCACTTTAGGAGGTACGATGATTCGGAGGACGAGAAAGGTTCTCATGTAATGGAGGAGGTATATGAGGATAGCACTAATATTGATTATTGGATAGGTCCGGATGGTACAAAAATTAGGAACTGGAAAAACCTATCAATCTTTGAAAATAGTCTTCTCATTGATGGTGACATGGATGACATGTTTGATGAGAACGAATCGCCAGATGAGGAAGAATATGAAGGATACACTGGAAATGAAGGTCCCACCCTCGACTATTGGTACTATCGTAGTGCCGTCATTTTTTGTCCCATGTCCAATGCGATAAAGCTTACAAAGGAACTTGGGTTTTCTGCTGCCATATCTATTCTTCTTCAGGCGTCTTGTGACTTTTCTTCGACAGAGGTGAAGGAAGATCTCGCAAGGACTGCAGTGGACTTGTTCAAATCCAACCCGGGACACTATATATCGAACGAAGCTATCAAAAGTCTTTTGTCTACACTAGGAAAGGTAGGGTCTGTGTCTTCAATCTTGGACGTTACGTATCAACGTCGTCCCATCTCGCAATGACAATCGCTTGGACAATGCAGTTGCAACCCACGTTTCAAATGCTTTGATCAGTTGGTGGCAGATGTCGCCCAGTGCAAATGAGAAGAAGACAATCTTGCAACTTGCACATCAGCGCATAATCACCCTCCAGCAAGCAACCAAAGGTGGAAGCCCACCAACATTTTCATGGTGTCAGCCCAAAGCGGTCTGGGAGGGGAGCGGGACCGGAGTTCAAGAATTCCTTCACAGTAATGTGAAAGAAAAAACATTCCACCATTTCAGTGATAGTGGACACGCATCCAATTGGGCATACTAATACTTTGGGTATGCCCGCAATGGTACATATGATGCTGAAGCTAGCGTAGAAGGAAGATGTGCTGTCAGGGTGGTGAAAGATCGAACTCATCACGATCAACTTGTACAATTGTTCGATGAACTCAAACGCCTTACTGTAATCTTTGGAATCGAATTGAACTATTCTTAGAAAGTGTATCCAGGCAAGCTCTTTTCCCCACCGAGAATGAAATGATTCGAAATTAATGCGCCATTGTATGAACGTCAGAATGTGAATAATGCTTTTTTGAAATGCTATCGCTATCGAACCCTATGCGACGAAAAATGATAATACAACCTAGCCAACAAGTGTGTACTGGTACAGCATGATTTCTGTTACTACTTCGATAATCATATATTCAATATACAAATCAGACGCACTGGGTAGAACATGTTCTTCCACAAACAGCAACGGCTTATACGTGTACGTGTACTGTAGTAGGAGAGTAATTATATTTTCAATTATAATCCTTAATCAAAAGTTCTTGCTTGTGCGATATGAGACCCACATCTATCACAAACAGAATTTATTGTGATACACGTACTCATTCATGACTAAAACCAGCAACTAACTTTAATGAGCAGCTTTTGATTTCGGCGGTCCAAGTGTAATATATTTGTAAGCATATTCAGCACCAACCATGGCCGAGAAAACGACAATTGCTGGTTTCAGGCCCGGGAAGGGATTCTTCCATAGATTGAGAAATAATGGGTGGCGGCGCCAGGCGTCCTGTCCTCTGAAATTCATATTTTCGTGGAGCCTGTAACGGTGCAATGCAGTTGTGCAAAAATAAAGTTAGAGTTTCATTGACGAGAGGAAGACGCCATTTCTTCAGAGATATTGCGGTTGACAAATTAAATCCGTTTCCCGACTTTTGAATAAAAGTTGCGGTGTTGCTCGATACGATTTCCACCTTTTGCGTCGGATGCCGATCAAGATATATATTGTCAACGTTATTTCACAGCAAAAACCTATTGTGCGTGTTGAAAATCCCCCTGTGACAAACAGAACACAGCACTTTTCTTCGCCGTTCTATAGTGTAGACATATAACCGATCCCATCGACATGTTCCTCGTCATGTTCATACCAAAGGCTTGCATCGATACTTGTAGCCTGCTAACTACTCATGTTCGGTGTTTCAATTCAAAGTTCCTCCTCACTTTCTATTGACCCAAATCTCTTTCTTCCAACTTGAACTGTTACCCTAC
>Ga0115005_10004690_pt1 | contig 10790 bp, 8 predicted proteins | sample ArcOceMetagenome_FD_87163 | JGI IMG/M metagenome (GOLD analysis project Ga0115005, IMG submission 87163) | Marine eukaryotic phytoplankton communities from Arctic Ocean - Arctic Ocean - Greenland ARC118M Metagenome | ecosystem: Environmental > Aquatic > Marine > Oceanic | place: Arctic Ocean...
CATCACGCAGATGAACAACCACCCTCGCTCAAGATTTGTTTTCCTATTCATACTAAATGAGCTATCCAAACTTGGCCGTCGTCTCCTTAGTAGTCTGATACTGTCGCGCAGACGAGATTTATTCAGTTCAACTGATTTAGAACACTAGGTAGCTAGCACTTGCAGCAGTACGTAGTTGTTTATCAGATTGCAGAACGTCGTGTTTTTCGAGAGGAGATCATATCATATCCCTATAGGATTGGTAGTTAAGCACTGACCAAGTCACTCTGGTCACATAATTATGACAGTACGTAACCACCATTGGTCGAACTTTGATCTATGTACATTTTAGAGGCATATGAACTACAAGTACATCATGGGACGAGTGTTTCCTTCATATGCATACAGAGATGGTCTCATCTTTAGGTTCTTGTATGATAAAGTCATGCATTTATAAGCCTTTATCTAGCACCAATAGGCAGATTTATCCTTGACACCGAACACCAAAACAACCCTAACCCCTAGCGTCATAAGCATATCCCAACAAAGCACCTGAATGCGACAGCTGATGCTACTAAGACCAACAGCTTTTATTATAATTTTTGAAGTGGGTTCATGTTTTTTAAACGACTAGAGTATGTAAAATAACGAACGCGCAAAACATTAATGAAACAATGACAATAATAACTCATAGACTTAGGTAATCTAGTATACTGAATATACAGTTGCATCTCTTTAAAGACCATTCAAAACTTCTGCGAGTTTCTTCATGTCAGACTTCTTCTTCTTCAGCAGAACATCGGGTCGAACTTCCCAGGTAAAGCCAACATCCTCAAGGAGTTGAGTTCTCTCGACACTCATGGAGGAGCGTTTTCCCTCCCAGAACAATTTGTACTGGCGACGCTGGCACTTCACCCAACTAGCGAGCTGGGGATTATCTTTGCAGTAAGAAGGTACTCGGCAACTGCCATGCTTTTCCCTGAATTCTATTAACTGACGGTAACGCTCTTGCCAGACAACTTCGTGGGAGTCCCAGATGAACCCTTCCGAGTTCAGAATATCTACACGCCCTTGTGACATAGTAGAGGTCTTGGTTCCGTCCAACATTAGCTTATACTGCCTCCTCTGGCGCTTGACCCAGCGGGCGAGATGTTGATCGTCAGGATAGGTGTGTGGAACCAGACAATGGCCATATTTACTCTTGAACTCGCACAGTTGCTGGAGATGTTCGTTCCACTTTTCCTCGTGAAATGCCTTGAATCTTTTTTCTGGCTTAGCTGCCTCGGAGGTAGCAGGCAAAGTAGTGCCGCGGTCAGGAGTAACTGTCTGTTTCGCGGAGCCGGTCGAGCAGAGACTGACTGGGCTTTCACGGGGAGGTCTAACTTGGTTCTCCTTAAATGAATTCGTTAAAGAGATCGAAGGCATGGAATCCTGAAGTGTTGAAGGTTCTTGGGGATTATAGAAGTTGGAATAGGGTCTCCTTTCCACAAGCATAAAAGGGTTAAATTCGTATGATGCACCAGAATAGTAGCCTTCAGAAGCGGGAGTGCAAAGAGCGGCTGCAGGATCGTTGTATTCCAGGGGCACTGACCCACTGGGGCCTGAATTGTAATCAGGCCTCGAAGGCGTGGCATAGGAAATGTTGGGATTAGAGGGGAGGATCGGCCAACTTCTTGAAACATGGTCAGCTTCAGGATCCTGATCAGCGTAATTTTTGACTCTGAGAGCTGGGTGAACAGGAGGAACTTCGTCTAGTAGTCCAAAGGATCCCCCAAATTCATTGGGGAAAAAAGTGTTCTCGTAAACTGCGCTGCGGCCGCTACTCATTGAATTGTTATAAATGCGCTTGTGGATCGGCGGAGAGAGGTCGTGTTTGACGTTTATGGTTTCCGATATGGAGTGGCTTCTCGTTCCTACAAAGGAGGGTCTCTGGATACTGTTACTGACTAGATCTTCATAGTGATCGTCTCTCTTTCTCTTGTAAGAATCGGATGTGTCAGACTTGGATCTATGAAATTGATTGTAAGGATTCATTGTGTACGGTCTTCAGTGGGTTGATGCAATCGTACAGTAGTAGCAAAGTTTATGATACAGTGGAGAGCTGTGGTTGTGGACAAGTGAGAGAGCTACAATTCCTTAGCCTTGCAATTTCTTACAATGAACACAGATTTCTAACTAAGCTTGCGTAGGCCTACATAAAACCATACTGGTATTTCGACGGTCATGCACGATTCCTGAAATCCTATAAGGAATTCGATGGGTCATTATTGCCGACAATTCAAAATGTTCAAATAAAGAACTTTCTTTCCACTCACGGAGTAGTTTCAAGTTATCAGGTATCCCCGGTATGACATTCTAAGGTTTAGGATCGTCCAGCAGACACCCCTTTTTTTCATTCCACAGTAGTAGCGTGCACTCATCTTCCTGCGACTACTGTGAGAGGTCTTTTAGTTGAAGTTGCTTTATCCCCACCAGCCAGAATACCGGTAGTGGTTACTACCGGTATTCATACTACTGGTATGTACCACATCAAGCTCGAAGCTAACTAGAAATGACCGGATTGATTGGACATTTTCTGCCAGAAATTGAAAATTGACGAACAAAAGTAACGAATCCTGGGAAAAGGCCCAGGAACTACAACTGAATAATTCCATTTCACCGCTTGATTTCATGACCTCTCATGAATGAGAAAATTACACCTTCTTCTTGCCCTCCTCAGCCTTTGTTCAATGAACAACGACTTTTGTAATATTTGCTGCTCGTAAGAAAAGGCGAATTCGGCTTCTCGGTGGACCTACACGAGAAATTCAGAAATGAAACGAAGTCAAGAAACAAATACTCATCACGAAGAATTAATACCAGTAGAATAGAACCATAGAACTAGAATAGATATTGAATATGCAGAAACTCTGATATTCAACACATAATTAGAAACAGGACCCCTGATGGCCGGCAGGCAGTACAAAGAGGCAAACAGAATAGCCCCCAAGTTTACGGCTTTGCTGCTTATAAAAAGACACCGAATTCAAAATTCTTCGACGAAAAAAAGACATTCGACAGAACTGCTGGCGTTGTGTATACACGTACCACGACAAGAAGGCAGCAATAAGGTGATATTGAATTGATAAAAAAACGGAATAGAGCTTCAAAAATACCTAACAAATTACAGTAGACACACGGTGCGAGCTTAGTTCTATACCGGTGGCAAGCCTTTTAACCATGGCAACATCTTTTCATGAATTTGCATTGGCACTTCATCTTGTGGACAGTGGCCAACACCCTCCAATATTTCGAGAGTATATTCCCCTTTCGTGTACTGACCAAAATTCAAACCTTGGTGCATACCGCGATTGACAGGAACCCAAGGATCGCTATCACCCCACAAAGCAAGGATTGGCACCTCAATATCTTTCAAAAACTCCTCTGGAGTAGGCCCTGCATCACCCCCAAATACTTTCAAGAAGACTTCTTTAGCACCATCATCTTCCGATGGCCCAAGTAGAATTTCCAATAGCTCCTCATTAACATTTTTGGTGACACCATAAACACCCTGACTGAGCAAAATACTTTCCACATTATCTCTCGTCTTGAAATTCTCGAAGAATTTCCCACCATAGCCATCAGGAGCTAATACTACTTTCTGAACAAAGTACATGATGGGTTTCAACAAAAATGGCAGTTCTTCATAACGAAATCCCGACATGCCCTGTGCGCAATTGAATAGGACGCATCCCTCCACGAAATCTCTCATTTTAGAAGTAACACCCAGGGAACAAAGCCCACCAATCGAATTTCCGCAAACGACCCATTTCTCATCGTTAGATCTATTGGCGCTGGCAGACATATCTTTCACGAAATCGCATAAAAGGTCGACCCACAATTCGATGGAATAATCTGCATCCTTGGGTTTATCACTGCCTCCAAAACCTAGTAGATCCACTGCGTAAACTTGGTACCCCGCGTCGACCAATAGCGGGAAGTTGTATCGAAAATGATTAATGTTTGCTCCAAATCCATGAACTAGTAGAATAGGTGGTTTGCTAGAGTCTCCCTCGACTCGATAGTTGATATCATATCTTTGACTTGATTTAGGGTTAGTCCATTTGTAACTATCGTAGTATCTCTGAACCTTTGGTGTTTGATCAACACTTGATTTGTCTGTAGCTTCGATGATGGTGGTCATGTGGACTTTCTTGACTTGAGGATGGCGTGATGATGCAGAGTTTCTCACACTAAATGCCGCCGCCAAGCAGGGAAGAAGAGAAAGGAACAGTACGAACAATATTGTTTTCATTTTATTTGTTTACACGTGAATATATTATGTAGTCTTGTTTGAGGAAAGAGTGTGAACAGCCGATTCGTTTTGTTGTGGCAAGTGGCAAGGTAGTCCAATAGTGCTGCCAAGTAAGTGGCGAATTAAAAGAAGTGATGTGGCATTGAAATTTGGAATTTCAAAATGCGCGCCAAGTTTCACTTTCCTCTCAAGCAAGCAAGCAGAAGTGTTTTCATGTGAGGAAAAGCGCGCATCCCTCCGTCATCCCTCACATCTCACATTGCAACATCTTCGATACTACTCTACAGCAAGCAGCGTACTAGCTAGCGTACAGCATACTCTTACCAAGTCATACCTACAGGTATTGCAAAAAGGAACCCTACTCAGTTATTCACCTTAGACAATGGACGCTGCAATTATTCAAGACTTGCATACAAAATTGCATTCTGAACAGAAGCGGATAACATCCAAGAGTTTGGCAATTGAACAATCTATACCTCGTTCCAAAGCTGAATCTCTGCTAGAAGCATTGCCTTACTATGACACCTCACAAGACTTTGAGTATGAAATAACACGGTGCATTTTTGAAAAACAAGGAGCAAAATTTTGTAAGTTTTCTTTATCCTTTGCAGTAAACACCACGCAGTGATGATGTCCCGTTTCTAATATGGTTTCATATATATAGTGGCAAAGCTTGAGACTACGCTCGAAACCATTGCCAAAGGAAGTAAACAGGGAGAGAGCCAGTATAAAATTCATTCGATTGCATTGAACACTTCAAACGGAGCAAGTTCTATTCTATCTGCTCACATGCAAACAATGTCCCTCCTGCACGATCATCAAGATACCGTATTCGATCCTACCATTGCATGTGATGTGATAGAGCCTGCATTGGAGGTGGAACGGGCTGACAAAGATGATTTGAGAAATCAAAGGGTAGAGGGCAATGGTGCCGTTATCCAACCTAAAAGTGGCGCATCCAATGGAAGCAAGTCGAAGCCAAAAGTAGTCACGAAAAAAGCAGCTGCCACCACGGGAAAGAAATCGACATCTGCTGCTGCGTTTTTCAAGACTGACTCTGAAGCAAAAAAGAAAGCAAAGGCAGCGGATCCAAAACCAGCACAGACGAAGAAGAAGGCTTCTGCTGCCAAGAAGTCTTCCACCGCGAAGAAAGCGGCAGTAGAAAAAAAGAAACCTGATTCTCCTCAGAAGAAGAAGGGAAGTGCGGATGATTTTGTTGGGGACATGGACGAAGATGAAGAATTCTTGAAGGAAGAAGAAGAACGTAAAAGACGTAATGCGGAGAAAGAAAAGAAGCAGAATCGCGAACGCAAGGTGAAGGAGAATTCTAGACAAAAGACGGCAACGAGGAAACCACTCCCTAGTGCAGAAGGGGAAGATGATGTCGAGATGGATGCATCCGATGACGAAAAGGAGGCTGTGCATGGAGCAATGGATGATTTCGCATCAAAAAAGACTGTGAAGAGGGACAGCGCAAAGGCAGATGACAAGGGAAGGAAAAGAAGAAAGCAGGTATTAGAAGAGAAGACGTTTGTAGATGAAAATGGATTTCTCAGAACTGAAACGGTCAGTGTTTGGAAAGAAATTGAGGACGGCGAGGATGAAAAAGCAACAACAGCAAAGAAATCTACTTCATCGGCAGCAACTACTAAGCCGAAAAACACAAAGAACATGAAGCAACAGGGATTGATGGGATTCTTTGGGAAAAAATGAATACGGTAATGTGTGTTGACGTTTGAAAGTTGCTTGCGTTCAAGTTTAAAAAGGGGATTTCGGTTCTTCTAGACAGCATTGTCTACAGAAACCTACTACAAGCAAGTTCGGGAGAAATAATAAGAGCTCTAACATTTGCTCTCATTATCACCATGCTTATTATTCTTACCTCTCCCATTATGCCCAATGCTATATTAGAGTAATACGTAATACTACAACATCCCATTCTCATGTACATCTCAACTGCTACACTTTGTTGCAATAGCAGCACACCTTTCCAGAGTTATCATGCCTGTGCATAAAAAATGCAAGGGTTCCGTTCTCATCATCGACCTTTACGACGACAGTATCACCTTTTGCATTGACGTAATGCCCTTTCTCGTCTGATCCATGTAGAATGACGAAACATCCAAATGGAATAGTGCTAAAGCCAGGCCATAGACACCATTTGCAGCTATTATTGTATGTACATCCGATAGGACAATTACCGCATTTGATAATATAACAACCACTTGGGGCTTCTCCGCTAGATGGTGACGAAGCATAATGTTTTGCATCACCCTCGGGTGATATCTGGATCATTTGCGCGAACCATCTTCAAGAAATCAGGAGCATCAAAAGAATCAATCATTATGTAATAGATATGTGATTAGATCAAATGTCGGTTGTGATTATTTCTTCGCTAGGCAGACAGTATCTAAGAGGTACCAGAATGAACATGCGGTTGGTAGCTCTGACGATTTGAGAATTCACTAAGTCTCACCGTTCGCCGGTTGGTTTTTGGTTTTTGGTTTTTGGTTTTGTGGCAGGAGGCAGGATAGGAGCGAGGTGCCTCTCAATTTTCATTCCTCTACAACAACACGCCATGATTACGGAACAGCCTTACAGCCTTATCCAATAAGGCTTTTCACTGAGCAGCACGCACCAATTGTTTTGTCGCTCTTCGACTTTTTTGTGAGTATGTTGGTTCAACTTCAAACTTTGAAACTATGTTGAAGCAAAAATGTGAAGAAAGATTATTTACCCACTCACTTCACCTGCTGTTGTGTTTACTAGAGAAGGACTCTGTTACTGCCTATTGTATCATTACAGCAATATACAATGCCCTACGCTCTAAAAAAATGCATAGGGGCACTTGCGCTTGTTTCGTGCAGCGCTTTCACAACTCCTACCCCATTGATGAGAAAGACACCGTTCTCGACAAAATCCACATCTCTCCACATGAGTGGGGCAGCAAATTCAAAAGAAGATGACCTAGAGAGGACCATCAAATCGATCATGGAGCATGTTGAAAAAGAATCCAAAAAAGTTGGTGTGAAAAAGGTGGAGCAGGCGAAGCCGAAACAAACCATGTCCGATATCATTAAGGACGATAGCTATGATATGAGCAAAAGGGCTGCAGACGAAGTCATGGGAATATCGAGTAGCGATGATACAGAGTACGAGACTACCACCGGCAAAGAGAGAAAGGAAGAATCTAATATTTTGGATAATATTTTGGCTAAGTTGACGTCTCTATTTCCTTTCTTTGTGTTGTCCTCCGCAATTGTAGGAGTGAAAAAACCAAATGTTCTATTATGGGTAAACAACGGACAGCTGATCCCATTGATGCTCTCTGCTGTGTAAGTATCTTGCAAAAACAACGAAATGTTGCGCATAATAAAAATGAGTGTGCTGATGAATGTTTCATTTCTGCCCTTTCATAGCATGATGGCAATGGGAATGACACTGAAGACGGAAGATTTCACAAGAGTATTGAAGAAAAGTAAATCGGGAGGAGAAGATGCATCGTTCGCTGCTATTCCTGCAGGAATCTCTTGCCAGTACCTCATCATGCCTCTTACTGCATTTTTCATTGGATCTGCAACTTTGTTGCCACAATACCCTGCTGCGTTCTTGGGATTAGTTCTTGTTGGATGTTGTCCTGGTGGGACTGCGTCGAACTTGGTAGCATTGATTGCCAAGGCTGACGTTGCACTATCTGTCATTCTTACGTCCTTATCCACGATCATGGCGTCTATCTTGACGCCACTACTTGTGAAAACATTGGTTGGAAGTGCAGTTTCCATCTCTGGATTGACTTTATGCAAGGCCACTGCTCAGGTTGTGTTGTTGCCAGTGGCACTGGGAATGTTGGTGAGGGAAAAGCTTCCTAAACTTGCTGATTTTGTGGGTCGCTATGCTTCGCTAGCTGGAGTTGTATTGGTGTCATTGCTATGTGGTGGAGTCGTTGCCCAGAATTCTACAATGGCTCTAGATAGCGGCTCAAACCTATTAAAGACTGTAATCTTGTCTGTATTGGGTTTGCACACTGTTGGGTTTGGTGTTGGATACTTTGCATCGAAGAAATTGTTTGGACTTTCTGAAAGGGTATCGCGCACAATCAGCATCGAGACCGGTATGCAGAATAGTGCACTTGCTGTTGTCCTTGCGAGATCAGTTGTTGGCAGTGATCCTGCCCTTGCTTCTATTGCAAGTCTTGCATGCCTCCCAGGTGCGTTTTCAGCGACAGTCCACTCTTGCCTAGGCTCTGCACTCGCTGTTTATTGGCGCTGGGTAGATCGTCGTGCTCGCAAAAATCAGGCATGAAAAACAAGGCAACAGTGACGGTAGGGAGTCATTTTCCAAATAAAAATGAGGCAAGTGTCGAACTAACTATAAATTGAAAGTAGAAATAGACAGAAGAAACTGAAGTATGCAATGTTCTTCATATTTAGCCAGTTGTTCTTAGGGAGAGTCAGACTTCACTCTGGCCTAGGCGCTGTACTAGCTGTTCATTGGCGTTGGGTCAATCCTCGTCTGTTCGCAAAAGTCAGGTATTAATGTGAAAAACAAGGTTTTCCAGAAACAAGAGGCTAATGCAGAATTAACTATTTAATAATTATTGAAAGAAGAACAAATACAAGAAACTGAACTGCGAGTTGTTCTTATAGAACTACTTATTTCAAGTTTCTCTTGTAGAGTCGTGTTCCAGCCCCAGACCCATCATTAGTTTTTTTTCCACGGCGAAAGATGGAACTCATCCACAGTCCAGTCAACTTTCGAAAACTACGCCTCTCTTCCTCGTATTGCTCAGCATTTTTCTCAAGATTCTGGATCTTGAATTCATTCAGCTTTTCAGTCTGTTCGTACTTGAGCTGCACATCCATTAACTCATCATGAGACTTTGAGCGTATGTTTGCAATCTCATTTCGAAGTTGAGTGTCGCCCATATTGATTTCTCTCAAGCTCCGTTCGAGATCCTCAGCCCTTCCTTTCATGAGTCTCTCCGCTTGCTCTGCTTCTAATTGGAAATTTGACAGCTGTAGCTTAATCGCTACCTTTTCTTTCAAGATGGCATTTTTCTCCAGTACCAAAGCATTTTTCTCATCGTTCCATTCATTCTGTACTATCTCAACTTCTTCAGAGGCTTTTCTCTTTTCCGCCATCAAAGCGATTTTCTCCTTTTGCCATAGCGCCTCATTCTTTTCTAGCTTCGCCTTTGCAAGGTCAACTTCTTGTTGCCATTTACCGTCATTGCCCTTCACTGTGTCTAAATCATTCTGTAAAGCTTCAACGACAGCATTGATTTTTCTAATTTCTTCATCTTTGTCAACGATGATCTCTTTTTGGGCGTCTATACTCTTTTTCATGCTCTCAACATTAGATTTGTATTCGGATATTTCGTCCTCTAGTTTCATTCTTCTATTCATATCCCCCTCAAGCTCTTGAATACGAGAAGATAGAGATTTTTTCTCTTCGTCCATAGCAGACGACGACGTTGACAATTGTTTGAATTCAGTCTCCTTCTTCTCTAGTTCTTGTTTCAAACAATCAAGATCACCTTTCAGTTGGCCAACTTCTCCATCATTAATTCCAACGTCTTCCTTGAGAGTTTGAATCTCACTTTGTAACATCTTGATGTTGTCCTCTAACTTAGAAGAACTGAGATTTTCATCTTGGAGCTGGCTCTCTGCTGCCTCGAGCTTGCCATTGAGTTCTTTAATGTCATAATCTCTCGTCATGATTCCAGTGATCTGTTTATTAATCTCGCTCTTCAATTTCTCAATATCATCTTCGTAATCGTCCATCTTTTGCTCGTAGAGTCTGGTGTTTGACTGGATAGTTGCTTGTACTTGTTCAAATGCAGATGCTAACTCATTGATCTGTGCTAGTAAAGCCTTTTTTTCATCCACATCACTGGTGTCCTCGGGAATTTCTGTGCTTGCATGCAATACAAATGCGACATTCGTTCTGGCGGGAGGTCCACGAAGCAGCTCAATGTCGCCTCCGTTGGATTTAGTGCTGACGGTCCTAGAAAGAATGCGGGTATCGGAAAATATGAATGCATCCCCAACAGCTATCAGTGATAGAGCTAGTGATAACTTCATTGTTGACGAAGTTTCTGACTGATCAAATGAGTAATAATATCCAATACTTAGTACTTACTCACCGTATCGACGTATCGATACTATGTACTGCCAGCTCTTGCAAATTGCTTCGTTTCTGTGCCCTGTTGAGTTGAAGGACCAGGAGGAAGGTGCACAGGAATTTTCAAAACAGATACCATTATTTTTTTTTCCCAAATTCTAACCGTAACTTACCGGTATACCGCCTATCTAAGCTTTGATCTTGTACCGGTATATGAATATCTTTTTTGTACCGACCGTACTATGTACTGTTTGTATCTTGCAGAGTATGTATCTTGAATCTTGTGGTTCTTGGTGCTTCTTCTTGTTCACCACGCTCGCACGCAGCAGCAGGCAGCAGGTCGTAATAGGACCAATCATGACCACAATTCTTACATCTTCAAAAAATCTGAACA
>Ga0115005_10004693_pt1 | contig 10787 bp, 7 predicted proteins | sample ArcOceMetagenome_FD_87163 | JGI IMG/M metagenome (GOLD analysis project Ga0115005, IMG submission 87163) | Marine eukaryotic phytoplankton communities from Arctic Ocean - Arctic Ocean - Greenland ARC118M Metagenome | ecosystem: Environmental > Aquatic > Marine > Oceanic | place: Arctic Ocean...
AAGTTATCCAGCTTGTACATGTCCAGGGCTTGAGAAATATTCGCCATCTCTGCTTTAGCTGTTTTAACACGCGCAGCACCCGCTTCACCGATGATGTTTGGTGCGACCATCGCGACAAGGCCTGCAAGAATGGCCAGTACCACCATGATTTCGATAAGTGTAAAACCTGATTGTTTTTTCATGTTGTTTCCTTTTTAGTTATCCAATCATTTGATTCATATTTAAAATTGGCAGCATGATTGCTATTACAATCAATACTACAACCCCACCCATTACTAACAGCATGATGGGCTCAAACATGCTTACCAGCGTTGTAATGGTGTTTTGTAAATCCGATTCCTGATTTTTTGCAGTACGCTCAAGCATTGAATCAAGCTCGCCACTGGCTTCACCGCTGGCAATCATGTGCAGCATGAGTGGTGGGAAAACCTCTGTTTGTTGCAGAGATTGATGCAAGCTGCCACCTTCTATAACTTGCTGGCAAGCCTCGGCTAATCGTTCTTGTATCACTACATTGCCGACAACTTGCCCAGCAATTTTCATGGCCTCCACTAATGGCACGCCACTGGAGTTTAATATTGCTAAGGTGCTGATGTAACGAGAGGTGTTGAAGCCTTTTACCATTTTTCCGAAAAATGGCATGTAGAGCATCGCATGGTGATAGCGCTGTTTAATATCGTCTTTTCTCACTGCCCATTTGAAGCCTACAATCAAAGCAATAATGACACCCGCTAATAGAAATCCATGGGCTTGAAGAAAATCGCTAGCAGTAATCATAGCGCTTGTCAGTGGTGGTAATTCTTGACCATTTTTGACAAACACCTCAACAATATCTGGCACAACATATGTCAGTAAGCCGACTACAATCCCTATGGCTACGATGCATAAGATAATCGGATATACCGCGGCTAATTTGATTTTCTGCTGGTTGACCTGGCTGTTTTCCATGTAATCAGCCAAGCGAATAAGCACGGTATCTAAATGGCCCGCATGTTCGCCGGCCGCCACGGTCGCGCGGTATAAAGGCGGGAATGCATAATCAAAATCGTTCAATGCACCTGCAAGACTATGTCCCTCAAGTACCTTAGAGCGCACCTCAAGTAGCATTGATTGAATGCGTTTTTTTTCAGTTTGTTCAGCAACCGCCCTGAATGCTTCTTCAATTGGTAACCCGGCACCAATCAAGGTGGATAGCTGTCGCGTTAGCATCGCCAAATCAGCGGTGGCGATGGCACGCTTAAAAAGATTACGAAACGGGTTTTCAATACTTCGTGAAGATGACAGCTCTACGGAGACCGGCATTAGGCCCTGGTCGCGCAGCTGCTGGCGCACCTGTCTTGGGCCGTCGGCCTCAATGACCCCTTTTTGTTGCTTGCCCCTAGCATCAAGAGCTTTAAATTCAAATGCTGCCATGGGTTACGCCTTAGTTACTCGAAGGACTTCCTCTAGGGTGGTTTCACCTTCGATCACTTTTTGTAAGCCGTCTTGCTGAATACTTTTGCTTTGAGTGCGCGCATGTTTCGTCATATCGATTTCACCTGCCCCGTTATGGATAAGTGACTTCATATGGTCATCGATCTCAATGATTTCATAAATACCGCGACGCCCTTTATAACCAGTGCCGCCGCACTCGCTGCAGCCTTTAGCGTGATAAATAGTGGTTTCAGCATTTGCAGAAAAGCCGAGTAATTCGTTTTCCGCTTCATCAGCATGGTACGGCTGTTTGCAGGCAGGGCAAAGTGTGCGAACCAAGCGTTGGGCAACCACGCCCACTAGGCTGGAAGCCAATAAGAAAGGCTCGATTCCCATATCTTGAATACGCGTGACCGCACCGACCGCTGTATTCGTGTGCAATGTTGAAAGCACCATATGGCCTGTCAATGAAGCCTGAACAGCAATTTCAACTGTCTCGCGGTCGCGAATCTCACCAATCATAACCACGTCTGGGTCTTGTCGAAGAATGGCCCGAAGTCCCCGGGCAAAGGTCATGTCCACCTTGGTATTAACTTGCGTTTGGCCTATGCCTGCCAAGCTGTATTCAATCGGGTCTTCAACGGTCAAAATATTACGAGAGCGATCGTTTAATTCACTTAGCGATGCGTAAAGGGAGGTGGTTTTACCGGAGCCAGTTGGCCCTGTCACCAGCATAATACCGTGAGGCTTATGGATAATACTCAATAGGCGCTTAAGGTTGTCGCCTTTCATACCAAGTTGTCCAAGATTTAAACGCCCTGCTTGCTTGTCTAAAAGACGCATTACCACACGCTCGCCATGACTAGATGGCATAGTGGATACACGCACATCCACTTCATGGCCTGCAATTCTTAGGGCGATACGACCATCTTGAGGGATGCGCTTTTCTGCAATATCCAGTTTAGCCATGACTTTGATTCGGCTGACCAATAACGGCGCCAGTGCTCTTCTTGGCTCAAGCACTTCCTGTAATACACCGTCTACACGTGACCTTACAACTAAGCGCTTTTCAAAGGTCTCTATGTGGATATCCGAAGCATTGCGTTTTACGGCATCTGTTAATATGCCGTTTATTAAACGTACAATTGGTGCGTCGTCTTCTTGTTCTAATAAATCTGCGGTTTCTTGAATCATGTTGGCAAGACTGGCGAGATCCAGGTCATCACCGAGCTCTTCCATGGCTTCACGGCTATCAGCAGATTCTTGATAGATACGCGCAAGCTGAAGATCAAATTCATCATCGCTTACGACTTCAAATTTCATTTTTCCGGGCAAAACCCGAAGGCATTCGCTAAACGCCTGACTGGGGGTAGATTCCTTATGCCAAACTAAATAGGTTTGGTCCGTTTGGTTCTGCGCAACTAAACCATATCGCTTGGCAAAACCATAAGGCAGACGCTCTGGTCTGATTTCAGATTCAACTGATTCCACTTCTACTTCACTTATTATTATCAGGGCCTAATGGACCGCTAGTGTACAGGCTAGTTTCATATATTTGAAACGACCCATTACAAATTTGCGAACATAATAATACGTAATTGTGACAGATAAAAAAAAGCCTGGTGAAAACCAGGCTTTTTTAGGCTCAACAGCGATTAAAGCTTGCTGTCTAGCTCAGGAATGGCTTCAAATAAATCAGCCACTAGGCCGTAATCAGCCACTTGGAAGATAGGCGCTTCTTCGTCTTTGTTGATAGCAACAATAACTTTAGAGTCCTTCATACCAGCAAGATGCTGAATAGCACCAGAAATACCGACTGCAACATATAGGTTTGGTGCAACAATTTTACCTGTTTGACCAACTTGCATATCGTTAGGTACGAAACCAGCATCAACCGCAGCACGAGATGCACCCACACCAGCGCCGATTTTATCAGCAAGCTTGTACAGCATTTCGAAGTTATCGCCATTTTGCATACCGCGACCACCAGAAATGATGATGTCAGCAGCTGTTAACTCAGGACGGTCAGATTTCGCTAGCTCTTCACCAACAAAGCTAGAGATGCCCTTATCAGCAACAGCAGAACCGTTCTCAATAGAAGCCGAACCACCTTCAGCAGCAACAGGGTCGAAGCCAGTTGCACGAACAGTGATTACTTTGATTGCATCAGAGGATTGAACAGTCGCAATAGCATTACCAGCATAGATAGGACGTGCAAACGTATCAGCAGACTCAACCTTAACAATCTCAGAGATCATGTTAACGTCAAGAAGTGCTGCAGTACGTGGCAAGAAGTCTTTACCAGTCGTAGTCGCAGCAGCAAGGATGTGGCTATAGCCTTTACCTAGTTCAGCAACTAGGTCACCCATTTGCTCGCCAAGTTGTTGAGCGTATGCAGCGTCATCAATAAGGATAACTTTAGATACGCCTTCAGCTTTAGCAGCAGCATCTGCAGCGGCCTGACAGCCTTGACCAGCAACTAATACGTCAATGTCACCACCGATTGCTTTAGCAGCGGCGATGGTGTTTAAAGTCGCACCCTTAAGGGTAGCGTTATCGTGTTCAGCAACAACTAATATACCCATTACAGCACCTTCGCTTCAGTCTTAAGTTTTTCAACTAGTTCATCAACGCTGCCTACTTTAATACCAGCAGAACGCTGCGCAGGCGGCTCAACTTTAACTAGAGTTTGAGTAGATTTGATCTCTACACCTAAGTCAGCAGGAGATACCACTTCAAGCGGCTTACGCTTAGCTTTCATGATGTTAGGTAGAGATGCGTAACGAGGTTCGTTCAAACGTAAGTCAGTTGTTACGATTGCAGGCAGAGTCAAACCTACAGTACGTAAACCGCCATCGATTTCACGAGTAACGTTTACTTTATCGCCATCAACCGCCACTTCAGAGGCAAAAGTACCCTGAGGCATACCGGTTAATGCACCAAGCATTTGACCAGTTTGGTTGTTGTCATTATCGATAGACTGCTTACCAAGAATAACTAATTGTGGCTGCTCTTTTTCAACAACCGCTTTAAGTGCTTTAGCAACAGATAAAGACTCTAGTTTCTCGTCAGTTTCGATTAGGATGCCGCGATCAGCACCTAGCGCAAGAGCGGTACGAATTTGCTCTTGGGCAACTTTAGGACCAATGGAAACCACAACGATTTCAGTGGCAACACCTTTTTCTTTAAGGCGCACCGCTTCTTCTACTGCGATTTCACAAAATGGATTCATGGCCATCTTAACGTTGGTCAGATCAACGTCAGAATTATCAGCCTTAACGCGCACTTTTACGTTGTAATCAATTACACGCTTAACAGCTACAAGAACCTTCATAGATTCCCCGTCAAGTTGAGTGGATTTAAGTAAGCAGAACTGTGTGAATCTAATAAATATCTACAAAGAGTCCGCTTTAACGGCAGCAGATATTGAACTTAATTATCATTAACGTCAATAAATGCCACAACACAGACCCAGTAAACACCTAACACAAACCCAAAATTCTACTTGGCTAAACATTTGTAAACTGAATTCTATTCAAACGCGCGTTTGAATGCTAGTCTGAATATAAGGTTTTACTATTAAATTGCATATAAGTACCAAGTGTAGACAGATTTTCAGTAATATTTTGATTTGGCCAAATTCAAGTAAATCAGTATACTACGGCGAATTTTTTGGCTCATTTGGCCGTATTTTAACCACAGCCTACATCAGAAACGGCTGAGTTAGCTTGAGATAACGAGGAGAGTTCTATGGAACGTGAAGCGATGGAATATGACGTCGTCATTGTCGGCGGCGGCCCGTCTGGCCTATCTACGGCCATTCGTGTAATGCAACTTGCACAAGAAAAAGGCCAAGAACTAACTGTATGTCTAGTTGAAAAGGCTGCTGAAGTTGGCGGGCACATCTTATCAGGTGCGGTTATTGAAGACCGTGCTCTAGCCGAACTGTTCCCAGACTACGAAGAACTTGGCGCCCCTCTTAATACCCCAGTATTAAAGGATGAAGTGTATTTCCTTACTGGCGAAGAAAAAGGCATTAAAACCCCTAACTGGATGATCCCCAAGCCTATGCACAACGAAGGCAACTTCATTGTAAGTCTTGGTAATGTGGTTCGTTGGTTAGGTGAGCAAGCTGAAAACCTTGGTGTTGAAATCTACCCAGGTTTCTCAGCAGCTGAATACATCGTTGAAGATGGCCAAGTGAAAGGCATTATCACTGGCGATATGGGTGTGAGCGCTGAAGGCGAACAAACTGAAAACTACATGCCTGGCATGGAGCTTCGCGGTAAATACACAATTTTTGCTGAAGGCTGCCGTGGTCACCTTGGTAAGCAATTAATCAGTGAATTCAAGCTAGATGAAGGGAAAGACCCTCAGCACTACGGTATCGGCATTAAGGAACTTTGGGATATCAATCCTGAGGTTCATAAAGAAGGTCTGGTTATTCACGGTGCTGGCTGGCCTCTAAGTGAATCTGGCTCTACTGGTGGTTTCTTCTTGTACCACACAGAGAACAATCAAGCGGTTGTTGGCTTAATCACGGATCTTTCTTATTCAAACCCGCATGTAAGCCCGTTTGATGAATTTCAACGCATGAAACACCACCCTGTTTTGAAGCAACACCTTGAAGGTGGTAAGCGTGTATCTTACGGTGCCCGTGCAATCGCTAAAGGCGGCCTAAACAGCCTGCCTAAAATGACCTTCCCTGGTGGCTTGGTTGTAGGTTGTGACGCGGGTACGTTGAACTTCTCTAAAATCAAGGGTACTCACACTGCAATGAAGAGCGGCATGATTGCAGCTGAGCAAGTTGTTGCAGCCATTGAAGCAGGTCGTGCAAATGACGAGCTAACTGAATACACAACCGCTTTTGAAGCATCTTGGGCTTACAAAGAATTGCATGAGAGCCGCAATTTCGGTCCAGCTATGCATAAATTCGGAACGTTTGGTGGTGCGGCATTTAATTTCATCAACCACAATATGTTCCCTATTCCGGTTACGTTGCATGACACGACTCCAGATTACGCAACCCTTAAGCCGGCTGCTGAATCTAAGAAGATCAATTATCCGAAACCAGACGGTGTTATTAGCTTCGCTAAACTAGATTCTGTTTTCATTGGTAACGTGAACCACGCTGAAGACCAGCCTTGTCATTTGCGTCTTGCTGACGCTAGCATTCCGTTGGAGAAAAACCTTCCATTGTATGATGAGCCCGCTCAGCGTTACTGCCCTGCCGGTGTTTATGAGATCGTTGAGAATGAAGCAGGCGAGCAACGCTTCCAAATCAACTCTCAAAACTGTGTTCACTGTAAGACTTGTGACATTAAAGACCCTGCTCAAAATATCACCTGGGTAACACCAGAAGGTGCTGGCGGCCCTAACTATCCGAACATGTAATGTTTAATTACTGCTTAAGATAAACAAAAAAGGAGCAATTAAGCTCCTTTTTTGTTTGGAAGTTTTGGGTTTGATCATTAAATATGACATTAAATGTCCAGTCCAAATAGCTTCTTATAGCTGTTTATTATTTGTTCCCCGTGGAACATTTTTTAAACAGCTAGTTAGCCGATCCGGTATTCAACGCCATTACTTTTCAAATAAAACTGATCGTTTCGCTCGGTCGCCAGCTTAGCCATTGCATAAAAAGCGTTGCGGTTTAACCTTGCGTACATCCCCCCTCTTACATGAATCTTTGGCGCTTCATGATCATCTAGCATGACATCATGGTCAGGACCAAGCTCAAACTCATCACCTGTATTGGTTATCATTCGTAATGCCTTGCCATTGCTACCTGAGGATTGAATCAAAACAACCGTAAACGGCTGATCTTCAACCTTGATCCGCCACTTTTCCACGGGGGTCACAAGAAAGTACTCTTCTTGTTCTCGCTTTAAAATGGTACTGAATAGCCGAACTAACTTCTCTCGTTTGATTTCGTCGCCTTCATGGAGCCAGGTGCCATCTGATTTGATTAGCATGTCAATGTCACCAGACAATTCGGGGTTCCATTTGGCCACGGGCGGAAGTTCACTCGGCATGTCCAGATACTTACCAAGCTGACTGCTTAGATCGGTTAAATCCACTAAAGACCCCTTTGCCACTCTTGGCGTAAACGAATTTTGTCAGGTTGATACAGTGCCGTATCGATCTGCTCAAGCATAACCGCTTTATCTTTGCCAAGCACACCCTTTAGAGGAAGGTAATTACTTGCATGATCGCTGCGGAAAATGGTGTTATCGAGCTCTAAGTGGCTAATAAAATGCTTAAGCTCTAGAAATAATGTGGCTTGATCCATGAGCGACCAATCCTGCTCAAATCCTTCTTTTAAGCGATCTTCACCCATGGGGAAGCTAACAACAAGTGTTGAAAGGTAATCTGGCTGGGTTTCGTTCATAAGCTTGGCACTGTTAATCGCATGCTGTTCTGAGTATTTAGGACCACCTAGGCCATTTAAAATCATCACGGAAGAACGCAAGCCGGCTTGTTTGATTTTAATGAGCGCATCACGCTGAGTTTCGTAAGTTTCCCCCTTACTGACAAACTCGAGCACTTGTGAGTCACCCGATTCACAGCCTACGTACAAGATATCCAGACCAAGTGTTTTTAAAAGCGCTAAATCCTCAACGCTTTTTTTATAGATATTACGCGGCAAGCAGTAGCTAGAAACCCGTGTAACACTAGGGATGTGCTTCTGAATCATACGCAGAATTGACTCAAGCTTACGCATAGGTAGAACCATTGCATCCCCGTCAGCAAGAAACACCTTCTGAAATGGCACGCCACTTGAGGCAGCCTTGATGATATCTTGCTCAATCTCTTCTTCTTTGCGCGCCCTGAATTTCTTTTGATCTTGTGTGTACATCTCGCAAAAGGTGCATTTGTTCCAAGAGCAACCATTGGTTACCTGAAGAATTAAGGAGCGTGCCTCGCTAGGCGGACGAAAGACAGGTTCAATATAAGACAGCATGACAATTACCTTAAAAAATTGACTCCATTTTCGCATGTAATGACCATGAGCATCAATTTTACTTGGCGACTTAAATTGTTACTAAAAATGGCTGGGTTAATCCTATTGAGGTGTTAAAATGCGCGGTTCAATTTTGGGGGTGTTATGAGTCAATTTATTTGTGGTCAACGATGGATAAGTTTAGCTGAGCCAGAGCTCGGCCTAGGTATTGTCAGTGAATCACAAGGTCGTCGCGTTAATATTGATTTCCCTTTAGCAGAAGATACTCGCCTATATTCCATTGGTAATACACCACTCATACGTTGTCGCTTTGAAGTAAATGACAGGGTGGCGCTAATATCAGGCCTTGAAGCTAACATCATGGCTGTCAAAGAAGAAGGTGGCCTGTACCACTATCAAATTACGGAACACCTTTGGGCTGAAGAAGCCGATATTGCAGCCAGCGAAGGCAAGGTTTCACCCATTGAGCGCCTTAAGGCCGGCCAAATTGGCAGCTTTAAATGGAGCAACCTTTATCGTCGCTTGGTCGAAGCCTACACAGAACAACAAGGCAAAAAAAGTCATGGCTTTGTGGGTCCAAAAATTAATATCATCCCGCACCAGTTTGATGTGGCTCAGCAGATTTTGAACATGCCATTACCAAGAGCTTTGCTTGCAGATGAAGTTGGCCTTGGTAAAACCATAGAAGCTGGACTCGTTATTCATCAGCTGATGGCCACGCAACGTGCGCAACGTATTCTGATTTGCGTCCCCTCTTCACTCGTCAATCAATGGTTGGTCGAGATGAAACGTAAATTCAACTTAGATTGCACACTTATCGATGATGAATTTTGTGCAGAGCAGCAAGGTGAGAATCCGTTTAACCAAGTACAAGTGGCTTTGTGTAATTTCGACTGGCTTAATAGCAGTGAATATCTAGATCAAGCGATTAACACCCAGTGGGATATGATGGTCATCGATGAAAGCCATCGATTACAATGGCAATCAAAAGCGTATCAATCTGCCCTTAGCTTATCTCAAGTCAGCTCTGGCGTTTTATTACTAACCGCAACACCAGAGCAGCTTGGGGTGGAAAGTCACTTCGCAAGATTACACTTACTGGATCCTTTGCGCTTTCCGAATCTTGAACAATTTTTAGGTGAAGAACAAAAATATGGCATCGTCAGTGAAATCGTTGAAAGCATTGAGCTGTCTGGTCTTTCATCAGCTCTAGATTTAATCTCCCAACTAAATGATGAAAAATTAAACACCTACGCCCAGTCGGTAATTGACGAAGGCCTCTCTGAAGATCAGTTTACCGACTGGATGGCCGATCGTTATGGTACTGGCCGCATGGTTTACCGAAATACTCGCCGAAGTATCTCTGGCTTTCCAACTCGCCACAGTGAGTTCTACCACCTAAAAGATCAAAGCAATCTTGATTGGCTAATTGAATGGCTACCAAGCCTTGGTGATAAGAAGGTACTAATTATTTGTCACAGCGCAGAAGCGGCAGCTTCTATTAGTGAAAATATTAATCAAAGAACCCTTATTTCATCTGGCGCATTCCATGAACACTATTCATTGATAGAGCGTGACCAAATCGCCGCTCGCTTTGTAGAGGAAGACGGCATTCAGGTTTTAGTCAGCAGTGAGATTGGTGGTGAAGGTCGAAACTTCCAGCACGCACAGCACCTGGTTCTATTTGATCTACCAGAGCACCCTGACTTAGTGGACCAACGCATTGGTCGACTTGACCGTATTGGCCAAGGCAGTGACATCTATATTCATATTCCTGTTCAATCGAAAACCAAACAATCTCGTTTAGCCGCATTATTTCACCATGGCTTCGACATGTTTAGTCAACCGAACCCAGCTGCCTCCCCTATTTTCGAAGCCTATGGATATGAAATTGAAGACATGCTTGATACCGGAGAAAATGCAGAAGCGGTTATCATGCAAGCCCAAGAAGCCAGTAGGCAATTATTGGCGGAAATAGAGCAAGGTCGTGACCGCTTACTTGAGCAGCATTCTTTCCAAGAAAATCGAGTGAAGGGTTTGATTGAGGCGATTGAAGATGCCGATCATGACAACAACAAACTAAAAACCCTAATGCTGGATATTTTTGATAACGGCCATATTGAAACAGAAGTCGCCAGCAACGATAACTTAATTGTAAGCCCGCAGGAAAACTGTCCATTCTCTTTCATTAATAGCTTGCGAGATGAAAAAGCCACCGTGACATTTAATCGCAATCAAGCGTCCATGCGTGAAGACCTAGAGTTCATTTCATGGGATCACCCATGGATTCGTGGCATATTGGATGACCTAGAGGCCAGTGGTGATGCTTTCACTTCGTGTGCTTTATTTGATAACCCTGAATATAAAAACGGCCAAGTTTTCATAGAAACACTGTATCAAGTAAAAGCTG
>Ga0115005_10004694_pt1 | contig 10787 bp, 8 predicted proteins | sample ArcOceMetagenome_FD_87163 | JGI IMG/M metagenome (GOLD analysis project Ga0115005, IMG submission 87163) | Marine eukaryotic phytoplankton communities from Arctic Ocean - Arctic Ocean - Greenland ARC118M Metagenome | ecosystem: Environmental > Aquatic > Marine > Oceanic | place: Arctic Ocean...
CAAGGCCGCCTCCATTAGCTCTAGGCCTTCGAAGCTCTCTTCAAAGAATACTGCATGAAATTGGCTGAGATCAATACTCATGTCATAACCCTTTTACGATCTATGTGTAAACGTCTAAACTGACTGCTCCAGGCCTATCTTTTAAGCCAAAAGCTGATTAGCTGATTACTTTTTTTATGGTGGCTAGTAACTTGTCAGGATTAAAGGGCTTAACGACCCAACCCGTAGCACCAGCACCCTTACCTGCCATTTTCCTGTCAGTTGATGTTTCGGTAGTCAACATTAAAATAGGCGTGTATTTGTACGCCTCTAGCTGGCGTAATTGTTTGACTAGTTCAATACCATTCATCACTGGCATATTGATATCACTTAACACCAAGTCAAATGATGTACCTTTGGCAATATCTAACGCCTGCTGGCCGTCTACAGCTTCAACCACATCATAACCGGCGCTTTCCAAGGTGAACACCACCATCTGGCGCATTGACGCAGAATCGTCTACTGCCAGTATTTTTGTCATTAAGGTAACTCCATTATAAAATAAATTGACTGATACATAGACAAACTTAACATGCCTTTAGTAGGTAATCAAAACTGCTATTTTAACCCAACTCTTGACTTAAGCCTGAGACTCGAATTAACTCTTGGATGGTTTTTGGCACATTAAATAACGCCACGGCGATGTTCTTTTCAGCACAGCTTTTTTTAAATGCCAACAACAGTTGCAAACCTGAAGCATCAACCCTAACTAATTCAGAGGCGTCTATGATCACCTCGTTATCAACTAAAGTTTCATCCGCAAGGCGGGTGAGCCACACTCCTACTTGAGAGATGGTTAAGTCCGCATCTAACTGGATGGTTGTGCAACTGCTCATAGCCTAGTCCTATTCTAACTTATCTAAACTGAAAATTAACGAACTTTGTGGTGTTAGTCAACGACACAGGCGCGTCTCAGAGCTCATTTAAGCTAACGGCATTGTCAAACTATTTCAACACCAATATTACAGATTACTTCAAGAGGCTAGCCGAACACTTTAAACGCACGTAAATAATGGCCGTAGTAATGGCATCGCCAAGGGCCGTATGCCGCCCTAACACGGGCACATCTAAACCCTTAGCAATGGCGTCGAAAGATAAATTCATTTGACAGTCGATGCCACCAGAGAGCTGGCTTTTTTTGCGATACAAATCCATTACATCAACGGATGGGTTAGGTATCCCAAAATCAAATAGTGGTCGCGCGTATTTATCTAATACGGCCAAATCGTATCCTATGTTATACCCTACAATCGGACGGTTACCTATAAATTTAAGCATTTTTTCCAATGCCTCAGCGACTGGCAAGCCTTGGTTTAGGTCGATACGGCGTAGCTTATGAACCTTTACAGAGTCTTGAGGCCAGTCTTTGGGTGCCAACAAGGTGAGACTTAATTTGTCGCTACTTAACACTCGGTTACCTTTGATAACCACCGCACCGATAGATAATATCTGTGCTTTAGACACATCTAAACTAGTGGTCTCAATATCCAATGAGACCAATTCTTGACCATGGTAACGCTGAAAAAGAGGACTCCAAGGGCTCTGAATCTGGCGTACTTTCCAGACATCTTTAATACGTCGTAATCGGCGTTTAATCATCATAAATTTTTAACCTAAACGATATCTTAAGGACAGGTGTTTCTTAAACTCTTTAACCACCTGAAAGGACTGCCTTAGCAAGTCTTTCTCTAAACGATCAAGAGCACCCAAATTAACTTGATTATCAAGTTCCTCCACACTGCAGCTTTGCTCCTGCTGATGCAAATGGTGACTCAAACGAAACCACTGAAGTATGGTAAAAGACTCCATCAGTTCACTGGCCAAACCCTGGGGTAATACGCCTAGTTTGACTAAGCTTTCAATACGCTTATAGGTATTCGTTTCGGCCACCTGATATTGCATCGCTAGTACCCGCACTCCATGCACTATGGGGAAAATACCCCCCTTCTTAACATCTATGCCAGCCGCTCGATCTCTGATGCCACCCAAAAAGTTTAACGGCGTCTCAAATACTAAGGCCACTTCTGCAAAGGATGACAAAAACCGTTGTTGTTGCTGTAACTCCCTTAATAACCAGTTACGACTGGTCTTAAATAAGGCCTTATTGCCAGCCACAGGATAGGCATCAATGGATATGGCTAAATTAAGCAAACTGTCACTGTCAGCCTTAGTCACCCAATCGCGCATGCGCTGAGTCCATACACTGATGGGCTGCACCCAAAATGGATTATTCACCATTACCTGTCCTGGACACTTTGGATACCCTAAATCCACCAGCGTTTGCGTGTTATACTCCATCGTTTGCTGGCATTCAGGCCAATCAAGACTATCCCGCATAATCAGGCCATTGTCTTGGTCAATCCTTACAATCTGTTCGCCACGTCCCTCACTGCCCATAACCACCAAGCACACATGAGGCAGAACACTTTCTGGCACCACTAGATTAAATAACTTTGACATCAACCTTTTATTAAGTGCTGCCAGCAAATCCATGGCAAAACGCACTTTCACACCTTGAGAGTAGAGTGAGCGGATTAAGTTACCCATGTCGCCTGCAGCAGCCTTAAGCTCATTTATACTGGTCGCCCGCTCTATACGTAATCCAACCACATGAGAATGACTCGAGAAATAACTTAAGGTGTCAGCCAAGTCAATAATGCCATGCAATTCTGAGCTTTGCATGACGACTACCCGTTCAATTTGATGGAGCGTCATAAGGATTAACGCGTTAAAAAGGTAATCCCCAGACTCCACTGTAATGAGCCTATAATTGGCAATGGTTTGCACATCGGTAGTCACCGGCAGCTTGTCTAATACAATTGCATTTAACAAGTCTGTCCCCGTGACCATGCCATAGCGTTTACCCCTTTGTACCAGAGCACAATCCACTTGTTGATCGTGCAAAAAGCGAGTGGCTTCTTCTAAGCTGGTGCCAGAGGGTAGCAAAGAGGCTTCTCGCATACAGGAACTGTCTATGCGAGCCAGCATAAACTCGGTCATGTTTAGGGAATCATTTTTTTGCTCTAACAACTCATTTTGTAATGATAAATTCTTGTTAAAAAAATCGCCAAAATGAGGATTACGGTAGATAAGGTCTAGCAGTATTTTAGTGGGCAGTATGTAACAAATGGTTTCTTCATCAGCCACAAAATCATGGATGGAGCTGCCTCGCAATGCCGACCATGCGCCAAAATATTCATCATTAGTGTAGTGAACAAAAGTGTGCCCATGGCGCCTATCTGCACTCTGCACATCTAATTCGCTGACACAGCCCTTTAAAATAATGTACAAACCTTCGGGTACATCACCAGTGCTGATAATGACTTCACCCACTTGGTAGTAGCCAATATCAAGGCTGTCTTGCAATAGCGAGTACTCGTCCTCGTCTAACAAATTAAACGGTAAGACATCAGCATTAAACGCGTTGCTAGAATGCATAATTCAAAATAACATACCCATAAGCACCATTCTGTCGATCAGTAATATGCAGAGCCACTATTGCGCGGCACTCGCATATTTTGCACAATTTTCTGGATGTGTATGGGCGGCTCTGGCGTTAAGTTAGCCACCAAATAGGCCACAATAAAGTTCAATACCATACCCAACGCGCCAAAGCCTTCGGGAGAAATTCCGAGCAACCAATCCTCCGGCTGGCCTCCTAAAAACTTAAAGTAGACGATATAACTTATAGTGGACATCAAACCCACCAACATACCGCTAATGGCGCCATATTTATTCATCCTTTGGTAAAAAATACCCATAATGATGGCTGGAAAAAATGAGGCACAAGCTAATCCAAACGCTAAAGCCACCACCGCCGCCACGTAGTCTGGCGGATGCATCCCCAAGTATCCTGCAACCAGCACCGCCACCATAGCGGCCAAACGCGCAGCCAAAAGCTCTTGTTTATCGGTAATTTGTGGGCGGATGGTTTTTTTCAATAAGTCATGTGATACGGAGGTCGCAATCACTAGTAACAGACCAGCTGCAGTCGATAATGCTGCCGCCATAGCCCCCGCAGCAATGAGGGCGATCACCCAGTCTGGCAGTTCAGCAATTTCTGGGTTAGCCAACACCATGATATCTGGGTCAACGTAAATTTCATTAGCAAAGGGCTGAAGGTTTGGGTCAAATTCACCACTACTAGGGTTAACAACATGCCGTTGATTAAAATAAAAGTTACGCGCCACTTTATCATCTGCAGCACCCCAGTAAATAGGCTTATGTTGCTGTCCGGTAAAGGCATCTCCGGCAGCATATTGTGTGCGACCGTCAGCATTATGATCATACCAGGCGATTAAGCCGGCATTCTCCCATTTCTTAAACCACTGAGGCATTTCTTCGTACGGGGTGCCTTTATTGTCGGCACCATTGACGGTTTCAATGAGGTTAATTCTGCCAAAGGCTGCCACTGCCGGTATGGTAGAGTATAGGAGCGCAACAAAAACCAGAGCCCAGGCTGCCGATACTCGAGCATCTCTGACTCTAGGCACAGTAAAGAAACGCACGATAACATGAGGTAAGCCAGCAGTTCCAAACATTAGAGCGGCGGTAATGAAAAACATATCAACTTTACTTTTACTGCCTTCAGTAAAGCTGGCAAAGCCCAACTCGGTCACTAAACTATCTAGATGGTCCAATACTGGCTGCCCATTATTCAAGGTTGCGCCTAAACCCGTTTGAGGTAACAAATGCCCGGTCATTGAAAAGGTCAAAAATAGTGCAGGTACTGTGAAAGCAAAAATCATCACACAATACTGAGCCACCTGGGTATAGGTAATGCCCTTCATACCCCCTAGAACCGCATACACAAACACAACAGCCATGCCCAGCATGATGCCAGTATCTATTTCTACATTTAAGAAACGTGAGAAGACAATGCCAGTACCACGCATTTGTCCTGAAATATAAGTGAAAGAAATGAACATAACGCAGATGACCGCGACTACTCGCGCCACGTTAGAGCAATAGCGATCGCCTACAAAATCAGGCACAGTGAATTTACCAAACTTGCGTAAATAGGGTGCCAATAATAGTGCCAAAAGCACATAGCCACCAGTCCAGCCCATTATATAACCGCTAGCGTCATAACCCGCAAATGAGACAATGCCCGCCAAAGAAATAAAGGACGCCGCTGACATCCAATCGGCTGCCGTGGCCATGCCATTGGCTAACGGTGTTACGCCGCCACCTGCTACATAAAACTCTCGCGTGCTGGAGGCTCTGCTCCAAAAAGCGATCGCAATATAGATGAAAAAAGATCCGACTACAAATAAATAAGTGAGCTGTTCTAGGCTCATGTTGAATTCCTGTTGTTAATAAACCAGTGATTGAAGACAAGCATTACATGGGCTTATTCGTGCACGTCAAACTCATTATCAAGGCGACTCATACGCACCGCGTACCCTATAGTCAGTAAACAAAAAACTAAAATACTGCCTTGATTAGCAAACCAGTAACCCAGCTTAAAACCAAACAGACTAAATTGATTAAGCTCATCCACAAAAACAATGCCACAACCGAAGGAAACCACAAACCAAACCGTTAGGTAGGAGAAAATGATTTGTAAATTACGCCGCCAATATTGTTCTGCTGCATTGGTATTTTGTTTCATAACATGCCTTTTATTATTGTTATTTAACGCTCTCAATCATAACCACTTGAGACATTTAGGGCAACGACATTGTCGACTAAACGCCTTCACCACGACTTCGCACTAAACCCTACAAACGATCCTTATACTTTAGTATAGCGATTTGTAGAAAAAATCATAGGTATTTGATTTTAATATACTTTAACAAAAGTGAGTTTTAAGGCATAAAACCAGCTAGCGTGTTATAAATACCTCACGCCGCTTCACCTTCATTTTTTAGACAATAGGCATAACATGCTTGATATTTGGCTCATCCTATTCATTTCATTAGCCTATGTAGGTTTGCTTTTTGGTATAGCTTACTATGGTGACAACCGCGGTCAATACGATTCCAAATTACTCAGCCAACCGGTGATTTATAGCCTTTCATTAGCAGTGTATTGTACTTCATGGACCTTTTATGGCTCCGTTTCACGGGCTACTCAGGGCTGGGAATTTTTGTCCATCTACCTAGGACCTATCATTCTTTTCATCTTTGGGTGGGGCTTAGTTTACAAGATGATACTCATTGCCAAGCAAGAAAACCTGACGACCATTGCAGACTTCATCGCCTCTAGGTATGGCAAAAGTCGCAGTTTAGCCATTGTCATTACCGTAATGGCGACCCTTGGCATTTTGCCCTATATCGCCTTGCAGCTTAAAGCTGTAGCCCAAAGCTTTACCATTATGGTGTCTGGCGCTGGCAACTCCGATTTTGGATCAAGTAATACGGCGCTCGTCATTGCCATATTAATGGCAGCCTTTGCGATTCTATTTGGCACCCGTCAAATAGACACCAGTGAACATCACCGAGGGTTAGTGCTGGCCATTGCTTTTGAATCCATTGTTAAGCTTGTTGCTTTTGTAGCCGTAGGCATTTTTGTAACCTTTTTCTTATTTGATGGTGTGGGTGATCTAAGTAGCCATATCAATCAGAGTGGGTTAAAGCAAAAACTCGATGACTTTAACCCATTAAGGGTGAGTTTTCTGACCGAAACTTTGCTCGCATTATTAGCCATGCTGTGTCTTCCTCGACAGTTCCAGGTCGGTATTGTTGAAAATACTAATCCCAATGACTTGCATACAGCACGTTGGCTATTCCCTCTCTACCTTGTTATTTTCTGTATTTTTATGCTGCCCATTGCGGCAGCTGGCAGCTTTCTTTTTAATGGCCAGAGCATTGCCACAGACACCTACGTATTAATGATCCCCCTTAGCCAGGGTGCTCACAGCTTAGCGACCTTAGCCTACATTGGTGGTCTATCCGCTGCCACAGGCATGGTGATTGTGGCCACGGTATCCATTAGCACGATGATTTGTAATGACATTATCATGCCTGTGATCTTCCATTTATCACCCCTACAAGCCTCTGAAGATAAAAATATTGGCCGCTTATTACTGAGGGTCCGCCGAGTCATCATTGTGGCTATATTGCTAGCTGCCTATGGTTACTTTTTACTGATTGGCGACGGCAAAAGTTTGGTCTCTTTAGGATTAACGGCCTTTGTTGCAGTGGCCCAGTTCGCCCCAGCCTTAATTGGCGCCGTATTTTGGCGTCAGGGCAACCGCTATGGCGCATTGGCAGGTTTGGGTACCGGCTTCACCATTTGGATGTACACCCTTATGGTGCCCAATCTTAGCGGCCTAGGATTTGACACGCTAAGTTTGGTAGAGCAAGGTTTATTTGGGTTAAGTTGGCTCAGACCCACGTCTATGTTTGGTCTGAGTGGATTAGACCCCATCACTCACGCCACTTTATTATCCTTAAGCTTGAATATTTTAGCTTTTGTATGGGTATCTCGTTTAACCCAAGTGCGCCTACAAGACCGAATTCAAGCTGACCATTTTGTTGATTTACGCTTAAGTCACTCGATCGTTAGCTCTGACACTAAGTTCGAAAACACTCACTTTAGTGATCTTCAAATTCTGTGTGAACGGTTTTTGGGATCAAATCGCACCCACGAGGCGTTTCACCAATTTGCCCGCACACAGAAACGAGAACTGAGCCTCAATGACCCCATCGACCAAGCAATCGCCAGTTATGCTGAACGTTTATTAGCAGGCGTTATTGGCGCATCATCAGCACGCATTATTGTTGCTTCTAGCTTGCAGGGCACCCAGATGCACTTAGGTGACGTAGTATCAATTGCAGACGAAGCATCCGCACTTTACAAATTCAACCGCTCCATGCTCCAGTCTACCATTGAGCATATTGACCAAGGTATCAGCGTGGTGGATAAAGACATGCGCTTAGTGGTTTGGAACCAACGTTATCAAGCAATGTTTCAATTCCCCGAAGGGTTGATCACCATTGGCCGACCTATTGCGGAGGTTATACGGCACAATGCTCTCACTGGGGACTATGGTCCTGGAATACTGGAAGACCAAGTCGAACACCGACTCAGTACTTTACAACAAGGCATTACCAATACCCACTTGCGCTATCGAGCCGATGGCGCAGTATTTGAAGTGCGAGGTAATGCCATGTTGGGCGGTGGCTACGTGAACACCTACATGGACATCACTAACCATAAGCGCATCGAAGCCGCCTTAAAGGAGACCAATGAGACCTTAGAGCAACGAGTAGAAGACCGCACCAAAGAACTGGTGGTCGCCAACGACCAATTAAGTCGCGCCAAAACGGGGTCGGATCAGGCCAACCAAAGTAAAACACGGTTTTTAGCAGCTGCTAGCCATGACTTAATGCAACCTCTTAACGCAGCGCGACTTTTCTCCTCTTCATTGTCACAGCAACATCCTAAAGGTGAGTTGGCAGATACCCTCCATCACCTAGACGACTCCTTGGGCGCTGCAGAAGAACTCATCAGTACCTTAATCGAAATTTCTACCCTCGATGCGGGGACTATTTCGCCTAAGTTGAGTCATTTTCCGATCGACAACATGTTACAAAAACTAGCCGCAGAACTGACCTTGTTATGCCAACAAAAAGGCATTGAATTTCATTATGTACCATGTCATGTGACGGTTTACAGTGATGAGCAACACTTGCGTCGTATCGTGCAAAACTTTTTAACCAATGCCATGCGCTATACCACCCAAGGTAAAGTTTTACTGGGTTGCAGACTCAAAGAAAATGCCATTGAAATACAGGTCTGGGACACTGGCATAGGTATTGCCCCACAAAAGCTCAATGAAGTATTTGAGGAGTTTAAACGTTTAGATCATCCTGCCACACAGGATATACGGGGCTTGGGTTTGGGACTTGCGATAGCCGATCGCACCGCTAAGTTACTGGCCCATCCTTTAACGGTCAAATCTTGGCAGGGTAAAGGCAGTTTATTTGGCATTACGGTGCCTATTGGGGACAGCCAAAAGATTATTGCTAAAGCTACTACCAATAGTTACTACGGCGGCGGCGGTGGCAATCTCACTGATATGACGGTCCTGTGTATCGACAACGAAGCGTCTATACTACTGGGTATGAAGCAGTTATTAGCTGGCTGGGGCTGCACCGTAATCACGGCCCTTAATATGTCTCAAGCATTGCAACATCTTGCCGATGAAGACATACAGCCCAATGTCATATTAGCCGACTACCACCTAGACCAGGGCCAAACTGGAACGGCTGCTATTGCTAGGATAAGGCAAGTCTACCAGACCAAAATACCAGCCATTTGCATTACTGCGGATAGGACTGAAGCGGTGGCTAAGGCGGTAAAAGATGAGGAGGCACTGCTACTCAACAAACCCCTCAAACCGGCAGCACTTAGGGCGACCCTTGGCCGCCTTAGATAACCTTAGTTAATATTTAAGCTTACTTAATGGTTTGGTCTTGAGGGTGCTCTATGCGTAACCGAGCAGCCATAATCACGGCTTGAGTGCGGCTATACACGCCCAGTTTACGCAATATAGCCGTCACATGAGCCTTAATCGTCGCTTCCGAAACACTCAACTCATAGGCTATTTGTTTGTTCAACAGACCTTCTGTCAACATCACCATCACCTTAAACTGTTGCGGTGTTAAACTGGATAACTGGTCAGCAAACTTACTGTCTTGAGCATCCATTTCTTGGTTAGCTTCGGGTAAGTCTGCCGGCACCCATTGGCCGCCATCAAGCACCACCTTAATGGCAGCAATAATGTCTGCCATAGAAGATGACTTAGGAATAAAACCCGCCGCGCCAAAATGCATAGCCCGATGAATTACACTGGCCTGCTCATTACCCGAAACCACCACCACCGGTACGCTGGGAAAATGCGTACGTAGGTAGATGAGGCCAGAAAAACCATTAGCACCAGGCATATGCAGATCTAACATCACCAAATCTATTTCATTACTCATTTGGCGCTCTAAGTGCTCAAGGTGCTCTGCTTCTAGCACCTGCGCACCCTCTACTTGAGCACCAATTGCTTGAGTTAAGGCAACCCGAAACAAGGGGTGATCATCCGCTACGATAATGGTGTAGTTATTCGACATAAACGCGCACCCTTTTTGATATGTAATACTTTATTAAATTATTTATTGCAGCGATTATCAATAAGTTCAGTTACTACCCCTGGATCTGATAAAGTAGACGTATCTCCAAGATCACCAAAGTCGTTGGCTGCAATCTTACGCAAAATGCGGCGCATTATTTTTCCAGAGCGAGTTTTTGGCAAGTTAGGTGCAAACTGAATTAAATCGGGTGAGGCGATCGGACCAATTTCAACCCTGACCCACTGACGCAGTTCCTGCAACAGTTCATTACTGTTTTCAACACCGTCTTGTAAAGTGACGTAACAGTAGATACCTTGACCTTTAATTTCATGGGGATAACCCACTACTGCAGCCTCACACACAGACTCGTGAGCGACCAGTGCGCTTTCTATCTCGGCCGTACCCATTCGGTGGCCAGACACATTAAGCACATCATCTACGCGCCCCGTAATCCAATAATAACCGTCTTCGTCTCGTCGTGCACCATCACCAGTAAAATAATAGTTTTCGAAGGTTGCAAAATAGGTTTCCTGAAAACGTTGATGATTGCCCCAGATAGACCTTGCTTGACCTGGCCAACTGTCTTTAATGACGAGGTTACCTTCGGCAACACCTTCGAGTTCACGGCCTTCATTGTCCACTAATGCCGGCTGCACCCCAAAAAATGGCAGGGTTGCA
>Ga0115005_10004695_pt1 | contig 10786 bp, 12 predicted proteins | sample ArcOceMetagenome_FD_87163 | JGI IMG/M metagenome (GOLD analysis project Ga0115005, IMG submission 87163) | Marine eukaryotic phytoplankton communities from Arctic Ocean - Arctic Ocean - Greenland ARC118M Metagenome | ecosystem: Environmental > Aquatic > Marine > Oceanic | place: Arctic Ocean...
ATCCGATCTTTATGTGTGCTATGAAGAGGCCATCCGATTACAGCAGCATCTACTATAGACTACAGTCTATGATAAGCGTAGATTCGGTCTGAAACTACAAATTTGCATGTCATTCAACAAAGTCTGAGAATTCTCATGGACGAAGCCCATATCGAAGAGACTATTGCAACTGGAATACCTAGATGTTGGCGCGATGGAGATGGCGTGTTCGCCTGCACTAGCAGTACTAATTGGGACGCGTCCTGTGTTGACGGAACTACGCGTCTCATCAACCCCGCAAGGTGAGTGACATACTGGCAAGAGTCCTTGTCAGGCTCACAAAGGAAAAACCAGTCTCCTTCATCGCCCTCGTCGTCAGTGAGGGAGCCATCTGACGCATCGTTGTTGAATGCAAAGGCGAAGTCATCTCTTACATTCAAAGACGATAGCAATAACTGGTGGTTACAAGCGGCCTCCTTTTCAATTTTGTCAAGGTCTAGGAAGGCGATGGGAGGCTTATCTCATCGCAAGGAAACTTCGATAATCGTGCAGGAAGTGATTTTGAACATAAACCGGCACAACTCTCTTCCAAGCTGCAACATCTACAGAGCGTTATTTCAATCTTGGGCTCTCTTTAAAGTGATCATATTGATGGATCAATCAACCGGACGAAATTAAAAATTGGAGCAATTGCACACATGCACACGCGTGTTGGTCTGAGGTCTGAGCCAGAATGGGCATGCAGTGTTGGCCAAAGCCTGGTGTTGCTCCCTTGCATCGCTATGTCTCATTCATAGGCTTAACTCGGTACTAGTATTCGAAAATGCGCTCCCGTCACCGCCAGTGAACTTTAATTACCAGGAGGCCATCACATTTGACAATGCAGACTTTCGCCTTTATGCAAACTGCGGCAATCTTATTGTATCTGCAAAGATTGGTGTTGGTCTAGAGAGAGACGCGGATACAAAGATTATCAACGAACTGTTCATGTCAGGTTTCGAGATTCCATCGTTCGATAGGCTGAAAGATGTACTCCCCAACAAATATGATGATTCAGAAGCGCAGAAATATGACAATTATCAAAGTTTGTATACACTCCAACGTGCCTTTCAGATAATTTTCCATGAAGATGCTGAATTCAGAGCAAATTCTCAAGACACAAGAATGGCTCAAGACAGAGATGCATCTGGATCTTCCAATGAAAATGATGACCTTGCCGAGGAGACTGCGAATGAAGCTGCTCCTCAAAGCAGTAGATCAAAAGAGGAAATTGAAGCATTATATTAGCGTTCTCAAGAGTTCATTGTAGGGAAAGATGATGGTGGGAGGAGAAATAAAATGAAAGCACCTATGATACCTGGTATCAATGATGTCATTCAAGGAGCTAGTTCAAAGAGTTCTGAATTTGTGAAGATGGTCATTAAACGGCAGCGGAAATTGATCTCAAACTATGCTAAGCAAGTCAATGTCTGTGTAACTGATCAAGAATTCTTTGGAAGCAGCAAATGCATGGGATCCATCACCAAGGCGCACAGCATCCATGCCAAGAAAATGATTCTTTCAACAGCTGTAATGTGCTGTCTTGCTTTCGGTTCTGAAGCATTCTCGCTGATCCAAGGCATTCTGTTATCAAGGAATAGACCAGCAAAAGCTCTTAAGTGTGACGTATTCGGAAAGCACTCAGATAGAGTTCATTTATGCGGAACCAACCGCATTATCGGAAAATTCACATCAATTATCTCATCGTTCTTGCTGTTGTCCGGACCCATTCCACACCTGCTATAGCTCATCTAGTGCTTGACAGGTTATAGAAATGTTGGGCAGTAATTGATGTTGGTGATTCTTTCAATATAGTCGCAGTTGATATACATCAAGAGAAACATGCCGTCAAGTGCATCAAATAGTTTGCCGGGAAATCATTATCAGCTCATATTAATTCACAAAAGTAGGACAATGATGAAAGCAATCGAATCCTCGTCAAAATAGAATGCGTACAAAGTAGGAGACAATGATAAGGCCCGTCGGTCAAAGCACAAGCAGAATGAAGAGAGTGACCTCATGCAAAAAAAAATGAAGCATGTTGTGATAGTATTGTTTCCACTTGTTTTGATCTTCCTGATGACGATGCGTCCCACCTGACCACGATTCACGGAACTGATTACCCTTTTTGCAATCTTGAGAAGGTGGATTTTGCTCCTTCGGACACCTCTTTCTACATGGAAATGTATTCTGCTTGCTTCCTTAGAGGATATAACCAATGCATTGAAGTGAAACCACCGCCTCGGCCTTGGGCTTAGTTGAAGCAAATTCACAAAGAGAAGACTGGGACAAATGACACTTGTGTAAGCAACGTCTCTGTATCATGCTTAGGAAGAATAAAGCCAGCCAAGCCGCAACCATTGCAAAGGATTCTCTTGAGAAAATGCCACACCAAATGATTGTAAACGGAGATAGCACAATCGTCAGCGAGGAGTGTAGATAATATCTTCGTTCATACTTTGACTTCCAATGCAGCTTTCAATAGAAAAGGAAATGGGCGTCCATTGTTAACTTGCAATAGCCCTGTCAAAGTTAGCAAAGGAGGATACAACGAAGAATGGCGCGAGCTTCAGAATTGGCCAGACCAGAGAATATATACCGGTAGAGTGACGAGTGAAAGAAAACAAAGATGGCTACGTTCTGAATTTGTTTGGTTCTCCAGACCACAAGAAAGTCGTCTTCCTTTTGAGTTTAAATAAACCAAACATTTCTTGAGAAACAGCAGGGACAATAATCCAGATGACAACGAGGATAACAAATCCTTCATTACCGCTCTGTCCAGCATGCCTAACTGTATACTATGCTATTTCTAATTTCATTCATTAGAACAAGATTATTTTGAAAATGTAGTTAAACACCTGTCAGCAGAACCTTTTCGGCGGCGCCAGACAATAGTACAGTACGGTACCTATTCCTTTCGTTATCTTGAATGTGTGAATAGAAACCGAATATGCCCTTCATTTGAAAACACATCCTTACGCACACATGCATGATTCATTCATCATAAGTATTCTATGTCCTCGTGTCACACGCAAACCATGCAATTATTTTCCTTGCATTCTTGAACAGAGCCCGCTCCTTCACCAGTAATTTGGTGGCCTCCCACGCTTCTTTCATAATTCAGTTCTCGTCTCTTTCGACACAATGAAACTTGCCTTTCCGCTCTTTCCCATCCTTCTTGTCGGTTCCATTGCATTTTAATCAGGCTACTAATACCCCACATAACCCAACAACTGCACCTCTCGCCTCTCGTGTCTTCTTTCTTAATAGTACTAGTATATATATATATAGCAGTGTACATATGAATACAGTAGATCTCTTCGCAATGGGGCGTCAGTGAGAATCAAGTCCTTCGCTGCTCCTACTTTTGCACGCTACTGCTGCTCATGAGCATCCTCCACCACAGCAGCCAGCATCATCATGATTCCTCCAAGAATAAAGCAACCGCTTAACGCTCACACTAGCACATCTATTGTTCCACCAACACTGTCCCTACTTCCATACCGGAGTAATTGCAGCTTCATCTCAGATCATAGTAGTCGAGGTCGTGATGCTGCTGCTACTGCTTCAGCTTGTCCAGCTCGCCAGAGATCAAGCAGCAAGAGGAGGCAGGAGGTGCCAGCGCCAGATCTCGCTCGGAAGAACAATAAACTCTTCCTTCCCTTTGCTTCGTCGGAGTCTGCGCATCACACAATTAATGCTCAATTTGTTAAATGAACATCTTTTTTGGTAGGTTGGCAGTTTGAAGTTGCAGGCAGCAGAAGCCAGAAGCCACCAGCAAGTCGCAAGCAGCAGCAAGAAGCAGGAGGCGATTTTGCAAAAAGAATCCATGAACGACATTTTGGCTAAATTGCTCAAAACGAGATTTGAAATACTGTACTGTACTACTGTACTTTCTTTTGCTCAGTGTGTGTCCACCCCCGTGAAACATACCCAGAACAACATAAAACTCAATTCTCAATTCTCTGAAGTTGTCTCTGCATTGACACGGAGCTTTAAAGATATTATAGAACCAGAATGAATCTTTCTTTCGCAAACAAGTTTCTCTTTGCTGCTGTATATCTTTCCGCATCAGTGGGTGCAAAGAAAGATATTCGGGGGACTAAATCACAAAAGAGTGACAGGCAAGATCACAGAGCATCCTCCACCTCGTATGAAATTTGGGCAGCAGATCAATCCAACTCTGTATCCGGAGAAGCCGGAAAGGGTGCCAAAGGAAGTTTCCTCTGGATTTGGGATTCGCCTTCTATGATGGATTACTTGGATTCCTCGTCCCCGGACCAAGGAGCAAAACCACTCAGCTGTACTCCAAACAATGAATTTGGACCCTGCGATCTCCTCGACATCTTTCCTTCAACGCTAGAGAGGTGCAATTCAGAGGATTGGTGCATGGGAGAAACTTTAGAGGGTATGCCAGGTTTTGGCCGCCTTCATGGTGTCCTTGCTGACCCTTCTGGTCGATATGTCACGGCGAATATATTTGCACCAAGTGGTGGTTATGTGGGTGTCATTGATACACATACAAAGGAAGCCGTCGGCCTCTTTCGTGTCACTGAAGTAGAGATTAACGGAAAAGGTGGGCGTTCAGTTCACTTGTCTACTTGGACTGCAGATGGATCAGCAATCCTTGTTGCAAATCTACATGCAAAATTGATTGAACGAATCGATGTTGTTCGCAACGAGGATAGAATCATCACTGAATTGAATTTCAATGTCGGTGCTGGAGTCTTTCTAGGAAAGGATTGGAACTTGTTGCAGGAAGCTTCTTACTTTAGTGGCACAAATGCATTTGGAAATGCCATGGTTGGCTCTATTGTTGGAACTTATGACGATACTGATACGGGCGATGTCACACCTACTGGCGCCTGTAAAGAATCGGAGTGTAAAGGTGGGGATGATATTCTTGGTGGCGGCCGTCCCAACAATGTTCCTATAACCCCAGTTCCCACAACAAACTCCCATGCATACATTACTCTCGGAGGAGGGGGGCTGCTCGTTCTAAAAACAGATACCACTCCCATGCAGATAATTGGAGAATACGGAAAGTCCATTGTAAATGGTGCTGGTGTCGTCGGTCATCAAGTAGGAGACAAAGTATTCATCGAGTCTGGCGTTTCTGCCAGTGGTGCGGGCTTCGACCAATCGACCTTCAGCCTTTACGTCTTTGACGACACCCTTTTCTCAGCTGGCCCTTCTGCACTGCAAAACATTCCTGCGCCTATCCAGGCTTTCAAGGATCCAGGCAATACCAATACTGGCGGAAACGTAGAGAGTAAAATGGATAACGATGACTCAGGACAACTGCCACAATCATCTACGCGACGCGATGCCCATGGCCTCTGGCCAACTATCGATGGAAAATACGTCCATATCAATGATCGCATTCGAAATGTCATTGAGGTGTTTGATGCCGAGACCTATAAACATGTCAATACCTACGACTTAGTAAGCGCGGATGGAAAGTCGGGAAGATCAGGACCTTCAGGACCCTGCCGTGCAGTGTCTGTTACTGATGATTCTAACTTGGTACTAAACGATCCTGCTCCTGACCTAATGGAGATTTCTCCTGATGGAAAGTATTTCATCATGGCGTTTCGAGGTCCCGCTCCTGTGACTGTTGCGCACGCAGCGCAAGGAAGTTGCCCAGGCGTAGGTATCGTGGAAATCACTGAGAATGGCAAAAGTGGACGTCTTGTGGGTGTTTTGAGGACTTCTAATACAGTCGATAATGCCCCTGCTGGATCAATGGTCGGTGGACATGGATACATCGGTGCAGAACGTAGCGACCCGCACTACGCTATTACAGTACCCAAGTGGTGATTGCGGCCTTTCGTCTCTGAATTCTTGACGTCGACAATTTCCAAACGACTCTTTTGGACTGTTTATATTATGCTTATATTCAATCAATGATTTTGCACTGGTATAGTAATAATTAAGATGCAGTTTCCACCATCATGTAGTAGTATAGACTTGGCGAGCCGTGATGTCAATGCCGGATAGTATTTAGTCAATACAATCCTGACTCGAACCCTTGGTCCATTACCCCATCATAGAATATAATGAATGCGCAGGCAACGAAGGTTCGATGCACCTAAAGAATGGCAGGAGGAGAGGAGAATTGAAGAGCTACAACCAATGTAAATTACAAAAAGAATCAATAGCAAGTAAACACCATGATTTTAAATCAAGCAAGAGGCTATCAATTAGTTCAGCCTTTTTGCCACCAACGGGCTTGCCTGCGTCGCGTAGCATTTCTTTTAGAGAAGGAACTGTCAGAATCACCAGTTCATCCCTTGACGGTGTTTTTCTGATGCTGATATCAAATGTGATGGGTGACGAGTTATCTTCTTCTTCTCCTGGCGCCACATCAGCCACGGCAGTTGTATCAGCAACAGCAACTTCGTCAACGTCCTTTTAAATCTTTCGCTCCTTGTAAGAAGATGACTGACTACGCGCTGCCTCCTCTACGGCAAACTTACTGTTTCCTGAAGAAACAACCTTCCAATCTTTTGTTTTGTCGTCTACAGTACCAGCATCGAATAGGTGTGCTCTACTTCATCTCGAGTTGGATCGGCATCTTCGTAAGATGTTTTTTAAGAGTTACCCGTGCTGTCACGATTTTCTTTTCAATAATGCTTACCTCATCCGCTGTAAGTTCCTTTGCACCCCTTTCGGCTTTGGTCTGGACGCAGTCATCACTGAGGACACGCCATTCACGGCTTAGGTCGTTCACATTTACATGTAGGTTGTGTACAAATGAGACCTTATTTCCTCGGCCTCATTAAACTTACGGACACAGCGTTTCGTTGAAAAGGGTGAAGTAGAGATGAATATTGATTCAAGTAGTGGAGAAGAGACTGTTGGAAATTTCTTCGTGAGGAGACTTAGGCATCTTCAACACATATATCAAAGCTTTGAGGAAAGGACTGTGAACGACTCCTCTTCTAGCGTAGGCATTGCCCGCTTCCTGTTAGATGAGTTGCACCCAACGCCTGCAGTTTTGTGGTTTCCCTGCCAAGGATTTTTTTTGTTACATCAGAGAGTTTGAAAGTATTTCTTTTGACAGAGGGATGTATGCTGGTCCTTCTGTTTCTTTGGGTTCCACCTCGGCTGATATTATCTTTGCCATTAAATTGGGATTGCTCACTAAGGCTACCGATGAGTTCTCTGGAATTAACAATGCGCTCCCAGCAAAACTTTCTGACTATGCGAGAGTGGGGGGTGTTCCTGGGTCAGCAGTCCAAGGTGATTGGTCAGAGACAGGATATAACTTGGAGTTATGTCATCTAAATTTACGCAGGCACCGCTCACTCTGAAAAGCTTTCATACTCCAAACGAAGCTTGGTCGACAGCATTTGTCGAGGATCTCATCAGATCAGGACTAACTCAATTTTATGTTTGTCCTGGATCAAAATCGACTCCATCACTGGCAGCTTTGGCACGAGCATGGCATTATTAATTGTGTTAGTTCTTATGATGAAAGATGCGCAGCATTTCGAGCTTTAGGGTATGCGAGAGCTGGAATTTGCCCGCTGCTGTGGTGACCTCGAGCGGAACTGCTGTTGCAACTCTCTACCCAGCAGTTATGGAAGCTAGTATGGATGGAGTTCCTCTACTACTACTACCATCAGACCGAACTTACGAAAACAGAGATACTGGGGCAAATCAAGCAGTAGATCAAATCAAAGTGAGTGTATGATTGGACATGATTATTCATGAATATATACCGGTACTAGCAATTTGAACTGCAGCGAAGAAACTTACACTTTCAATCCTTCCGATAGGTCTTTTCTGGCACGTACACATCAGGTGGTTTTACTGCTCCTCCTAGTGCAGATGTTCCCGAATCCTCCCTGAGCACTATCTGATGCAAACCATTTACTTTCTGTTGCAAATGATCTTCTCGGATTAGTTCATCTGAACATCCACTTTCGTGAAAATCTTGCCCCTGATGCTGGCCCGGTATGGGTGGGGGGACAATCTCAAATCGTGTAGGCTCTGTCACATCTCTTTCGACCAATCCCTGCACAGATATTGCAGCAGGATTCAAAAGATGGTCGGGCAATGGTATCATAGCCAGTGGTCACAATCTTACTAATATTGATCTTGCTATGATGGTGTCGGAAGAACTCATTCTTTCATAATCTTGCCCGGTTGTCTCGAAACGAAACCCGCAAACATCGAAACCCGCTCTTTCGTTGACTACGTGTAACTGTCATTGTGAATAACGACCGTGGAGGAGGCATATTTTCGTTCTTACCACTTTCTCGTTTGAGAAAGGTGCCGAGGCGTTTGGCTTTCCATTTTTCAGTGCTAATGAGCAGCTTCAAGGCAAAGTACACGTACTGTACAAAGAGTCTCTCCACTTCGGAGAATCATCCATTTTAGAAGAAGCAAAGGTGGTGCGAAGAAACGAAAATGTTCAAGTTCACGCAGAGATCACACAAGCCACCAACGAGCTTGTAGCTTGTATCATATCAGATACACTGTATTTGTTTTTCAGAGATGACTACTGTGGATCAGCTTCTGCCCCGTCTGTGAACCGTGAAATGCAGCTTCCTTCAAAAGTTTTCAAAGAAAGGGCGTAAAAGTAAGCAAGGTGACTCGAAATGTAAAACTCTCCTACTTGGTCAGGCAATGATACTACAGTAATACAGACTGTGAGTACACTACACTATACTACACTAATGCATTGAATAAAATGTCAAATTAATTATGAAATAACGACTCTTGTCAAATCATAACGTATTTCATGACTCGACTGACTAATGAAATTTAAATGCCAATGACCACCACCTCCCCAAGCCTCTTTCCATATCGATATCATACGATAAGCTCAAAGCTCAATGCCTAAGCCCTGTGCCTCTCGGGATCAGCAATAGTTCCCATTGCCATCTTCAAATCCTCCTCCATCATCTCCTTCACCAAATCATCAAAACTAGTAGTCGCAACCCATCCAAAAGTCTCCTTGGCCTTGGTAGGATCTCCCAACAACAAATCAACCTCAGTAGGACGGAAATACCTAGGATCAATCTTGATCAAAATCCTGTCCTCATCATCCGCATCCACACCAACCTCATCCACGGTCCCAATCGGTCCCTTCCACTTAATCGTAGTTCCAACACACTTGAACGACTTCTCAACAAATTCACGTACGGTATGAGTCTCTCCAGTTGCAAGGACGAAATCATCCGGTTCATCCAGCTGCATCATCCTCCACATTCCCTCAACGTAATCCTTCGCATGTCCCCAATCACGCTTGGAATCAATGTTACCGAGGTACAAACATTTTTCCTTCTTGCAATGAATATTCGCCACTGCGGTGGTAATCTTACGAGTGACAAATGTCCTTCCCCTCCTGGGCGATTCATGATTGAACAGAATCCCATTGTAGAGCTTCATCCCATATGCCTCACGATAATTCACAAGGATCCAGAATGCATACTGCTTCGCAACGGCATAAGGACTTCTGGGGTAAAAAGGCGTGGTTTCGGATTGAGGCACCTCCTGTACCTTTCCGTATAGTTCAGAAGTGGAAGCTTGGTAGAATTTAATATCTTTTTCAAGTCCACAGGCCCGTACGGCATCGAGCATACGTAGGACCCCGACTCCATCGCAGTCGGCCGTGTATTCTGGCATATCGAATGATACCTTTACGTGGGACATGGCTCCAAGGTTGTAGATTTCGTTGGGGCGTACGTTTGCAATGATGGTGATGAGGTTTGTGGCGTCGCAGAGATCTCCGTAGTGGAGGAATAGTTTGACTCCGGTTTCATGTCTGTCTTTGTAGATGTGGTCGATGCGGCCCGTGTTGAATACGGAAGCGCGGCGGATGATTCCGTGGACCTGTTTGTTGGAGTGTGGAGTGATAGATAGATCAATTGCAGATCAAGTGACGGAAGGATCAGTTAGTGAGCGAGTCAAATGGTGTTAATGTTGCAATCAATACTAGTAACGGATCAATGAATGGTCCCAACCAAGGGATCGAGAACACATCTTCAAATTTCTATTCTCAATCACATCACATTGGACATCAGCGATGCTTCCGTACTGTATTGCACTATGATTTACTGTACTATCATTTGCCAATTCAAATGCTTGAAGCGGCGGCCTCTGATCATGATAATGCATCCAGCCTTCAATCGATCTCCAAAACAATACTGCAATGTCATGTTCCCCAACAAACACCTCTGCTGATAACATAGAATCTGTATCAATGATGATGCCTTCTTCTTTTCTCTCCGTCTGTCTCTACTTACAGTGTATCCCTTCTCGAGGAGAAGCTCCGTCAAATAAGATCCATCCTGTCCAGTGATACCAGTGATAAGTGCTACCTTGCGTTCTTCGGTCATATTAGTATTCTATTGCGTGTGTGAGTGAGTCTCTGATTTTATGATGTGTTATGATTTTCCTTTTGGATCCCCGAAAAAAACTCCACCACCTGATACTGGCAAGCTGGCTTCCTTCTTCCAACGATCTAATTCGGTTTAAAATGACCGAATTAGACCGTTGGTGGAGCAAGCCGTCGGTTTCATCTCCAGCTAAATCTCCGAGCTCATTCATACCATACCACTCCACGTATGTAGAATTTCGCGCAATTAAGTTTAATTTAGCCAGATTGAAGATGGGCCTGTACGGAATCTTGCTTTTCAAAAACCAATTTTCATCGTTGAAACCAATTTTTTGAGGGGGGGTTCCAAAAATTATTTGTAACCGTGTTGGACCTAAGAGAATTGTTTTGGCACGATGAAAGCAACAGAAATTTCAA
>Ga0115005_10004696_pt1 | contig 10785 bp, 9 predicted proteins | sample ArcOceMetagenome_FD_87163 | JGI IMG/M metagenome (GOLD analysis project Ga0115005, IMG submission 87163) | Marine eukaryotic phytoplankton communities from Arctic Ocean - Arctic Ocean - Greenland ARC118M Metagenome | ecosystem: Environmental > Aquatic > Marine > Oceanic | place: Arctic Ocean...
CCTCTTTTTCATTCCGCCGCTTATATTTTTTATCAGGAGAAAAGAAGTAGGTCAGTCAGAATCCTATTTGCTAGGATTCTGACTAACTACAACAAATTATAATCCCATGAACATATCCTTATTTGTCAATTTTAAAGGTTAGCTTTTTAACCTTTCTTTCTCATTTGAAGTAGCGTTTAATTACTTCCTTTCTAATTACAATACAAATATAGAGTTGCGAACCCCCTTAGACAAAGACAAAATACAGCTTTTGTGAATTATATTTTGTTTAAAAAAAACACTTAATAACCCTAAATATCTGATTATCAACTATTTATCGTTTATAAATACGATAAAAAGTGAATTAAAATTAGTTTTTTATAATAGATTTGTGAGATATTTTTTTAGTTTTTTTTGAAAAAAAAATTAAAAAAGAAGATTATTTAAAAAATAGATCATTAATTAGTTTCACTACCGTACACTTTTTTAAACATTAGGAATGCGAATAAAATAGATTCAGAATTTTCGGTCGCTTATTTTGTTCTTAGTTTTTGCTTTGAAAGCATGAGTTTATCTGGATAAATGATTGATTTCAAAGGGGAAAAGAAGGACAAAAGAAGTAGTGCAAATTCTGAATCTATTTAGTTCGCATTCCTTAGGGATATAGCAGTTTTTTGAAAAAGAAAAAACAATATTAATTGCGTGTTTGATACAATGATTAATTAGTTTTTTGCCAATGGTAAAAATGGATAAATCCATTCTATCCTTACGTGTAACTTTTAATCTTAAAGGAGAATTTTATTCTTGATCTCCAAGTTTAAAAATCAAAATATATGCGAGGCAAATAACCATTGAAAGTTTTGCAACTCGTTGAGGGTTAGTTAATTCTGACTTATGGATATTGAAACGAGAATCGTAAGTTATTTAGTTCGCATTCCTTAGGAATAAGTCTCTTAAAAAAAGAGCTCTATTCTTCCCTCTCCTTATCTTTTATCTTTTATCTTCCGATAAACCATCATCAAAATTTTATAATCATCCTTCACCCAATCACCCGTAGTTCCACCTTTGTAAACTCCTCGATTCAAATAAGACTTAAATAAATCGTAAGCCTTCATCGCATCTTCCTCATCAAAAAAACAATTTTTCCATTCGTCATTTATTTGTGCTGTTTTCACAATTCCGATTCCTCCCCGATATACTTTGATAATTCCCATGGAATGCGCAAACGAAACTACATTATGTTCTCGCTCCGTCGATGCTTTTAAAATATAAGCGAAATGCAAAACATAATTTAATAATCGTTCTCTAATTTCTTCCTCGCTTTCTTTTTGAATTGGTTTTTTTCTCCAAAGATTATTTTTCGGATAAAAAGGATCCATCTTAAATTTCTCCACCATTTCAACTTCTTTCACCCATTTCAGTTTTGCCTTAAAATTATCCTCTTCCATCAAAAGGTCACCAATCAAAAAATGCTTTTTTCTCTTTTCCTCGAATCTTTCCACTTGGATTTTCTTATCCCCAAACAGTAATTCTTTGCCATCAAATTCCCAATTTCCAGCCTCAATAGAATACCCCGTCAACTCGGTAAATCTTTTATCTGGAAAAAAAATAAAGAACATATCCTTCCGCCAATAATTCTTCTTCAAAAGCTAGCTTCAATAATTTAGTCACTTCCTCCTCCTCTCCGTCCATCGAAATTACTTCTGACAACCTCCAAGCTTTGACTAATTCTGTTTCATTAAAAGTAGGTTCGCTGGAGCAACCAAAAATATTAATGACAAAAAATAAGTACAAGTAGTTTTTCATTTATTTTATTTTATTCAAAAATTCATAACAATATATTTACAAATGCGGTTAGGTATCGGATCCCTTGAAAGGATCCGATACCTTCCTCCTAACAATATATTTACAAAAATAGAATTATTTATAAAATAAAAAAACGAGTGCCCCTTTCGAGGCACTCGTTTTGATTTAAAGTTCGTTTTTTATTCCGTATTTAAAATTTTGTCCCAGGGCAACCGAACTCTTTTCCAGTTGGATTTCGCCCTTTGTAATTTCTAGTTCTGGTGGAAAATTTATATCCCACAGTTACCCCCGCTGTAAAATACCAATCGTCTTTGAGCGAGTTCCCTCTTTGAGTACCAGCTGGAACGATGGCTGGAATATTTCCTTCAGGGTTAAGCTCGCCAGATCGGTTTCCAAGTCCAGCAGCCACTCGCCCATTCCCTGCCAGCAGGTCATTATAATTGACATAAGTTCCACTCACATCATCGAGATAATCGGTAAAAGTTTTTCGAACGCCCACATCAACTCCTATATTGATTCGTTCCGTAATTTGGTACTTCACTCCGGCCCCCAGCGGAATTGAAATCTGCGTCAATTTATATGGTTTATCAAAGCCTTCCATGCCTTGACCTTCTGTACCTAGCGGTTGCAATTCAACCAATTGACCATTATAATTTGCTTCGGGTTTGAAATGAAATACCGCAATACCTCCGTATAAGTATGGTTGTAATCTTCTGCCTGTGGAGTTGGTTCCTAAGGGATTTATTTCTCCAACTAAGGACAATTCAAGCAGGTTAGATTGAAAACTTAAGTTTCGATTTTGGATACCTTCAATATTGGATTTAGCATCATCGCCAGATAATTTCCCATAAGTAAACGTTCCCCTCACCGCCGTAAAACGGTTTAAATCTTTTCGTAAAAAAATACCAAGTGAAGCATGTCTTTGGCCTATACTCAAATAGTTGGTATTGGGAGTAAGGTCACCAGAATAGCCTGATGCTCCGATAATTAAACCAACTTCGGAATCTTGAGCATTTAATAAAAAAGGGGAAATTGCAACAATGCAAATTACTAGGATACGATTCATTTTTGTCATGTTTAGAATTTAGTAAATAGGTAGTTAGGTTAGAATACCTGCTGATGAATCGTAAAATTTGCTACTTATAGAAATGGAATTTTATGTGTATGATGAAAGTTATAGAGGTCTAAACGCAACTGATTTTTGATAAATTGTTTTTTAGAAAAAAAAATTGGACTAATTGCTGACATTTATTTTTTAGTAATCAATTAAGATTACTTATGTTTGAGCTTGATTAAAAAATTAGAAAAAATATTTAGAAAAACATGGAACCAACACTTATCCAAAATATTGGAACATTACTCATGCTTGTTTTACTTCAAGCAGTCTTAGGCTTTGATAACTTGCTTTATATTTCTTTAGAATCAAAAAATGCTCCGGCGGAGAGAAGAAGTTATGTAAGAAAAGTGGGGATTGGATTAGCAATTATACTACGGATTGTATTGCTTTTTGTATTACTTAAATTAATTGATCTTTTCCAAGGAGAACTTTTCACGATAGATTTTGGTAAGATTTTTTATGGTGTATTTAATGGTCATAGTATCATCGTTTTATTTGGTGGAGCATTCATTATTTATACAGCAATAAAAGAAATATGGCATATGATTGCTCTTCCAGATGAAAGTGATGCCTCGAAAAAAAGCAGAGAAAAATCAGTAGGTCAAGTCATTTTCATGATCGTCATAATGAATTTAGTTTTTTCATTTGATTCTATTTTGAGTGCGATTGCATTGACAGATGTGATGTGGGTTATGTCTACAGCGATTATCATTGGAGGAATTTTAATGATCGTTATGGCAGATAAAATTTCAGATTTTTTATCCAAAAATAGGATGTACGAGGTCTTAGGCTTATTCATTTTATTCCTTGTTGGAATTATGTTGGTAACCGAGGGTGGGCATTTAGCTCACTTAAAAATCGGAGGGGAACCAGTAGAACAAATGAGTAAATCAACTTTCTACTTTATCTTGATCATTTTGATTTTGACAGATGTAGCTCAAGGAAGATATCAGAAAAATTTAATCCGCAAGCAAGAAGCTGAAAAGAAGAATCAAGAAAATGCATAGTATAAATGCTCAAAATACCAGTCCTTTTTGATTCATTAAAAATAAAATCAAGAGCACAAAATAGTGTTTTTACAAATGTAAATACATTGTTATAAAAAAAGCCTCCAATCAATTTAATTTGATTCGAGGCTTTTCTTAGTGAAAATTCAACTATAACTATTCACTTTTACTTCCAATTTTTTCCAACCCAAAAACCGCTAAAAATCCCACCACCATCAAAATCATAACTGGAATCATATGTGGATCTCCCAAAAAATTATCAGGCGAAACACTCACTTCTTTTAAGATTTTCAAATCATCAGGAGTTGCATAATTTTCGATATTCGAAAGAATTCCCCCAGACTCTTTATCAATCCATTGAGTCGTATTTCTCCAAGGCCAAACCTTGTTCAACGACCCCACCATAAAACCTGTCAGCACCGCTAAAGTCGTATTTTTAAAATGATCAAACATCCATGATATCACTCTCGATATCGACGTTATTCCAACCAAACAACCCAGCGCAAAAACTCCTGTGATCATCAAACTCTCACTACTAAAAGTAGTTAACGCTTCTTTCACATTTGGTAAAATAAAAGTGTACATCCCCATCAATAACAAAATAAAACTTCCCGAAATTCCAGGTAAAATCAAAGCCGAAATTGCAATCATTCCTGAAAGAAAAACAAACCACAACGCTTCATTTCCACTCGCAGGACTTGCAATGGTAATGTAATAAGCCACAGCAGTCCCCAGCAAAAATCCAACTATTTCATACGCTCCCCATTTCGAAACTTGCTTGCCGATATATATAGCCGACGCGATAATTAAACCAAAGAAAAATCCCCAAAGATGCTGCGGAAATTCTTCCAACAAATGAGTCACTCCAAACACTCCAATGACTACTCCCCCAACCATTCCGACCATCAACGCAACTAAAAAATTGCCATTCATTGCTGCCCAAACTCCAACAATTCCATCCTTTTGAAAAACACCAATCAACGACGGACCAAATGCCTTTATCGTATTAATTAATTTTTCATAAATACCGGTGATGAAGGCAATCGTTCCTCCCGAAACGCCAGGAATCACTTCAGCAATTCCCATCGCCATCCCTTTCAATGCTAAACCAACTTGGCCTCTAAATAAACTCATGTTTTTTTAATTGTTAATGGTTAATCTTTAATGGTTAACGGTTATCTAATGTTCGCGTCCTTTTATTTCTCCGCCACGAACTGTATTATTCAATTCTTCCAGTTCTTTTTTCTCTACCTCCGTCAATTCCTTTTTTCCTAAATTCGACAAATCAGGTTGACCTGCATCTACCCAAGCAGTATACCAAAGACTTCCTAAAGAGTAGACCGAGCTCGTCATCCGTTCTTCCACCATTCCTCGCATCCGTTCAGAATATGCTTTCGCAAAAGCTCGACATTGTGTTCGAACAGTTATGTCATTTCGATTATCAAAACAGAATTGTTTATCCTCCGGAAACTTCTTAACCATGTCAGCTTCAATCAATAAAACACTATCCACCAACCGATGACTTGCCAAAATGATATCCCAAAAGTAGTCTACTTTATCTTCGACATATTCCGCTTTGCCTACAAAAAAATCATATTCTTCCTCTGCAAATAACTCAGGAATTCGGCTTTCCCAAAAGGCGTGAATACCAATTTGGTTGGTCAACTGCCCATTGTAATTTTCGGTGGTGTGCAACGGTACATGTGCATCACCTATATAATGTCCATAATCTGCTGAGAGTCGCAAAATTGATTTGGCATCCTTTTTTTCAAATGCTCGCGTCAATTTATTTTGCATCCGCATCAAATGAAAAGGCAACACGCCATACTCTGAAAATTTATCTTCTGCAATGATTTTATATCCATTCGAAGTTGGAAAAAATTCATCAAAATATAATTGAAAACTATCCAAATTTACTTCCCAATCATCTTCATAATATTCTGGAAGTATATTGTTATAAAAAAAAGATTGGAACTTTCTTTTTGGAATGACGACTTCTTTATTTTCTAAATATTGAAATTTGATAAAAAATTTATCTTCATCCAATCGTAGGTCATTTCCCAAAACTTGCACCGTATCATTCCTCTTGTCTATGACAAAAACATCCGTGAATTTCATCAATGTCCCCATCTGAGTTCTTGGTAAATCTTCAAAAGGATACTCTCCCCAAATGTCCAAATCAATATAATGCCGAACTGCTTCATGCTTGGTCGCATACCTTCTTTTATCAGGATCAACGGCATGATCAGTTACGTACTCAATATTTTTTTTATAAAAAACCATCATGTCAGGTGGCAAGGTAAAAACTGCCATTCGATTGATTTTCCGATGTCCAAAAAAACCCCAATCTAAGGTAGGATGAGCACTTTGAAAAAGAAAAAGTGCCAAGAGAAGTAAAATTGGGAAGAATATTTTTTTCATAAAAATCTTGTGAATGAGGTGGTTTCTACTCACAAGATGACTTTGAGTCACCTTGTGAGTTGGGTACATTAGCAGTTCCTACTGAGAAAAAAAGTAATCGTAACTCCAAAATAATCTTTCAAAATTCCGGTGCTGCACCAATCTAAAACTATCTCCATATTCATCTTTGTAATCTGCGAAATATCGATAAATAGATTGCTTGCCATTCATTCCTACACCAGTATTTAAAAGTGGATTTCCATATTGATCTAACTGAGGAAGTGGAAATAGACGACCGACTTTGGTAACTCCCTTTTTATCAGTTACTGAGATGGAAACAAAAGGTAAAGTAGTGACAATGGAATCACGAAGTACGTTTTTATTTTCAAAAGCCTCTGCCATCATTACACTAAACCCAGTCAAATATTTTTCTACTGCAGCATTTAAAACTGTTTTTTCAATTTTAGGAGTTGCTTCGTAAAATGGTTTTACATCATATTCTCCGGCACCTGTTCTTTCTATTTTAAATGATTTACTTTTCTGTTTTGGGTAGTCAACAATTACAGATTGAATATCTTCCACTTGTTCTCCAAACATCATCAAGTCCTTCCAATCATCATCTTGTTTCATAAATTTACCTTTCAACAATCCTTGAAACCCTGGAATATGCATCACAAAAGGCTCCGTTGCTCCATCCATAATATAATAGGTACCAAGACTATTGGCAGTCGAACCACCTACATAATAGACTTTCATCTTATTATCGTTCTTGTCGTATATTTCAACTTTGACTCCTGCGATCGCCAAATTTTTACGCATATTATCCTCTGCTCCACGTGGAGTAGTATACTTCATGCGGACTCCTTTAATAGTATTTAGCAAGTCATCGATTTGAGTTTTTTTCGCTTTGAATTTTTCATTGTAAGTCCAGTATCCATTTTTCCGTTCCAACAAAACTCGGTAATTTTGTTTGTCTGCAATAAATATTTTATAGATATCATCGACATTTTCTACTGCGAAATTTCCAGCTTCATTCCAGGAAGTGGTGGAAGAAGTGTCTTGATTTTTCATCAAATAAAATGCTCCTGCTCCAAGCACTAAAAATAAAATTAGTAAGATTAATGTTCTTTTCATATTTACATTTTTGTCTTTGAAAAATGAGTTTAAAACTAATTTCACCAAAGTTATTTTCTCAAAAAATTATTACGAAGCGTATTTCCTTCGTCGCAACCAGTTATAAATAATTCCAAATAATGCTAAACCAATAATTGGAAATAAAATATTGATTAACTGCCATTTTGTTTTTTCTTCCTTCGCTTTGACTCTATCCAACAACCGCAATTTAACTTCTTTCCCCCGTGCTTCGATCACCCCTTTATCGTCGTGCAAATATTCGATGGCATTCATCAAAAATTGCTTATTTGCATATTGATATTTATCATAAGGATTCAGTCCAAGTGGCAATGGTTTTTGAGTTTGGCGATCTAATCTACTGATCGCAATATCACCATCAGAAACCACAATCATTCGAGTTGGCTCGCTCACTTTTTTGAATTCAATCTTCAAATCTCGTAAACCAGCAAGCAAAGATTCAGTCACCCGGTTCTCATATTCAGAAGGAAAATTACCTTCAAGCAAAACAGCCAAAGGTAAGTTCGGTTTATTATAAACAGCAGGATTCGGTTTGTCTCTTAATATATCAAAAGTCAAATTTACAGGCACTCTTTGGTAGCGACTGTAATCAGAGGTAGCCAATAAAATTTCTTTTTTCACCGCTCCCCCACGTGTTTCTATCGTATCAATTACATTGGGAAAAAAGAGGTTGACTCGATCAATACCTTTAGCCACCGGATGGTCAGATCGGGAAGTAACTCTTGGATAAAAATACCAAGGAAATAATTCAAATTGTGGCTTGTCGCCGATCACTCCAGTTTGCAATGCGATAGGAGTACATTCCAAATCCATCACTAAATTGGGTTGAATCCGAGCACCATATTTGAACAGCAATCTATCCAAATTTAATTCCATCGGCATCGCCAAATGTTGCCCTGTAATTCGCATGCTATCGATACTCGCTGCCACCTTATCTAACAACCATAAAACTCGCCCTCCATTCATCACATATTGATCAATTTTAAAATTGTCTTTTTCGGAAAAAGGTTGAAGTGGTTTCGCTACAATTAATACATCAACGTCTGAATTAATTTGCACGACACTATCCAAATTTATTCGATTCAGATCATAGTTTTTGATTAACTCTGCATCGAGATCAGAAGTTTGAATTGGATTAAGTTCTTGATGTCCCGTAGTGTAAAGTACGACTGGTTTCCTGACCGTCATTAACTTTTTGACAGCTCCAGTAATCTTATATTCCAGTAGATTAATGGAGTTATTAATGGCCAATTCTGGATTCATGCCAGGGACATTATTTTCCAATAAATTAACCGCAGTTTCACGACCTTGAAAAAAGATCAAAGCGTAAGGATAAGTCCTTTGCTCTTTTTTAGTATCGCTAGTCAGCACTTTTAAGTTGATGGGATAAATACCACTTTTTGCATATAATTCTGCCCGAGCATTTTTCTCTTCAGTTGTACCTGCCAATGGGTTTTCAAAGTCATATTCCAAGTTGGGAGAGATGCTTCGATAGTCATCTAACAATTCTCTTACGGAATTTTGCAACCGCTTATAAGCTCCTCCAAACTCCCCTTCTAACAATACTTTTACATAAACGACTTCGTTGATTTTTTCCATCATATCAACGGAAGCATCAGTCAACGTAAACCTTTTGTCCTCCGTCAAATCATAATAATTGTAGAAAGTATTTCCAAGCACATTGAGAAATAACAATACTCCTGCAAATAATCCTAACTGCAATAAACTCTGATTTCTTTTACTATTAACCTTCATTTAAAATAAATAATTAATCGAAATTAAATTATATAAAACCTTAAAAATCAACACCTTAAAGTGAATTTCATAAAAAAACATCATAAACAAAACCAACATCGTCAAAATTAACCATTCCCCATTCTAACAGTTACCCATTAAAAAAAAACTACCATTTTCGTTTTTCTAATGACACTAAAGTCATCGCAACGAATAAAGAGATGATAGAGATAAAATAAATAATATCTCTCGTATCCACTACCCCTCGGCTGATGGAACTATAATGATAATCAATTCCAAACATCTGCACAATAGTATCTGTCGTTCCAAAAAAGACCGGCATCTTACTAATGAACAAAAATCCAGAATACATAAAAAAACAGAGAAAGGTCGCCAAGATAAACGAGACGATTTGATTGTCAATTAGAGACGATGCAAAAACGCCAATCGCAGTATAAACTCCTGCCAAAAGAAACAACCCAATATAACTTCCTTGAATCGCTCCTGAGTCCAAATTTCCCGCTGGAGAACCTAACTGATACACCGTATAATAATACAGAAGCGTCGGTATAAGTGCAAACAAAACGAGGGTTAAATTCGCTAAGTATTTCCCCATCACAATTTCAATATCTCGCAATGGTCGGGTAGTCAATAATTCAATCGTACCGGTCTGAATTTCCTCCGCAAATGATCGCATCGTCACAGCCGGAATCAAAAACATAAAGATCATCGGAGCTAAAGAAAATAACTGATCCAAAGTGGCATAATTATAATCCAACAAACTCGTATCGGGAAATACAAACATCATCAAACCCGTCACCAATAAAAAGACACCGATAGAGATATAGCCAATCAGCGAACTAAAAAAGGTGTTTATTTCTTTTGAAAAAATCGTTAGCATAAGTTAATTTAATGATGAATTTTGAATGATAAATAATGAATATTCTCCCGATCATTCAGGATGAATAAAATCAATATTTGGTGTTACTTTTTTCTAACTTTTACCAAATTCCGATCAACATAAATAAGCAAGCATTTAAATAATTTTTCGTCTATTTCTTGAGGTGATAAATCACTAACTGTTTGATATAATTTCTGATCATCCTTAATCCACTCTTTAAAATTATCCTTGGAAAAAACCGCTGTCTCGCCGGTCTCAAAGTGTAGCATATTTTGATGAACCAACTTTACTTTTACATCGACATCTTTGGTTCGGAATGGATACCCGGTGACTGGATTGTAGGCAGACATTTCTTTTTTCTGAATGACAAATTCTTCGTACTCGTAATAACAAATTTTACCTCGCAATTTCATCCCTGCAAAAACTATGTTCTCTTTATTTAGTTCCTCCCGTGACAATCGAATGTAGGGGATTCCATCTAAGCAAATTCCCCAGATTGATTCCAGATTAATATTTCCATATTCGATCTCCTCCCCTTCTTTAGCTTCCGTTTTTTTTAATTTCAAACCATACATTTGAGCTAAGAAATTTTGTGGATTCGAATGCACACCTGCTAGCACTTCCTTCCATTCATACGTCGGCATGTTATTTCTAAAATCCTCAAAATTCATAAAAATTCCATCTTGAAA
>Ga0115005_10004697_pt1 | contig 10784 bp, 12 predicted proteins | sample ArcOceMetagenome_FD_87163 | JGI IMG/M metagenome (GOLD analysis project Ga0115005, IMG submission 87163) | Marine eukaryotic phytoplankton communities from Arctic Ocean - Arctic Ocean - Greenland ARC118M Metagenome | ecosystem: Environmental > Aquatic > Marine > Oceanic | place: Arctic Ocean...
CAAGCCCTTTGTGTCACTTCTCCCGTTGCGGTAATCTCCAAATCTTCACCATTGTAGTTGATACACTCTATCGGTGTCACCACAGCAGCAGTACCAGCACCAAAAGCCTCCACCAACGTCCCTGCCTTCACCGCACTTGCCACTTCTTTCATTGTAAGATTCCTCTCCACCATATCATAATCCTCCCACCCATTCCCATTTGCCAATTCGATAATACTCCTCCTAGTCACACCCGGCAATATATCCCCCCTGCTCAATGGAGGTGTCACAATTTCCTTTTGCCCATCCTCCTTGTTTTCAAACACAAAGAAAACATTCATGGCACCGACTTCCGTAATCTCCCCATCCCAAAGCCACAATACCTGACTATACCCCTTCTCCGCCGCCAACCTACTCGGTTTCATGGCACCCGCATAATTCCCACCCACTTTCGAATCCCCCGTGCCACCCCTGCAAGCTCTGACATAATTCGTCTCACACAATAATCGAATCGGCTTGAATCCCGAAGCATAACACGGTCCCACGGGAGAAGTCATGACGTACAATAAGATGGAATCGGGTATGGCCAATCCGAGATTTTCATTAATGGCAATTACGTTGGGTCTCAAGTAGAGTGAATAGCCTTCTCCGTACGGAACAAATTCTTGATCTAGAGTGATTAGTTTGGAAATGCATTGGATGAGTTCGTCATGGGAGAAATCGTGTCCAGGGAGCGAGATACGTTCCATCGAATTGGAGAGACGTTGCATGTTGAGATCCGGTCGAAAGAGACGGAGGGCTGATGACGATGATGAAGAAGATTCGCCATCAAGTGTGCGGTAGGCTTTCATACCTTCAAAGCAGGTCATGCCATAATTGAGACAGGAAGACGCTAATGGAATAGAGGCATTTTCCAACGGTTTGATTTCTGGATTGGACCATTTATTGTTGGAATAGGATATGGTGAGCATGTGTGGTGCAAAGGTTTTGCCAAATTCGAGAGTCTCTTTGGGTGGCATTGTTGTATTGTCATTGGATTTGGATTTGGTGATGGTGAGAGCGGAGGCGTTGATAAATCGTCTTCCACTTCTCCTGCTAGCTACGTGAAGACCTAGGGGACGTGCGTGAAGTAGACTCTTGTTCATTTTCTTGATGCTTTGTAAAGTATGATACGGTTATTTTTAATAAGCGAAGGTGGAAGCAACTTTGTGATGGCATTGATTGTTGATGGTATCATATGATGGTTGATTGTTTGTTGATATGTACCAGAAATAATCTGACTGACATGATGATTGATGGACACAACCTGACACTTATTACTTATTATGATACTTTGAACTTGACGACGATCTCTCTCATTCCTTCTTTTTGTGTTCTCATTTTTGGCTAAAATAATAGACCAGAGTTCTTGGGCTTGGCATCAACCATCTACCATCCACCATCCACCATCCCATCAACAATCAATCAACAATAATCAACAACACATTCCAATTACCAGCATCTCCTTCAATTCTTCTCAATGATCATGATGTTCACATTGTCCTCCGTCCTTGCATCCCTCAAGAAACTTCGTGAGGAAGAATTTGAATGTGCCATCTGCTTGGAACCCTGCACCGACACGCTCGTCAACCCGGAATGCAATCATCGCTTCTGTGGTAAATGCATAAAGGAGAGCTTATACAAGCGCAATCAGAATGCCCAACCTGAAGGTTTCACATTCCAACATATAGAACATGTCGCAGGGATCCCCAATTTGATCACATTGTAAGTAAGCCAATATCATATTCAATATGTCAGTATCTATCATCGTCATGATTCCGCTCGCCGTCAATACTAACTAACTGTACATTACTAATAGAAAATTGTTATTGTGTTCAGCTTGACCAATTGGTAAAAGAATTCATTGTTCCCTTGGAGAAACAAATCAGTAGTGAGCAAGAAGAGAAACAAGTGGTTGAAAATGAACCACAGGAGATTGTCGGCCAAAAGAGACGTGCACGTACAGGCACGTCTAGTACTAGTGCATCAAAGGAACAAATGGTTGCTGCCGGTGGGACAAGGAGAAGCAAACGAGTCAAGGTTGCTCCCACCCGTTATGTTCCAGTTGTAGAAGAGGAATCGTGGACAACATCTCTTAATGCTTCCTCGGGCGTCTTAATAAGGGATACTACATTGGCTGCTTCTCCTCTTGACGAAAGCGGTGCAACTGCTGATGGTGAGATTAGCAACGAAGCTGCGGATAAAGATTCTTCTCAACGAGTGCTTGCTGTAGCAGCTGCTACAAGGGCCAACACAAGAAGGTATCACGTCATTTGATGAGCGCATCAAGGACCTTATGGAGTTCAAAGCAGAGTTTGGGCACTGCAATGTGCCTGCCACACGGTCAAGAAACAATAAGCACTCTTCTCTGGGAATATGGTGCAATAATATGAGGAAGTCTTACAAAGCTATCAAAGAGGGAAGAAGTCCGCCTTGCAAACTGTCCAAAGCTGACATCCAGCGTCTTGTGAATGCAGGATTTGAGTGGGTTGTTTCTAAGAAAGTTCCTTTTGATGAGCGCATCAAGGACCTTATGTCGTTTAAAACAGAGTTTGGGCACTGCAATGTGCCTCGAACACAGTCAAGAAACAATATGCACTATTCTCTGGGAATATGGTGATGTGATGTGAGGCGGTCTTACAAAGCTATCGAAGAGGGAAGAAGTCCGCCTTGCAAACTGTCCAAAGCTGGCATCCAGCGTCTTGTGAATGCAGGATTTGAGTGGAATCTTTCTAAGAAAGTTCCTTTTGATGAGCGCATCAAGGACCTTATGTCATTTAAAGCAGAGTTTAGGCATTGCAATGTGCCTGAAACAAACTCAAGAAAATATAAGCACTATTCTTTGGGGTTGTGGTGCGACAATATTAAGAAGTCTTTCAAAGCTATCAAAGAGGGAAGAAGTCCAGGTCGCAAACTGTCCAAAGCTGATATTCAGCGTCTCGAGAATGCAGGATTTGAGTGGAATCTTTCTAAGAAAGTTCCTTTTCATGAGCGCTTCAAAGATCTCATGGCGTTTAAAGCAGAGTTTGGGCACTGCAATGTGCCCGCCACACGGTCAAAAACAATAAGCACTCTTCTCTAGGAATATGATGCAATAATATGAGGAAGTCTTACAAAGCTATCAAAGAGGGAAGAAGGGGGCTCAAACTATCCAAAGCAAACATTCAGCGTCTTGAGAATTCAGGATTCGAATGGCGTTCAAATGATATTTTAACATCAAGATAGATTATCTTTATTGATTTTGGCTCTTTGCCTTCTATTGATCCATCATTCAGCCAAACTTATCTTTTTGCTCCACCAAACCCACTTTTTACTTGCTTTTAGTGCGTAGAACTGCGTAGAAGTTCAATCTAAAAATTGAAATCATTTCACAGAGGTACGTGTACTACACGTACTTATCCTGTAGATTCTGCAACAAGTACAGCAAGCGAATTAGTGACTCCATATTTCAATACGAAGGCGTCTACAGTACGTACACGTACACGGGCTATGAATACATGCATGTACCGGTATGATATATTCGTACTACACGTAATTAAAATTTCCCCTCTCAAACATTTGCTTCCATCCAAATCAATTTGGATATTCATTCAAAACAAATTACTATTTGATTCGACCAAAATATCTTCACAGCTTAGGCGCCACAACTGTAACAGATCTCGTCGTCTTCCTCCACTGGAGCCTTGTCCTGAGGAGCCTTTCTATCCCTTGCTAATTGTTCTTGGTCCACAGTGAACTTGATAGCATCAGCCTTTGGACGAGTACGCAAGTAATACATACCAGTCTTCAATCCCTTCTTCCAAGCGTAAAAGTGCATAGAAGTTAATTTGGATGTGTTCGGATCAGCAATGTGCACATTCATACTTTGACTCTGACAAATGTATGCTCCACGATCAGCCGCCATGTCGAGAACGACTTTCTGTGCAATTTCCCAAACCGTCTTGTATACGTCGCGCATTTGTTTAGGAATTTCGGGAACGTTTTGAACAGAACCACCATCCGCAATGATGCGATTACGGACGGAAGGAGTCCAGAGTCCTCTGGAAGTAAGCTCGCGCAAGAGGTGCTTGTTCACAACGGTGAACTCTCCCGCAAGAACACGACGATTGTACATGTTGGAAGTGTAGGGCTCAGTACTTTCATTATTACCAAGAATTTGGGCGGTTGAAGCAGTTGGCATTGGTGCGACCAAAAGAGAGTTGCGCATTCCATTCTCAGCAATATTGGCCTTGAGTCCAGCCCAATCCCATCGATCAGAAGGGGTTACATTCCACATATCGAATTGAAGAATGCCTTGGCTGGCAGGTGATCCTTCGTAAGTCTCATAGGCCCCTTCATCCTTTGCCAATTCACAAGAAGCGGTACATGCTCCAAAGTAGATTGTCTCAAAAATATCTTTGTTGAGTTTTTTAGCCTTTTCAGAATCGAACGGAATCTTAAGCATCATGAACACATCTGCAAGACCCTGTACACCAATTCCAATGGGACGGTGACGGAAATTGGACCTAAAAATAGAAAAATAGTGTGAGACACTGCAATGCTTGGAGATCATCTTACAGTCTTCTTTCCAGTGAGTGGTGCACACATACCTTTTACATTCCTCCCTTGGATAAAAGTTTCTATCAATCACTCTGTTCAAGTTTCTTGTAGCAACCTCACTAATCGCCTTCAGCTTATCAAAATCAAAGCTTCCATCAGTCCCATCGTAATCCGTAGCAGGAGTTGTCAACTTGGACAGACTGATACTCGCTAGATTACAAACCGCAATCTCATCTGGAGAAGTATATTCCACAATCTCGGTACAGAGATTCGAACTCTTGATGGTTCCCAAGTTTTTCTGGTTAGACTTGTTATTGCAATGATCCTTGAACAACATATAAGGCGTTCCAGTCTCAACCTGAGAATCCAAAATGGCGAACCAAAGTTGCTGAGCCTTGATCACCTTTCTGCCCTTGTTCTCCCTCTCATATTTTGTATACAACGCCTTAAACTCGTCCCCGTGGCAGTCATCAAGCCCCGGGCATTCATTAGGACACATCAATGTCCATTCCCCATTCTGTTGTACCCTTTCCATAAACAAATCCGGAATCCAAAGAGCATAAAACAAATCCCTAGCTCTCTGATTCTCATCGCCATGATTCTTTCTCAAATCCAAAAAGGCAAAGACATCCGCATGCCACGGTTCAAGGTATGCTGCAATACTTCCCTTACGCTTTCCACCTCCCTGATCCACATAACGAGCGGTATTGTTGAAGACACGGAGCATGGGTACGATACCGTTCGAGCTACCGTTCGTACCACGAATGTAAGATTCGGAAGCGCGGACATTGGACAGAGCCATACCGATTCCTCCAGCATATTTTGAAATGACAGCACAGTGCTTGAGGGTATCATAGATTCCATCAATGGAGTCGTCCTTCATGGCAAGCAAAAAACAAGAAGACATTTGAGGATTGGGGGTACCGGCATTAAAGAGTGTGGGTGTGGCGTGAGTAAAGTATTTTTGACTGAGGAGGGAGTAGGTTTCAAGGACGTGTTCGATATCATCCAAGTGAATTCCAACAGAGACACGCATGAGCAAATGCTGAGGACGTTCGACAATGACGCCATCGAGTTTGAGGAGGTAGGATTTCTCCAGGGTTTTGAAGCCAAAGTAGTCGAATTCAAAGTCACGATCGTGGATGAGAGCCGCATCGAGTACCTCCTTATTTTTCATAATGACTTCATAGACTTCATCGGAGATGAGGGCAGCGGGTTCCTTGGTTTTTGGGTGCAAGAAGAAGTGGAGGTCTGAGATGGTATCGGAGAATGATTTTTTGGTCATTTTGTGTAGGTTGGATACGGAAATGCGGGCAGCGAGAATGGAGCAGTCGGGGTGCTGAGTTGCAAAGGATGCTGCGGTTTGTGCTGCAAGTTCGTCGAGTTCGACGGTGGTGACACCGGGGTAGACTCCCTGAATCACCTTTTGGGCAATGACAACCGGGTCCACAAACTAGAAATAAATAACAATGATGAAATTAGTGAGTGAAGGAATAGACATGACATGATTGGATGCGATTGATTGGATACGGGTTCGACTTCACATTACATAGATATTCAATAATACAATGCTGATACAATTGATGCAGGCGTGTGTCCACATGCGCAACACATACCTTGGGATTAAGGCCATAACATAATTTTGTGATTCGACTGGTAATCTTATCAAACGAAACAGAAGCACGGCTTCCATCGCGTTTGATCACATACATGGGAGTGGGGGTGGTACTGGTGTTCATATCGGTGACTGCCATGGTGAAAAAGTGATCTATTGTACGTTGCTACTGTACAGTCAGTATGTAGAGGTCCAGGGAAATGGAATTAATGAATGCCTTCAGCCGTGCGTCGCGTGGGTGGCGTGGGTGAAATTTTTGGTGAGGAATTATCTGAGTCGTTTTTGGTAAAATGGCGCCATCAACCCTTGGCGCCATCCAGAGTGGTGGAAAAATGGCGCACCAAAAGGGGGAAACATTGGACCCCTGTATATATTGGCGCGATCCCTAAAAAAAAGAACCATGACAATGACACCAAACAGCACCACCACGCAGTCCTCCTGGCCTGCTGGAGACAGGAGACAAGACAAGAAACTACTGAATACGCAGAGAGAGAGCCCACCTCAACCATACCTGGTACTTGTATTGATCGCGATTTGAAATTCACTTCGGACCAAATTGTACTTGCAGAATGAAATCACAGAAGCAACATGGATCATCAGTCCAACCTGTCACAGCGTTGCAACTCTTGAAAAGAAAACAGCACCAACGACAATTAATTCAATTTAATTCTGCAACGGTATCAGAATCAGCATGTGATTTTTCAACCACCACCACCCAAGGAGAATCTGATTTTCAAATGATGAACACAATCACTCGTGTTCCACCAAGACTACCACTTCTCATTATGAAACAACAACACGACACGGCGTCTACTGCATCTATATCTTCTGCACGGCATGATCATGATCATGACAATCATGAATGGTTGTTCCTCGATGGAAATAATGGAATCACTGAAATATCAGGTGAAGCTGGAACGGGGAAAACGCAAATATGCCTCTCCCTCTGTGTCACCACTGTCTTTTCCCAGTTCTACGAATACGAGTGCGAGTATGCTGCTGCTGTAACAAATACAAATAAGGGAAAGGAGAATCCGAATCTTGAAAGGACCGCTGTTCCAAATCCATATAAGAAAGTGCAAGTAGTACCGCAGGTGGGTGCACCCCCATTCCCATTGCGAGAATTGCACAAGGAGAAACAGTATTATGAAGCAATGTATATTTCCATGGGGGAGACGACTTCCCCAGCACAAATTGCAAATCGGCTCCATCAAATGACATCCGAACGCTTACGTCATGATGGAAATAGAAACGGAGACGGAAACGGAAATGGAATGCTGAATGCCAACCTTGTCAAACAAGACGCCAAAAATTTGATGCAGAGGATACACACCAGATTCATACACAATGAGGAGGAATTCATGGAATTGCTAAATGTACTGCCTTCCCTCCTACAGAAAGGATTGTCAGAAAGGAAACAACGACACCATGCAGGGAATTCTCATTCTTTGGTGGGAGGCAGTCGCATAGGTTTGATTGTTCTGGATAGTGTCGCAGGACTTTTCCGCACTCCCAATGATGATGTTCGTCTCAACCACTCGAATAAGGGTGGTGGCAATGAGCAGTACAAAAGGAGACGCACAGATGATATCAATGGAAATGGAAATAACAATAACAACAACAGTGTATCGGCGATGTCATATTATGCGCAGAGGAGTGAAGTTCTATTCCTCATTTCATCAAAATTGAAGTATATTTCGGATAGGTATGGTGTCAACGTGGTGGTGGTGAATCAGGTCACGGGGAAAGGAGGAGGTCAAGTTGTTCCCTCCATGGGTTTATCGTGGTCGCATTGTGTCAATGATAGGTTTTTGTTGAGTAGAAGGGAGACGAGAGGTATTGGAAGTGGCGATGGCGATGGTTGTGGTGGAAATACTGGTGCCATGAAATTTGATAGAAAGATCCACATATTGGCTTCTTCGAGATGGAGAGAGAATCTTCAAGATGAATTCCGAATCCAAGCGATGGGAGCTGTGTTGAGTTCTAACATCATATAGAAAGAATAACGTGCGTACCTACGTGTACGGGATAGTTTGTACTCGTAATTGAGGAAAATTCTTATAATGCAGTGGTGACTTCATTGGCGATGTATCATATTCTTATCTGGAACCAATGAAACCATCCAATCTGTATATGGACCGAACCGAATCGTGCTCTACACGAGGCATCAGCTAGTGCTACGAAAGACATTGATCAGAGCCTAATAAGAACGATTGTTTGCTTTCTTGCTTTTAAAAAATTGCTACGCTTTAATCTCAAACATGCATTATTCTGCTGCGGATCGTTCTTTTTGTAATTGTGTGACCCTTCTCTTCAATCATGTGATCTGACGAAGTAGAAATGTCTTCATCAGTAAATGATTCTTTTTTCAGTTTGTGCTTTGTTGTGAACACGGGATAGTTAGGACCTGTGTCGCTGAACAGTCGAGAAAAGAATTTTTTCCTTATTGTATCCAAGCCCAGCATTGACGACGACAGCATCAATACTAGGAACAAATCTGATAATGAAAGGGCCTCTGTTTGGAAAATTTCCTGCAATGGCTTGAAATATATCACGGCAAGTTGCCCCAGGATCGAGCCTCCTACCGCTAGCACGAATGTTGGGTTTTCGGACAGACTGATTTCATAAAAACACCGGTCAGAGGATCGGCATGCATATGCGTTAAAGAGGTCGCAATTGACAAAAGTCATGAACGTCATTGTTGTGTCCCTTCGGGTGATTGATCCACCGTCCATTTCTGAAGAAAATACCATGAGAGTCACGAAAACAATGAGCATTGCACTTGAAATCGCACGAAGTAGCAATGCTTTTGTTAGCAGGGGGTCGGTTGCTTTCCTAGGTCTAGCCTTTAGGATTTTGTCATCGACGGGTTCGACGCCCAGAGATTGAGCTGGAGGACCATCCATAATGATCTATTTCGAAGCATTAGGTTTCGTATTAGTAATAAGTTTGTGTGAAACACCAGCAAGAACCAAGATAACTTACATTGATCCATAAAATTTGCATGGGATTGAGAGGTGATGGAAGCCCCAGAATGGTAGCGATACATTCCATGCTGAGTGCCGCAAATGAGGTACTCAATTGAAATGCGAGAAAGTTCCTGATGTTGAAAAAGATACCCTTTCCTCCAGCCACAGCCTTGACTATTGTCGAAAAATCGTCATCAGTGAGCACTACGTCCGCCGCTTCTTTTGCTACATCTGTTCCCCCTTTCCCCATCGCAACACCGATGTCTGCAGCCTACATGGAAAAGTCAAATACGACATATGAGTCCAATTCAATAAAAGCCGCGTTCGATGAAAGTTATGCACTCACCTTGAGAGCAATGGCATCGTTTACGCCATCTCCCGTCATTGCAACTATTTCGCCCTGACTTTGGAATGCCCGCACAAGTGCTAACTTATGACGTGGGGCAACTCGATAGAATATTTTAACACCAAGAATTGATTCAGCCAACCGTGGCGCTGGGATGGCATCTAATTGTTCGCCACTGAGACAGGCTGCGTGCGTTTGGAAAAGAAAGGTTAGTGAACATCATTTTAATATTCAGGAAAGTCGTCTGATTGATTCGTTCAAACTTACCGCCAGCCCCGAATTCTAAATCGTCAAAGGGATTATGTGAAGAAGGATAGGTATCAATGATGTTTGAGTCAATCTCCATTTCCATGTCACATTGGCGAGATCCAATGATCCCGCATCGTTTTCCAATTGCAAGAGCCGTCTCTTTTGAATCCCCGGTTACCATCACAACAGTCACACCGCTTTGATGTAATTGATGGACCGCATCTTCGACCCCTTCTCGAGGTGGGTCCTCCATTCCTACAACTCCAGCGAAAATGAGATCTTCTAAACTTGGTCCATATGCCATCGCTAGAACACGCAAACCGCTTGACGCCATCCTTCTGGACTGAGATAGAACTCGAATTTTGCCCTTTTCTGTAAATTTTGTTGCTGAGCCATCTGCAGCAATGTGAGAATTGCATTCGCCAAGGACTGCTTCAGGCATCCCCTTGACAAAATACAGAGACCCATCTACTGATTTGGATCTACCTGTTGCATGGCGGCTCGACGCTTGTTTGAATGCAAAACATGAATGTTCTCCATTTGTTGGGCGAGCACGTACCTCCATCCGCTTTCTGTCACTTGAAAATGGAATCTCTTGGGTGCGGTGGTATTGGGGACGGGGATCAAGCACCTGGAATAGAATCGGTGAGATTTGACATAACCAATGTTGGTAAACTTTTAGAAATACCACATATTCAACTCACCTTGGACTTTGCAGCTCCAACTAGCAGTGCTAATTCTGTTGGCTGCCCTGAACATTCCGTGTTTGGGCTATTCTCTCCATCGCATGAACTTGTTGCATTGTTGCACATACATGCAACCTGGAAAAGTGCCTGGATGGCACCAAATTCCATACTCGAAGCTGACACCTTTTGCTCTCCATCCTTCTGCTCTTTCCCAAATGTTGCCACATTGTCAATGTGTGCGCTTCGCATGAGAATGCCTTTGTTTGGGTCATATCCAACTCCAGTTAAACCAAAGGATAGCTTTGGATATGCTAGAGTGTATATCGACCGTGCAGTCATTTCATTTTGGGTCAGTGTTCCAG